>Ga0206927_1007_pt1 | contig 64053 bp, 66 predicted proteins | sample Alteio_BWOrgHeat_60_FD_153249 | JGI IMG/M metagenome (GOLD analysis project Ga0206927, IMG submission 153249) | Enriched cells from forest soil in Barre Woods Harvard Forest LTER site, Petersham, Massachusetts, United States -... | ecosystem: Environmental > Terrestrial > Soil > Temperate forest >... | reverse complement strand
CCGCTATTCACGGACGCGTTCCGCGAAATCCTGCGATCAACGGGCGTGGAACCGTTGAAACTGCCGGCGCGCAGCCCGAATTTGAATTCGTATGCTACGCTGGGTTAGGAGCGCAAAAGGAGAATGTTTGGAGCGAATGATTATCTTCTCGGAAGCAGCATTATGGCGAGCAGCCAAAAACTTCCTGGAGCATTATCATCGCGAGAGAAATCATCAGGGCCTGGACAACGGATTGATCGCGCCGCTTGAACATGAACCGTCATCGATCGGCCCGGTTGAGTGCCGTCAGCGATTCGGCGGATTGTTAAGTTTTACTGCCGGAGCGCCGCATGACGCGCGGCTCAATAACGGAACAGTACGAGCATATGCTTTTGCTCGATACAGGCCGGAAGTGTCGGTTTTTTGGGGACCGTCAATTGGAGAATTTGACTTCTTTCCCTGTCTGCTGCTTGAAGATTTGCAGATACTGGGAGAGAGGAAAAAGCCCGATTGCTTTGCGGTATTCTTCGACCTTGGTCTTGTCCTCCAAGGGCAATATAATCGACTCGCCGGTCGCGTTTGATCCGATTTGCGTGCCGTAGCGCTGCTTCTCGCCGAGATTCAATTTCAGTCGATCATATAAGAGTGCATAGTCCTGCGGGTTGCCGATTCCGGCGCGCATGTCCTTTTCAATATCCGGGAGCGCCGCCTGCATCATTCGCAGGTCGCCACTGTGTTGCACGATCAGAAATGCGTTTGTAGCGGTGTCCCGGCCAAAGCGTTTCACGTCGATCCAGCCCACCTCCAGAATCAGCCCGCGCAGCCATTTCGTGTTTTCAGCATCGACTGAAGCCATGTCTTTGGTCCGTTCGGCTTGTTTGCGGACGGCCTGGTCTTCTACAATTCGCTTGGCCAGTTCGTCCTGGACCGATTTAAGTTTGTTTGCGGAAATGTCCTTGGCGTCGCCCAATTTCAGCGGGGAATAATCCAGCTCCGGCGGGGTCTTTAAAAGTTTCTTATACGTTTCAACATGGTCTCCGTTGTTCATCAGCAGATTGCCATCCTTGAGCTCCAATTTCAGCGTTACCTTCAGGCCGTTGTTTTGCAGGAGAACAACCTTGCCGACATCGTAAATCAGCGGCGTGATTTCACGATAATCCTTGCCCACATTGATAAAGCGTGACTCCTCGAAGGACATCATCTCCTCCGGATTCTTGTCGACGCGCTGCCAGCATCCCAGTAGGTCGCTTTTGTTAACCTCCGCCGCACTAAGTGCGCAGGGCAGCACACAAAGCAGCGTTGTCCATGCGGACATCGAAAGAACTTTCCTCACTGGACTTCTCCCAGCAGCATTCTCGTTACGGTTCTTAGTGGCGGAACGGCAGTACTCCAGTGTTTATCACACGTGTGTTGTCAGTCAAGAACGTCGGATAACCGAACAATCGTACCTGGCGCTGGACGGAGCGCGGCAGTCTTGAAGTCAACGGCGAATTATCGGAGGGCTCCCAGAAAGTCTGAACCGTGCCCGGCAGCGCTTGACGAAGGGAACGAGCACGCTTCCAGCGAGAACGTCAGTTCATTGTTGACGGACTGAAATCCCGTGCTCACGTGTAACGCTTGTGAAGATTCGCTACGGCCATGAAGTCGATTTTGATAATGAAGAAATCAAAACACCGATGGTCCCGCTAGCCGCACCTTCAAATAAACTCCCCGACACGACAACAGCGGCGAGATGCGCTACAATCCGCCCGTGCGCCTGTTACTTCTCATCTTTTTGACGCTAGCTGGAGAGCTCGCCGCCTCTGAGGCAACGCCAGCGTACCCCCTCTGGGACGGCCATGAATCCGTCGCCGACTATGCCAAGAAGGTCAATCTACCGCCAACGAAGACGTTGGAATTGGGAAACGGCATTAAGTTGGAGTTGGTCTTGATCCCGGCCGGGAAGTTCGTCATGGGCACGCCGAAGCCTGAGAGGCCCAAAGAAACCGTTCGCCTCGGTCAGACAATACTTGCCTTTGGCGGTGCGCTGGTGCTTGGACTGCTGATCACAGTTGCGAAATTGACGATTAGAAAGCGCCAACAGCCAAACTTCTCCCTGCGCTTCCTGCTAGTTTTCATATTCGCTTGGAGCATCGTGCTCTTTGGCGGTGTACGCTGGCATAAGGCGGATCAGGCATGGGTTGATTATCAGTATGCGCAGGCGCGGTACGATTCCGCGGAACGAATAGAGATACCCGCCCACCCCGTTATGCTGACGCAGGCGTTTTACATGGGAAAATTCGTTGTAACTCAAGCGCAATTCCGGGCGATTGTCGGCAAGAATCCCAGCAAATTCATCGGCAAGAACAATCCTGTAGAAACTGTTTCGTGGGACGACGCACAGGAGTTCTGTCAGAAGTTGACCAAGCAATTGGATGAAATGGTTCGATTGCCTACGGAAGCCGAATGGGAATACGCTTGTCGATCGGGGACAATGACAATGTATTATTCTGGCGATACGGAAGCCGACTTGAGTCGTGTTGCGTGGTATTCGGCAAATAGCAAGAACACGACGCACTCCGTTGGTCAGAAAGAACCGAACGCCTTTGGGCTTTATGACATGTTAGGAAATGTGGAAGAGTGGTGTCAAGACTTGTACGGTAATTACCCGGAGTTTTTTGCAGAGAACCCGCAGGGGCCTGAAAATGGCAATTACCGAATATTGCGCGGCGGTTCCTGGCAATACAGGTCCAGGGAATGCCGGGTGGCTGACCGTTACTGTAACGTCCCGCATGAATGCCAGTTTCATATGGGCTTTCGGGTGGTGGTTTCCGCGTTCAAGACTCCATAGTGAGTCATACCGCATTCGGGTCCGCTTGCCGCGCAATTAGCCATGTATCTGGGCTGGGTGCGCGCGGGCGCAGTCGGAGCCACATTGACGGGCCTGGCATTCGTGCTCCCATCCTTTCTGATGGTCTTTGCGTTGGCTGCGCTCTACATCCGTTTCGGAGGCATGAGTTGGATCGAAGGAGCCTTTTACGGAATCAGCGCGGCCGTCATCGCAATTATCGCGCGCAGCGCCTACAAACTGACGAAGCTGACGCTGGCAAAGGACGTACTCCTCTGGGGCATCTTCGCGGTCAGTGCTGCGTTCACTGCCGTTACGCGAAATGAAAATGTCCTACTGTTCCTTGGCAGCGGTTTGCTGGTCTTGCTGATCAGGGCGTTCCCGCGACGCATTCCGACTGCCATGCTGGCGATCACTCCGTGGTTTATCACGGGGCTGTCGGGACCCGCCGACCGCGGCACATTGATGCAAATTTTGCTTTACGGAAGCGGGCGCGTTCGTGTTCGGCAGCGGCCTGGCGATTGTGCCGTTTCTACGCGAGGGCGTGGTCCATCGATTCCATTGGCTAAACGAGAGGCAGTTTCTGGATTCCGTTGCGATTGCCATGATCACGCCCGGCCCAGTGGTCATCACGTCCGGATTTATCGGCTAACTGGTGGCCAGCCCGTTCGACGCCTGCCTCGCGTCCGCCGGTGTGTTTATCCCGCCATTTTTATTTGTAGTGCTGCTCGCGCCATATTATCGAAAGTATGGAACCAACCCGAAAGTAAAAGCATTCATCGCAGGAGTGACCGCCGCCGCCACCGGCGCAATCGCCGGAGCTGTGATCATCCTCGGTCGACAGGCGATTCAAGACTTCAACACGGCTACGATTTGCGTGGTGACACTTATGATTCTGTTTTGGACAAAGAAAGTACCGGAGCCGGTCTTGATTTTATTCGCAGGAGTGGTCGGCATCCTATTGATTGGTAAACCGTTTTGACACAGGCTGAAAACAGCGCCGTCAGGATTCTTTTACACCGGTTGGCGGACGAATCCATTTCATGACTTCGAACCACAGAATACTGAGAATGCCGCCTCCAACACAGAGTCCGAGGTCGTTTAGATGCAGTGTGGAAAAGTGGAAAGGGTCTCGCAGACCTGGCACATATAGTACGAGCGCGAGAAAAAAGAGCGTTCCACCAAAAACCCACCATAGCGCCGGATTCGGAGTACGCAGCGTTGACACAATGCCCCTCGACCATGAGCGGTTCGCAAAAATGAATCCCAAATACCGACTTCAAACGACTGCCCTTCCACAAGCAGCGAAAGCAACGCGCTGTAGCGCCGTTCGTCGTCAGAATTCAGGCCTTAACGACAGGTAGGTCTGGCCCTGCTAAACCAGACTGGCGCTGCGGGAACTTACCGCGCCACCGCCGTGCCGTGCTTGACGGTGTAGTTGATGAGCGTGCTGCCGCTGTATCCGCTGAAAAGCACCAGCGGCGCGCTGCTACTGGATGTGACGACGACGCCGAGACTCTGTGGAATACTCCTGGCGCCGTCCGTGCTGACGTCCAGGCCCAGCAGCGTGATCAGATCGAGCGACTTTGCCGTAACACTCAGTATCGGCGACTTCCCCCCCGACAATCGCGCGGAAAAGGGCATCGTCACCCGACCCCGCAAGTCGACGGCCGCGGCGAACGACGCGCTGCCGACATCCAAATAAACCGATGTCAATCCGACCAGTGTCGGTTTGCCGTGCTTATCCTTGGGGAGACCGGCGACAACTTGAGTCAGATCGACTTTGGCGATGGTCAGTCGGCTTTTGCTCAAAGCGGATGACTTCACAGAAAACGTAATCTTCGGCGTGCCGGATTGAGTTGGGGCTGTAGGTATTGGCGGGATTCCTGTTCCCGTACCCGTACCCGTACCCGTTCCTGTTCCCGTGCCTGTCCCTATTCCAGTCCCCGTACCAGTCCCGGTTCCGGCGCTGTAACGATGACGGTTCCAAACATTCCCGCTCCAGGGCTGCCGTGAATGCTGCAGTGATAGGGAAACGTGCCCGCCTGATTGAAAGTAAATGAAAATACCGCGCCGCTGGACATGTTGCCCGAATCCCAAACCAGCGTGTCGCTGGTGGTGGTATGCGTGAAGCCCGCCGTATTGGTCCACGTCACGGTGTCGCCCACGTTGATCGTCACCGTTTGCATCACAAACTTCAGGCTGCTGGTTTGAGAAACATTGGTGGTCGCGCGCGAACCCGCATGCGTGACCGCCACCGCCATTGGCTTACAATGGCAGGTCGTGCCGCTGCCCGCCTCTTCCGCAGCAACACCGGAAATGCATGCCAGCGCATACAGCCACGCGCACATCCTGAATTTGATGCTACAATTCATGATCACGGCACTCGGGTCTAACGCCGAAATGCTTTCAAAAACTCACCGATTTCCTTTGCGTCGTCGTCGGTCAAACCGGCGCGCAGTCGCATGTGGTTCAGAGCAACGCCCCATTGATCCGACGAATACGAGTCTGGTGCGCGAAGCTCGTGACACCTGCGGCAGTTTTCCGCCCAGAGTTTCGCGCCTCTCGGAGAAGCGGGCTCAGGCGCCGCTTGAACGTTGGACACCGTCTGCTCGGCGAAGTTGCCCCAGGCGACATTCTCAAGGCAACAACCCGCGCAGAACGGAAAAATAAATGCTGCGACGGCTGTCAGACTCCATACACGTAAACACATTATAATCCAACGTGGTTTTGTCATGACTAAAATCCGATGGCAAATTGCAGCAGCAGGGCGCGATCTTCGCGGTTGCCAGTCTCGTAGGAAAACTTGACGACGCTGCTGGGCGCCAGCCAGTAATTCAGCCCAATCGCATCGCGATTGAAGGTGAAATGCTCCGGCGCCGACTCCGCGGGATACGTCGCGTGGAAGCGCGGATTTTCGAGCCGATCGTAGCGAAAGACCAGCTCCAGGTTGCGCACCCATTTCTGATCGATCAAGGATGGCCGGTACGCAAGCTGTGCGTATCCTTCGTTGCGATTGTTGTCCGCAAACAGAATCGAATTCCGTTCACGTCGTATGTTGCATCGGACACATGCGACCAGACCCATTCAGAACGGAAATCGAGCGTCCCTCTAACGGCGTGGACATCCCGGACATAGCTGACGTCGTCGGCGAGGATCGTCGCGCGTACGTTGCGCGGAGACCCCTGTGCGCTCACGCGTCCGTTCAATCCGGAAGCTCCGATCGGCAGCGGCGCCCAGCCGAGCCGCCCGCCGAATGTTTTGTCAAAGTTGTTGTCGATCGTATTCAAAAACGACAATTCGCCGAAACGCGTTGAATCCGACATGTTCAACGCCGGTCCATTCGCCACGTAGGCGTTCCAATTGAACGTCGTGGAGCCCGCGGAGAAGGCGCCGTCGAGCATCGCGCCATCGGTGAACTCAGGAGCCAAGCCGGCGCCTTCGGCATAGACAAACGGCCGGTCCGGAAGTTTGTTGATCCAGGTCTGGCGGTAATCGCGATAAAACGCGCCGATCGGCGTCAAAAAACTGCCGGCTTCCAGTTCCAACTTGTCGTCGATACGGTACTGCAGCGTCTGGTAGTCGAAATCGCTTTCAAACGAGAGCCGATTGTCGACCGTCCACAGGAACGTGGGATGAAAGGACGAATCGAACGTCGACGGAGCGCCCTTGCGGCGGGTGAATTCAGCGTCCGCCCAATGCCCGACTCGTTAGCCAGCCGTGTCAGAAACTCATTGTACTTTTCGCCGGTATCGCGCCGGATGATGCTGCGCAACGCGGCATTGGCTTCCAGCGTCGTCGCGTCCACGCCCACCGTTTTGCCGCTGATCAATTTCTCCTGCGCCAGCGCCTTCAGCGCCCAGTTGAAAATCTCCTGATGTGTTTCGAAGTCGATGCGCTGCCGTATCCGTGAAAGGGTCGAATGATCGGGCGTATGTTCGTCCAATCCGTAGCCAAGAAATTCACGCAGCGAGAGCGAATCCTCGCACCGCCACGAAATCCCGCGTTCGGAGTCCAGCCCTTCGAAGTAGCCGATCATCAGCATGCGAAAGTAGACCGCGGGGGGAACGCTCGGCCGCCCCGTTTCAGAGTAAAACTTCTCGCACAGCGAGGCGACACGCGTGTCGAACCCATGTTGACGTAACAGTTGATTCAAACGACGGTAGAATGGATGCCCCGGCGCTTTCACCAGCGCGTCCGTTTCGATCCACAGTTCGCGCTGTCTGGACTGTTCACTTTCGCTCATCGCCATACCGTGCTCTCCCGGTTTCATAACTATGACGCGGCATGTTCGCTAAATATCCGAGTGAATTTTTGACCCTTTTTCAACGGGCTGCTAGTCTTCGGTCGCCTCGGGCATAAGATCCTCGTTGATGATCTTGAATATCTCCGCCGCGGCGCCGTCGCCACCTTCCCCGCCCTGTTCCTCAGCGGCAACTATTCCTGCCCAGTACGTCAGCAACCAATGCAGCGCCATCAGATCGCACGTGTCGGGACGGTTGGGGATGTTGTGATTGCAAAATCCATTGCTGTTTGGATAGCCGTCGCGCTTCTTCTCGTAGCTGGTCGGCTTGATAGAGATCTTCTTTACCTCGTAGCCAAGCGCAAAAACGATGGCTGTGTGGATTGCCTTCTAACCACCAGGAGTTTCTTCTTCATTGAATCAGGAGACAAACGCCACGCTACGGTCTAAACACGGAATTTAATCCTTGAAGCGTGTAGGGCGGTCCGGATAACGTGAAAGAATGAGAAGAGTCTTGAGTGACGACGACTTGTCCAAGGAATTCGGCGTTAGCCGCGAAGTCATTGATCGCAGTCATCGACTCTTTGCATTGGGCAAACCATCCAACTGGACAAGAAATCAAAGGTTCTGCGCGCTTACACTCTCGAATTCATTTGGGAACTGCAATGGTTAGCCAAGCGCTCCAACCTTGTCGACAATCTATATTCAGCGCTCAATGGATATCATATTCGGCGCAACAGCCGTGAAGGGCGAGTGCCTCTCACGATAATTCATGGCATCCTGAAAAACCTCCGACGCGACAAGAAAGTCAAAATCGACAAGCACTGGCACGTTACGCCGTTGGGAGAACGTCCTGTAAATCAATTCTTGTCGGATTAAGTGTCCGACGCGCACCTCCAGGCAAAACACGAGAGTCCGCACCCGAGGATGAGTGCGCGCCTGTGTACGTACCCGAGAATAGCATTACCTGTGCTTTGGATTTCGGGAGTTAAAAACCATGGAAACGTAAGCGACGGAGCATCTCAAATAGTAAGCTTTTTGACCTCCATTTTATGTAGCACTCGATTATCGCTAGCTGGGCCGGTTAATTCCTCAAAGCGTAAGTAGGGGTCTAGCTTAGCCTCTATTGTCTTCTCATATTCCCGTATCCAGTCTGAATGTTCTTGGTTTTCTTTCCATTGCTTATTCTGCTCTGCATCGGAAATTCTATTGTTCCGCTGGTTTTCCCATGTTTCATGAAATGCTCTAACATGTTTAATAAATTCAATCCCAACAAATGAATAAATCTCCGATGGGAATATAAATTGAGCCTTATGAATGTCTTTTTCATACTTGTCTAACACTTCCAACCGAATTGGGCGTGTCTCTAAAATTTCCAACATCTTCCGGTATACTTTATAGCGATAGTCGAAAATCTCCAAATTGACTTGTGCGCGCATAATCTTGTTTTGAGTAAAAAAAATCTCATTTTGACCGTAAAGAATTCCCGTTTGCGTATTAGCAATTTCCGTCTGTTTGTTCATCACCTTCCAAATTACAAACGTCAACCCCGCCGTTATCGCAGCACTTAGGGTCGATACAATTTCCCAAATGTGTGTAGATTCCATCGTTGACCCCTTCAGGAAAACGTAAACAGGGCTTCTCCCGTTTTTGCTCTATGTTGGCGGATAAGTATAAACTGGGTTATCTTCTGGTGTCCAATCGTTCCATGGTGCAAATCGAAAATTAATGCGCTGACAGTTTTCACATTCAAGCATATGAGAATTTTCAACGCACTCAACACCTATATCATCCTCTTTATCGTTCTTATTGCGCTTGTCTGTATAATAATCACGCCTCGAATGTAGCACCCGTTGTTTAGTAGTCGTTTTGCATTTTCGACAGTGAGAATTCAATGGTTGGTTATCTAAATAACTTTGTGGCTCTTTCGTGCTCAAACCGATACATTTTGGGTTAATATATTGAAAAACTGGAATATCTTCTCCGTGTTTATTTCGGGCGGTAAATCCGCGAAAGTGCCCGATGTAATCGTCAGTAGCCTTTAAAACATCAAACACGCTTTTACTTACGATGATTTGTTGCCCATCTGCTTGGCTCATGATTCTCTGGGTGTCGTTGATTGCGGCGCCACAGAGGTTATCCTTGCCGTTTACGTCTTGAACCATTAAATCCGCGCCTTGATGTACACCAATGCGGATTTCATACTTATAACTCTCGGGCAAATTTTCACCATTGCTCCAAACACGCGCTGCAATAATCAAGCCAGTAGCGATTTGCATATGAATATCAAACACGTCCTTTAGAATTCCAATGCACAAGCCATCCCCCCGTCGGCAACAAAATTCGTTCAGTTTCCGAAACATTCAAGGCTTTAAGTATATCGAGCACGATGGAGTTCATCCCCGCGATGATTGCTGCTTGCGCTTTATCAGTTCTGTTTGACGCTGTGAATTTTACGATATCTACGAAAACATATTTAACGGATACCCTCTTAAAAGGCTTTGGATGCGGAATGGATACATTTTCTTCAACCATTTGTATGCTCTCCAGAGATAGTAGTTGTTGATACCTTTTACTTGATGCTCTGTGTACGGAAAGTGCTTTTTCAAATCAGACCGGGCTATACTTGTGAGCTACGATTGCTGAATACTCCGGCTACGCCTTCCTTAACAATCGCCAGCACACCACGCTTTACATATAGCATCAAGTGCCGGGGAGAATCGAGTGTCAACATCCTTCTCGGCTAAAAGAAGGAATGCACTACCACAAGATTAGGGAGTTTCGGCGAGATTTTGAAATGGCAATGCGACGACCAGGGGAGTTCTGATGCATTGGTTCACTGTCTGATAACAATCCGCTACAGCCCTGACGGCTTACCGAACTGAGGTGCACTCAGTTCGGCCCCTGTCCTCCACCGCTGGCTTTCACACCGCCGTTTCCGAAGCGGAAGCTGGAACTTATCGACGATGATAGGGTCACAGCGCCAACCTTCAGGCTCAATGGAACTTTGGCATTCGCCGATTTTGTGCCGACGACTCCGGCCTGGTTGAAGGCTAGTCCAACGCTGGAACGCGATCTGTTTGAAGTTGGCGAGTCTGGCATTCAGCGCGTCGCCTGGGCGTTTTGTCTGCCAGCGTTTCAAAGGCCGTAAGATCAAATCCGAGCCCATGGAAAATGGGGTTTGAGATAAAGCACCGCAATGCTATCAGCGTCTGGCAATACTGCGGCCGTTTCCATCCAGCCGGCATGAACGCGAATGCGCCGACCCTCAATATTCCCCTTACAGGAAACGTTTGACGACGAAGTCGCTTTCAGAAACCTCGTGGACCGCCACGTCGTCGATTGGCAAGTGCATTAGCGGACCTGTTTGCTTCGCAATCACGATCCACTCGGCCGACAACGCAATCGTTTCCGGCATATTCTGTAGCCGATCAAAGTCATCGTAGGCAAATAGCGGAAAACAAACGAGGGCTGTGATTGCCAGCACGAGGGTATGGACGAAATTGGGCCGCAGTGATAGCGAAAGATGCATCGAATACCTCAGAAATAGAAGCGAGTTCGGTAAAAGTCTAGCGGGGTGACTCGGCCTTCACAAGCCCGTGTCGCCAGGGCTTTTCATTTCCTTGGCTAGGGGAAGTGCACATTGAAAATAGCTCCGTATAAATTCGTCCACAGAGCGGAAATGTCCGCGCCCGTCTGCAGGAGGATAATGGGCTAGCGGACTCGAAAGTGCGATGCAGTAGTCGTTCCGACAGTCTGATACTAAAGAATTTCAAAAATGTTGACGGCATCGGCGAAGTAGCGCTGAGAATAGATCAGAAGGCAATGGGAAACATTCTTGAGCAGCGCACCAAGGTTCCGAGGCCGCAGGCTGACAGGTGTTGAATGGCAAAGACCGTTCGTTCTCAATCGCCAACGACGGACGGTGAGGAGGAGCCCGCGTTGAAGCGCGACCGTGAGCTGATCTCTGAATTCCTCACGGCTCGTTCGGACGAGGCATTTCGGGAAATCGTCGAACGTTACACCGACCTGGTCTATGGCGTCTGCCTGCGTGTGCTTGGCGATCGGAATCTCGCGGAAGATGCTACACAGGCGACGTTCATGGTCCTGTTGCGGCGTCTCGAGACATTGCGCACGGACGCTCCTTTGGGCGGGTGGCTTCACTGCGTGGCAGAACGGGTGGCGCGAAACATGCGAAAATCGAAACAACGACAGGAACGCCGTGAAAGCCAGATTCGCGCCAGCTCTCACCCCGATGAGTCCCGGTGGGACGATATACTCCCCGAACTGGACGGTGCACTTGCGAGCTTGCCGGATGTTCAGCGCGACGCCGTGGTGCTGCGTTACTTGAAGGGTTTTTCACGCGAACAGATGGCCCGTGAAATGGCGTGCCCGGAGCGTACTGTTGATACGCGGTTGACGCGGGCGCTCGCCACGCTGCGGCAACGGCTGAACGTGCGCGGCGTTAGCGTCTCGACGGTCGTGCTGGCTGGCGGTCTCACTGAACGACTGATTACGGCTGCACCGGCGAAGTTGTCGAGTTCGATTGCCGCGGTTTGCCTGGGTAAGGGCGTTGCCTCGTCGGCGGCGTCAGCGGCGGCAGAAGACGTGCTGCGCAATCTGTTTGATTCCAAAGCCAGATTGCGGCCTCGTCCGCGCGCCACTGCGAGCGCCTCCAGTTCGATGAGTGGCGTGATCGCGGCAACCGTCGTCCTTGCCGGAGGACTCCTTGCGTGGACTTGCCTGGCGCCATCCGCCAAGCCAGCGCCAACGCCGGTCCCAGTACTGCCAACGGCAAATCCAATAGTAGCGCCGACGGCGCAGGCCTCAGCGCCTGCCGCAGCCGTTCCAGCTTTTCCACTCAAGGTCAGTGGGAATGGCCGCTACCTCGTCGATCAGAAAAACGTTCCTTTCCCGTGGATCGGCGAAGCGGCGAACTCCGCCATCGTCGAATTGAACGCGGCGCAAATGGACAAGTACCTGGATGACCGAGCCGCGAAAGGTTTCACGGTTCTCCAGGTGGGATTGCTCGAACACAAGTTTTCGAGGCGCCCACCTGAAAACGCCGCTGGGGAGCCGCCGTTTTCTGCAAAACTTGCTTCCGGTGTCAGCGACTTCACCGCGCCTAACGAGATGTACTTCCGCTCGGCGGATCTGTTTCTCCACAAGGCAGCGGAACGGAACATGGCCGTACTCCTGTCGTATTCGCATCTCGGATGGAATGGAGGAGACGAGGGCTGGTTTCAGGAGATGAAAGCCAACGGATCGGACCGCCTGCGAAACTGGGGTCAATGGCTGGGCATACGATACAAGGACTATGCAAACATCATCTGGCAAAGCGGCGGTGACTACACGCCAGCGCCCGATGATCGATGGGTGCTCGATTCCGTTCTTAAAGGCATGCGTGATTCCGGCGCCACGCAATTGATGACGGCCGAAGGCGCGCGAACTGAAATTCCGTGGACAGTCTATGGATCTTGCGAATGGTTTGAACTGAACAACGTCTTTTGTAATTCAGCCGTCCCGCTGCAGCAATTATTCCGGGCGGAATATGCACGATTGCCGGCGCGCCCGGTTTTCCTGATTGAGGCCCTGTATGAGGCGGCGCCCGCCGCGACTCCGGAACTCATCCGCCGTCAGGCCTATATTCCATTTCTCGCCGGCGGGTGCGGGCAGAATTTTGGCCACGAAGGGCTTTGCACGTTTGAGTATTCCAATCTCGGAACTGCGCAGTCCTCGCCAGCGTGGGTGAAGGATCTGGACTCGCCCGGTTCACGGGATATAGCGCGACTGGCGTCGCTCCTGAAATTGTGCGAATGGTGGACGTTGGTTCCCGATTCAGAGCACACGCTGCTGATCGGGGATGTTCGGGCCGCTCACGCAGAGATCGTTGCGGCGCGATCGCCAGACGGAAAATCGGCGCTGGTTTATGTTCCATCGACCGGCGCCAACGCAACCGAGTTCACGATCGCGATGAACGCAATGGCTGGCCCGGTCGCGGCGGAGTGGTTCAATCCCACGTCCGGCGCCTTCAGGACAATTCAGGATTCTCCGTTGCCAAATGTCCAAAGCCGCATGTTTGTGACGCCCGGAGATAATGGAACGGGTACGAACGATTGGCTGTTGGTTTTGTCGTCGGGTTCCGAATCGCGATCGCGAGGGGACGCGCCGCGAAATTAGTTTCAGGCATTGTCTGAGGAGCATCGCGATGAGACGAATTACTCTGGCCTTACTGAGTGTGCTCGTCTTTACAATCCTCACGGCAGAAACATGCTGTGCGGCGCAGCCCGCGTTTCCGTTGAAGGTCAGCGGCAATGGCAGATACCTCGTCGATCAGAACGGCGTGCCGTTTCCGATCCTCGGCGACGCAGGTTGGGAAACATCGCACAACCTTACTCCGGCTGACCAAGCCTTCTATCTCACCGATCGCACCGGCCGCGGATTCAATGCCGTCTTGCAGGAGGCTATCGATCACAAGTTTAACGCGAGCAAACCGCCGGAAGACATCGTCGGCAATCTTCCGTTCACGAAACGACTCGACAATGCCGCGTACACTGGAACGCCCAACGGCTGCACCAGCGCGAACGGAAACGTCAGCCAATATCCGGCCGATCCCTATAGCAACATCAACGCACAAGCTCCGGACTTTACATATGCGACGGAAGCGTATTGGGCGCGCCTGGATTCCTACCTCACGCTCTGCGCCCAGCATGGAGTCGTGGTCCTGCTCTTTCCGGCCTACGTCGGATACGCGGGTGGAGATGAAGGTTGGATGCAGGAAATGGTCGCCAACGATGCCGTGATCGGCGCCGGCGGACAGACCGGCCAACCGTTTGCCGATAACACGAAGACCCGCATGTGGAATTACGGCGCATGGCTCGCCAACCGCTACAAGAGCTATACGAACATCATCTGGGTGCATGGCGGAGATTACGGCAACAACGCCGGCAACGGCGGTGTCTTCACAACGCAGCAGAAAAGCGCCGTCAACAATCTCTTCGCCGGAATTAAATCGGTTGCAGGGCAGCAATCGGTGCTCCATACGGCGCATTGGTCGCGGCGCAGCACCTCGACCGACATCACCTTTACCGCCGGTTCGTTCGACCTTGAAGCCACCTACGCCGATACCGCTGCGGCGCAGTGGGGGCTCACGGGCTACGCACATGCACCGGCCATTCCGTCTTTCGAGATTGAAGACTATTATGAAGGCAATCCCAGCGGCGGCGAGCCTAATCGCCGATTTGCGTGGTGGACGCAACTCTCCAACATCGGCGGATATTTCTATTCCAGTGAAAGCGTCTGGCCATTCGATCCCAATGTCTGGAAGACGTCTTTGAATTCCCAGGGCGCGCAGGACGCCGCGCGTTTGAACGCGTTCATGCAGGCAATAACCTGGCAGAATCTCGTGCCTTCTGGGCTCAACGGCATGAATACGCTGGTGACAGCCGGCGGCGGCACGGCCAACCCTCAAAGCACCGACTATGTCGCGGCGTCAGCAACACCCGATGGAACGCTACTGGTTGCCTACGTTCCTCCGGCTCACACGGGTACGCTTACGGTTGATATAGCAGCGATGATCGGCTCCACAACGGCGCGGTGGTTCAATCCCGCGAACGCAAACTACACTGCCATTGGAACATTTCCGAACTCGGGAACGCAGGTCTTTACACCACCGGGCGACAACGGCACGGGGTATAGCGATTGGGTGCTGGTGCTGACGGCCTCCGCAACTGTCAATCTGCCTCCCACGATAGCGTTCGCCGCCGCAGCCAATCCCAATCCGGTGACGGCGACAACCACAGCGCTGACGGTACTCGGCGCCGACGACGGCGGCGAACCGGCCCTGATCTATAGCTGGAGCGCCGTTGGAACGCCGCCCGCCACCGTGGGCTTTTCTCCAAACGGGACAAATGCAGCCAAGAACAGCACGGCGACATTCACAAAGGCTGGCAGCTACACCCTGCGCGCGACCATTACCGATATGGGCGGACTCAGCGTCACCAGCGACGTCGCATTTACGGTTATACAAACGCTGAGCGCCATTTCAGTCTCACCGCCAAGCGCCACCATAGTTTCAGGCGGGATGCAAAGTTTTACAGCAACAGCGAAAGATCAGTTCGGGCAGGCCATGGCAACTCAACCGATATTCACGTGGACTGTTTCCGGCGGTGGAACGATCTCGTCGTCGGGTGTCCTTACGGCGGGCGGTGCGGCTGGCGGGCCTTTTACGGTTACCGCCAGTAGTGGAAAAAGCGGTACGGCCGCGGTCACCGTGACGCCAACGGCCATCAATCATTCTCCCGTCATTACGTCGGCTGCAACCGCGGCGCCCAATCCCACGACGGTCAATCAGAGCGTCGCGTTCGCTGTTGGCGCTACCGATCCGGACGGAGACACGCTGACGTACGCCTGGACGTTTGGTGACGGCGTAAGCGGCTCCGGAAATTCTCTCACACATACATATTCAACGGCCGGGAATTACACTGCGAATGTAACAGCGAGCGACGGCCGCGGCGGATCGGCCACAAGTTCCGTGGTCATCACTGTGAATGCCGCATCATCGCCCATCTCGATCAAGGTCAATTTTCAGATTGCATCCAGTGTGACGCCAGCAGGTTACCTGGCGGATATTGGTCTGGTTTACGGAGACCGTGGCAATGGCTTTACGTACGGATGGAACGCAGACAACACGGCCAATGCGCGCGAACGCGACGCCGCGAATGCGCCGGATCAGCGCTACGATACGCTGATTCATATGCAAAAGCCGACGCCGCCCAATGCGTTCTGGGAAATTGCCGTGCCCAATGGCAGTTACTCGGTGCGAATCGTCGCCGGCGATCCGAGCAACATTGACAGTGTTTACAAAATCAACGCTGAAGGTGTGCTGATCACCAGCGGAACTCCTTCGGCAACGATTCGCTGGTTCGACGGCACACAGACTGTGAGTGTTGCGGATGGACGGCTGACGGTCAGCAACGCAGCGGGATCATTGAATAACAAAATCTGCTTTGTTGAAATATCAACCATCGCGCCAGTCGGAGCGCCCGCGAGTGATATTGTCGCCGATCCAATGAAAGTCAGCGCATTGCAGGCACGGTTAAACTTCGCCAGAAAAAATCAGGATGGGTATTCCCTCTCTGGCGTTCTTCCGCTGCTCGCTGCGGATTTCAAAACCAATGCCGTTACCGCAAGCATAGATCTGGCAGGGGCTATCGTGAATTTCACGCTCGATGCCAAGGGGCATGCACGAAATACGTTCGGCTCGTGCAGCTTGAAACACAATGCGAATGGCTGGCAGCTAAAGGTCGCGAATAAAAAAGGCGCATGGAGCGACGTGTGGGGCGACGCGGAGCTGAACGATCAGACCATTAAGACCACATTAGTTCTTCCGATTACTGTGACGATCGGTGGCCAGGTTTTCGGCGGCAGCAAGACTGTGCAATATCATGCGATCGCGACCAAGAGTGGAACGGTGAAGTAGCAGGTTGTTTCTGCGAGGCGAACCTTCATAGCCAAGGTCGTTTTGGCCGTTCTCTCGCCCTGCCAATGAAGATCGCCCGGCGCCGCAAACTCACAGCCGCCTCCAAGAGTGGATGGTATGAGCTGGGCGGCGGACAATGGGCGCATTGAACAAAAGACGCATTATAAAACGCGCTTGCGCTTCGGTTATTCGAAAGGGCCGGTCTGCTCCAGTTGAGGCACATAAAAGCCAAAACGCCAGACCAGAAACAATCCAATGAGGGTGGACGCAACCTGAACCTTATAAGACTTAATCATGCCAAAGCTCCTTCATAGTCCCAAATGCGTTTTACGTCTTTTCGACGCTGCGGTCGTCATAAAGTTTTACAATCTTTGCCGGTTTTTACGCAAAAGTGGAACCGGTTGAAGCCAATTGCATTGAAACATCGCATGTCTAGACGCTCAGATCGGCGCAATTAGCGCTCGGCCACGCTTAAGTTGCGCGGCGGCGCGACCCACCACCATCGGCAAATACTTACCAACAGCAATAGCAATCGCGCCGATCAGCAGCATTTCCGCGCTGAACAGATTGAAAGAGAAGCCAGCGCAATTTTGGAAATTGAAATGCGCCCTCGGTGCTCATTCCGCATGCGAGCAGGGAGATTGAAGGCGGCCGTATTTACTATCTGATGGCAGAGAACCGTGTTCTTCGCCACAACCTCGGGAAGAAGCGACTGCGGTTCTCCGATGACCAGCGTCGGAACCTGGCGGCGAAGGCCAAGACGATTGGGCGCCAGGCACTCGAGAAGTTCGGCAGCCTCGTCACGCCGGACACGTTGTTGCGCTGGTATCGGCAGTTGATTGCGCGCAAATATGACGGGAGCGCGAAGCGCGGTTTCGGTCGGCCGCCGAAGTCGAAAGACATTCAAGAGTTGATCGTCCAGATGGCCGGCGAGAACGTCAGTTGGGGCTATACACGGCTCGCGGGTGCAATGAAGAACCTCGGCTACGACGTTGGCCGAACCACTGTTCGACGATTCATGCTGGAAAATGGGCTCGAACCCGCTCCGCGGCGCAAGAAAGGCATGTCATGGAAGGATTTTCTGAAAACACATTGGGATCAGATGGCCGCCGCAGACTTTTTCACCATCGAAGTAATGACGCTCCGTGGGCTAGTTCGCTATCACGTCTTGTTTGTCATGGAAATTGCAACACGGAAGGTCACACTGGCTGGCATCACAGCAAATCCCAGCGGCGAGTGGATGAAACAAGTGGCGCGAAACCTCACCGACGCCTGCGACGGGTTCTTGAATGGAAAGGCGTATATGCTCCACGACCGCGATCCGCTGTTCACGGACGCGTTCCGCGAAATCCTGCGGTCATCAGGCGTGGAGCCGCTGCGATTGCCCGCGCGCAGCCCAAATTTGAATTCGTACGCCGAACGCTGGGTGAGGAGCGCGAAAGAAGAATGTTTGGAGCGGATGATCTTCTTCTCGGAAGCAGCATTATGGCGCGCAGCCCAAAATTTCCTGGAGCATTATCATCGCGAAAGGAATCATCAAGGACTCGACAACAGACTAATCGCGTCGCCCATTGAAAAGCCATCGTCGATTGGGCCAATTGAATGCCATCAGCGCTTGGGCGGCTTACTGAGATTCTATCACCGGAGCGCCGCATGACGATGTATCTCAATAATGGAACTATACGAGGCTGGATGGCCACCGGCGGAGGATTCGACTTCGTCTGTCGACCATCAAGACGGAGCATCTGACCTGCCAGATGACCCTGAGCGGCAAGGACGGGGAAAGCCCGAAGAGACTCAACGAGACATGCGAAGTCGGAGTCGCCTTCCACTCCACAGGCTACCTGTCCGTCGGCCTCTGCTTCAAGAACGTCGAGGTCAACTCTATAGGGAAGGTCGTGAGCTTTTTTGATTCTACTTCTGCCGGTGGCCGATAACGCAGCGATCAAAAAGGCATGACGCGAGTTGTTTGTTCGTCACAATTTCATGCAAGTCGTGGTGAAACAGTCACGGCCATGCAGAAGCCCAATTTGACAGCTTGGTGACTCAGTCCGCCCTTGCCGAAGCACCGTAATCCGGCGGCTCTTGTCGATGACCCACCGGCCCTGGGCGTCGAGCTACTCGCCGGCGGTCGGGTTCGGAAGTGTCCCGATGACGGTCATCGGCTCTCGCTGGCCCTTTACGTTTACCGGAGGACGCAGAACCCGGACTCGGCGCTGTGGAACGTGACGCGCTCGATGGTTCCGGTCAAGTGGTCGAATGGCTGCGGGGGCATGCGCGCATCATATTGCAGCGGCGTCGGAGAACATCAGCAATATAAACTGAGCGCGTGGCTCATGGCATTTCCATAGGGCGCAACCCCCCCGAGGGCCGCAACCGGCGCACCGGATTCAAAATAGCGTGAACGGACCACCGTCGGCGAGCCGAAGCAGTCACTGCCGTGACTTTTCGCACGCCGGCCAGATGTTGTTCCAGGCGTTGCGGTCGTTGATCGCACTTGGAGAACGTTCAAAAGCGCTCTGCCATGCAGGGCCGTTGGCAGGCGTCGCCAGTACGGAAACAGTCTCGGCCAAATACGCGACGAACAGAGAATTATTTCAGGTGCTTCGATACTAATTTCGTCATTTCAAACATAGAAACTTGCTTCTTGCCGCCGAAAACTACTTTCAGCTTCTCATCGCCATTGATCATCGTTCTCTTCTTGGCGTCTTGTAGCCCATTCTTTTTGATGTAGGCCCACAGCTTCTTGGTGACTTCCGTTCGGGGTATAGCTTTGTCGCCGACTACGGCCGCCAACACGGCGTCCGGCTGCACGGGTTTCATAAATGCTGCACTTGGCTTTCGAGTGGACTTCTTCGCTGCTTTCGCCATTTAGTAAATTCCTCCGATAAACTGAGAAAGTGAGCTGAGCCACTGACTTGGGAACGCGGATACTATCTATAGCAAGCCAGCTCCGTCAAGCCACAGAACTAACTTATCCGACAAACGATATGGCTGATAGGGACACGTAGCGGTGCCGCGAGTGGCATTCAGCGACGCCGAGCGCATTTCAGGCTATGAAGCGATTGGCACTTTGGATACCATTCGAGCATGGAACACGCCGCGCTACTTGACCTGCTCGCGAAAGAACTGACTGCGGCGTTCGGCGCTAGTTTCACCCCGGCCGACTACACGGTGGACAGCATTCCATTCTATGGCAAGCGCACGCTGGTGCATTTTGACATTTCCGGCGACCCCAGCGTGATTATCCGCGACGTCATGCAAGCCCTTGCGGCCATGAAGGCCCGCGGAAAACTTCGATTTCATAACGACGACTTTCCAGCTGCGGGCGAGGATCGATCAAGGATCGTGGCCACGCCCCCATGCATAATTTTGATTGGTATTGACGCGCCAAGCACACGGGAGAGAATTGCGTTCCGATTCGACGTGGAAGTCACCGCGGGGCAGACGCGGGGTGCGCCGTAACCTGAGACGGCTGAAACGGCAGAGCGCATAGATTACGACACACACATCTATTTGACAACAGGTAGCTTACAGCAAGTATCGCTGTCTCATCATTCCTTCGGGGGAACCGCAAATGGCCAAGAAGAACAAGAAATCAAAGACGGCTCCAAAGCGCAAGGCCGGGAAGAAGAGCGTAGCCGTCCGAAAACGGATTGCGGTAAAATCGAAGCAAAAGAAGAAGGCAAGAGCGCCCAAGTCCAGGAAATCTTCGAGAACCCCCGGCAAATCTAAGAAAGCCAACGAGACCCCGGCAAGACCGGGATTGGCGGTCAGCAGCGCGAAGCCTTCGGCGCTGGCAACAACTTCGCCGCAAGTCCCGGCGCAAAACCCGACGGTTAAGAATCCCGAGGCGCCCCCAACGCCTGCGGCTGAACAACCCAAAGGGCCGCCAGCGCCGCAAGGGGAACATCCCCAAGCGGGCTGATTGCCGTCATCGCGCTAACGCATAAGGCCCTTCAATGTCGAATAAGACTAATCTTTCTCAATTTAAAGCCGCGGCGCTTGCTTCCGCGGAAAAGGCGCGCCTGCGCGGTAAGAGCTGGAGCGAAGTATTTGATGCGGCCAAAAAGGTTGGCTATACGGGAGAATTACAGGATCTGATCAAGATGCTGCGGGCTGCTGCGGCTCACCGATTCAAAGCAAGTCACAATGATAAGGAGCGTGAGCATGCCACAATTTCGCGCACGCTTGCGAGCATCACCGAATCCGCGTTCGATTCGGAAGTCCAGTCACGTGGCGAGCGATATTATTACGAGCAAACCGTCAGCATTGAACATACATGCAGCACCGCTGTCGTAGCGCATGTAAAGGGCGGACGGTCTTACACCGTGACGCTTGATCTTTTGGATGACGAACTGATCGTTGACTGTGACTGTCCGTATTTTTCGGCTGCCGGGCCTTGCAAGCATGTTTGGGCTACGATCCTGGCATCCGATGCCAACAATTTGATCATGCCACCCACTGATTGTCTGGACTTGTTGGTGACGCCGGCTGACAAGATCGACGACGCCCCTGAAGAGGACGAAGTGGCCGATGAGAGCGAGCCGTGGCGTAAAGCCAACATCGTTCGACTGGCTGATCACCGTCAGGTCCCACCGCCACCGGCGCCATGGAAAACAAATCTTGTTGAATTGTGGCGCGCCGAGCAGGCCACTCGCTTGGAGAATAGCAAGCAAAGTCCGGCTGACCAGGAATTGCAATACATAATCGATGTGCCCGGGACGATGAAGGGCCATGGCCTGGTCGTGGAAGTGCATAGCCGCCAACGCAAACTCAATGGCGCGCTGGGACCGCCCAAGCCATGCGCAGTCCCGCGCAAGCAAGTGGCTGCGATAACCGATCCAGTGGATCGGCAAGTCTTGAGCATGCTGACGGGCGCAAGCGCAACGAGTTTCGGATATTACGGCCATGAAGAAAAGACGAACCGGTTTCTGGTTCCCGCCGGATTACAAGAGACACTCTGTCCGGTGGTGCTGCGCACGGGTCGTTGCCATCTGCGGAAGCAGCTTGAAGCGGAGCCGACATTGCTGCAATTTGACGACGGGCCGCCATGGGAATTTCATTTGGAGGTTACCAAGTCCACGAATGCGAAATATCTCGTTCGGGGTTCACTGCGTCGCGGCTACGAGCATCGGGACCTGGCTGAACCGATAATGCTGGTGGCAGGGGGCTGGGTGTTTTGGCCCGATCGCGTGGCGAGGCTGAACGATGGGCAAGCATTCCCGTGGATCAACATGCTGCGCCGGGAACGCGAGCTTCAAGTGCCCATCGAGCAGGGGGCGGAACTCATCGCGCAGATTTTCCGCCTTGAACGTTTTCCGCAGCTCGATTTGCCGGAAGATCTGCGGTTTGAGCAGATCAGCGGCAAACCTCAGCCTCGACTCACGTTGAAAAAGCCGGAAGAGTCATGCTCGGACGGAAAAGTCTGTGCCGAGCTGTGGTTCGACTATTCGGGATCGATGGTTCCGGCCGATCCGCCCGTGCGCGCGGTTTTTCTGGCCGAGAAGCGGCGCATGATACTGCGAGACCAGAAGGCCGAGCGTGACGCCTCGTTGCGGCTCCGACAATTGGGATTCCGCTCCACCACGCACGGCATTGATGCCGTTAAGGAACTCGATGCGCGCAAGCTGCCCGCCGTGGTTCGCACCTTAGTTGCAGAAAACTGGCATGTGGAGGCCGAAGGGAAATTCTATCGCGCCGCGGGGAAGTTCAACATTTCGGTAAGATCGGGCATCGATTGGTTCGAGTTGCACGGAAGCGTGGATTTCGACGGCACGACTGCGAGCTTTCCAGCGCTGCTTGCGGCGCTGAAAAGGGGCGAAGACATCGTGCGCCTGGACGATGGCAGCTTCGGACTCTTGCCCGAAGAGTGGCTCAAGAAGTTCGGCCTGCTGGTTGGCGCCGGCGCCGTGCATGAAGACCATCTTCGCTTCACCGCGCCGCAGGCCAGTGTGTTGGATGCGTTGCTTTCCGCGCAGCCGCACGCGACCTGCGATGCCACGTTTGCGCGTGTCAGAACTCAGTTGCAGCAATTTGACGCCATCAAGCCGGCACAGCCTCCCCAGACGTTTTCGGGTACGTTGCGCCCTTACCAGCAGGACGGTCTGGGCTGGCTCGATTTCCTGCGGCGATTCGGATTTGGCGGATGCCTGGCCGACGACATGGGCCTGGGCAAGACGATTCAGGTCCTGGCGATGCTCGAGTCTCGTCGTACGCAGCGCTCCAAAGAGGATAAGAACACTGTCGGGCCATCATTGGCGGTTGTGCCGCGTTCGCTCGTATTTAACTGGAAGCAGGAGGCCGAGCGCTTCACGCCGAAACTGCGCGTTTTGGACTATACGGGCGCCGCGCGGGTCAAAGGCGAGCCAGAACACTTCGAGAATTACGATCTGGTGCTCACGACCTATGGCACGCTGCGTCGCGATGCCTTGCACCTCAAGGATATTCGCTTTGATTACGTGATTCTGGACGAGGCGCAAGCGATCAAGAATGCGGACACGGCTTCGGCGAAGGCCGCTCGACTGCTGCAAGGACGACACCGCTTGTGCCTCAGCGGCACGCCGATCGAGAACCACCTGGGCGAGTTGTGGAGCATCTTGGAGTTCCTTAATCCGGGGATGCTGGGCGCGGCATCCGTCTTCAAGCTCGGAATCAGCGGGGAGCGCGCCACTGGCGAGCAGACCCGGACGCTCCTCGCACGAGCCCTGCGGCCATTCATCCTGCGCCGCACGAAGTCGCAGGTTGCCAAGGACCTCCCAGAGAAGACTGAGCAGACGCTCTTTTGCGAGCTCGATGGCGCGCAACGCGCCCTTTACGACGAGCTTCGGGATCACTACCGCGAGTCCTTGCTGGGCCGAATCGCGCGAGAGGGCATCAACAAGGCGAAGATTCAAATCCTGGAGGCGCTGTTGCGCCTGCGACAAGCCGCCTGCCACCCGGGGCTGATCGACAAGCGCAGGACCTCGGAATCAAGCGCGAAACTGGAAGTCCTCATGCCGCAGCTCGCGGAAGTCCTGGAGGAAGGGCACAAGGCGCTGGTCTTCTCACAGTTCACGAGCATGCTCGCCATCGTCCGCGAGCGGCTCGATGCCGAAAAGACGCCCTACGAGTACCTCGACGGCAAGACGCGCGACAGAGAAGCCTGTGTCAACCGATTCCAGAACGATCCTGACTGCAAGCTGTTCCTCATCAGCCTCAAGGCCGGCGGCCTTGGCCTAAATCTTACCGCCGCCGAGTACGTGTTCCTGCTCGACCCTTGGTGGAACCCGGCCGTCGAAGCGCAGGCCATCGACCGCGCTCACCGCATTGGCCAGACGCGGCAGGTCTTCGCCTATCGGCTCATCGCCCGCGACACGGTCGAGGAAAAGATATTGGAACTTCAGCGGACCAAGCGCGACCTCGCCGACGCCATCATCAACGCGGACAACAGCCTGATTCGCACTCTGGGGCGCGAAGAACTTGAACTGCTGCTGTCGTGATGCCAACTACCAATTGCAAACGTCGGCTGAGATTTGGAACATTACGAGGTAGATAAAGCATGTGTCACCGGTAATCGTTCACTTGACGCCATCCAATGCGGCGCGGACTTGTGTCGCGAGAGTCTTCGCCGTAAAAGGTTTCCCGATCAACGGCGCGCCCCTTGCGATCACCTTCTCTTCCGCCGTGCTGCCACCCATGTAGCCGGACATGAAAAGCTCTGGGGTCTTTGGCCTCGCAGCCTGTACAGCATCGGCCAATTCCGGCCCGCTCATCCCGGGCATGACGACATCCGTCACCAGTAGATCGATCTTTCCCGGGTGGCGCTCGCAGGTCTCCAAGGCTTCGCGGCCATTGGCGCAGGGTAGCACGGTGTAGCCTTGCGCCTGCAGCAGTTCGCAAATCAGACCCCGAACATTGGCCTCGTCCTCCGCAAGTAGAATCGTTTCGCCGCCCTGCGTTACTTTGGGCAGCGCCTTGTTTGAATCAACCGGGCGCGGCGACCCCTCGACCTGTGGGAGAAAGATCTTGACGCTCGTGCCTTTCCCCGGCGCGCTGTCAATCTGGATGTGCCCACCGCCCTGTCGAATGATCCCATAACTGCCATCGAAAATACGGGCCACGGTCTTTTCCCAGATGGAAACCGGACTTATGCACCAACCACGGAGTATCCCCAACGACCAAGGTAGACTCTTTGCCGTTGTCCTGTGCATCCGCTTTCAGACTATCAAGCTGCTGTGCCAGTTCCTTAAACCGCGAGCCCTCGAACGAGACCCACATCGACACTTTCGCCGTATCTTCACCGCCACTAGACAGCTGGATAGGCTTACTAGTTACGGGGGGTATGTTATTAAAGGGAACCCCCCGCGCCTGCGGCGCAACCGACGCTTCATCCCCACTAAACAGACTGTCTTCAGACTCTTCTTTCTTGTCCTCGCTATCCATCAATATGGCGCCCGTGCCCGTGGATGTCCCCGTCCCAGTCACTGTTGTCGTGCCGGCGCCCATGCTCGTACCCGTTCCGGCGCTGGTTCCCGTAGCAGTAGGCCGCCTAGCAGGCCCGCGAAAATACGAACAGACCGCACCCCCTTCTTGCATGAAGCAAGCTGTTTTTTCCACCGCGCCAATGATCTCGTTTGCGGTCATGTTGCAGAAACCCTCCGGTGTTCAGCACAACAAGACGCCACAAATATATATCTTCTGAAAAAAAGTTATCATTTTTACTAGACGTTGAATCACCTAATGTTCTCGTCTAAAGCCTTCGTAACTCATTGATCAAAAGGATTGCGGCACAAGACTTTGGTGAGCTGGGCCGGCAGTGACACCTCCAATTGAGCGCGCTCATTTCATCGGTCAGCTTTCGCACTTCGTGTTTGAAGTCTGTGATTTCAGATCGTTGCGCTTCATTTGTCTTTCGAAGCTGATCGAGCTCAGTGAAAACGACGAATAACCGCTCATGGTGTTCGCGTGGAAAGTCGGACAGCATTGCGCTGAGACGCACCGCGTCCGCATACATAGTCATGTCGCCGAAGTACAGGCGAGCCGCCTCAATAACGACCGTTTCAGGCCTGTCCGCTGAGCTCACGAAACGCTTCTGGTGAAGCTCTTCGAGGCCCTCGCAGATTTTGAGTGCGAAGCTGCCGGAGGTGGTCCCAGCCCCTTGGTGACACGCCCCCCCGCTTGCGTTGCGGAACGTTGCGGAGTAGAATTTTGGGCCGTTGGGTAGGACCTGGTGAAACACTGTAGGGTTTAGGCATGAACTCATTCTCCGCGTTGAAACCCATTCGCTGCCGGGCCACGGCGTAGGCGAATGGCGTAACGGCGTAGTGGGAATGGCAGGATGGTCAATACGCAAAAAATTCGTTCTTGCAAAGTGTTTTAGAATAAATAGTTGCGGGCGTAGCTCAGTGGCAGAGCGTTGGCTTCCCAAGCCGAAGGTCGCGGGTTCGATGCCCGTCGCCCGCTTAGACTTACAAGAACGAGAAATGTTTCAGTGCCTACCCCGTGCCTACGATTCGATTTGATCGGGTCTTGCACGGGTGTTTTCAGACGCGACTTCCCCAGGGAAAGCTGATATTCGCAGCGCTTTTTGCAGAGAGTTATGTCCCCGACGCCAACGCTCTGCTGGGCGACAGCAAGCGTCAGGGTCGGACAGAAAGCGCCAAAGTACGCCAAACGCCGGGCAGGAGCGACGAACTGGGATTTAGTAGAGGCGCTTCGCTAAGAGGAGTTCATGACGTTGAAATCGAACAAGAATCTCGGATTTGACAGGATGGCCGGCGCGTAGGCGGTTCTGTCGGCGAGCACCATTAAGGAATCCTCGCGATGTGGCACACGGCGAAGGGAGACAGGACGCTGTCCGGCCCCGAGGCCGACCTCTTCCGCCTTGCGGCCGGATCCCTCCTCGTACACCTCGTCGAATGCGACGGCGACTGGCCCAACGACGTGCCGACGTTCGACCAACTTCTCCTCGGCCAGAAGGTCGCCCTGCTCCGGGAGATCTCGATTGCCCTTCTCCGAAAGAAAGAGTCGCCGCCCAGGTTCACCGCCTTGAACGAGGCGACCATCGCCGCAGTCTACGAGGAGCTGTTCAACGAGCTCGAAGCCGAGGTTGAGTTCGCGAACGGCGCGGAACTCCGGCAGGCGGTGGTTGACGCGCTCGAATGGACGAACAAGGAGTTCAAGGACGACGTGCGGATTCCCCGCGCCAGTTGCCGGGACACGGACGAATGGCAATTGATGATCGACTGCTGTTTGGACTTCGTTTTGTGGGACAGGGATTTTGACCTTGAGCACATCCTCGACGCACCACCCGAGACTGCCGCCACCGAGCGGAAGATGCTGGGCATAAACGAGGATTACTTCACCGCGATCCCGCCGGACCCGACAGACACGCAGGTAAAACGGTACGTCAATGAACTATTTCGGCTGCTGGTTGGTCGAAGAAGCGCGCGGCGCTGAGACGACAGTTTGCGAAGAACGGCGTTCACGCAGTTATTTTCGCGCTTTCTTGGCTCGTCTGCCTCTCCATACCAGTCGCGGCGAAATCGTCGGTTTTTGAGACCGAATGCCTGTTACGTAACAGGCTCCTGAGAGCCTTTTCCATGCTGGCACGCCTTGCCTTCAAGCCCAGTTCCGTGTACTCCCGCTTCTTCCGAATGACAAGTACAGCGCGAATGACCTTCGCCTGCTCCTTCGTCGGCAATGCCGGCAGGAAAAACACGCCCTCGAAGTCGCCGTCTTGCGCAAGGACGCAGAACGGCGACAGCTTTCTCTTGACGGAGTTATATTTGCGGCGGTTCCTGGCGAGAACAGAAACGCTGAAACCATCGCCATCAATGCGGACGTTTCCGTACATGCCGATCAGACACGGTTCCCCGCAGGCGTCTCTTTCTAGGAGGACCGTCATGGCGTCCGCCAGTGCCAGCATCCTGGTTCGCTCGTGCTCGCTGACCTGCGGCTTCACTTTGTTTCCTCCCATGACCGATCATACAGGGAGTTTGGGGCGATCCCTTCGGCGGGGTCAACTTTCAGGCGACGCCGCTTGCGCCATGGCGGGATCATGTTTGGGATTGCGAATCGGCCAGTTGCCATGAAGCAAAACGGAGCTCCAAACGCATGGGTGCAGTTTGGCTCTGAGCTGTTGATGGTTTCAGGCGGGGTAAAGTCCGTGTACGAACCGTTTCTTCAAAGGCTTGAAGCCATGGGCGGGCATGCAAATGCAGCCATTCTCTCTGAAGTTCATGCGTGTGCGGATTTGCCGGCGTACGACATCGAACCGTTTGTGGAGCGATTCAATGCAAGGTACTGGGTCTCCCGTGGAAAGCGGCGAAATGCGCACTCAACGTCGGGTGGTGCCGACATCGATGTTTGCGGGCATGGCTACGGGCTCCGGTCGACTGGATTCAATTTCGGAAGCTCGGTCTTGCTGAGTGTCTATGAAAAGCGCTGGGAGGTCCGGGACAACCCAACCAAATTGGCCATTATGGAGAAAGTCCGCTGGGGCGGTCCAATGGAAAAAGCCGTGCGCGTCGAATTCAAAGTCCACCGCGAGACTCTAAAAGCACGAGGGATTCACACGGTAGACGATTGGGAACGCAGTAAGGGCGGTTTCATTCGCTGGTTGAATGAAGACTGGTTTCGAATGACAGAGGGGCAGGTCGACCGAACGAACACTTCACGCGCAGAGACGTGGAAAACGTGGCGGCATGTCCAAGAACTGTTTGCAGCGTGGGCCGGCGGAGGGGAAAAGCCGCTCAAGCTGGTAAACGAGGTTCAGGCGTATCCGACAGCCCTTGTTAAGCAGGCGGTGGGTTGTCTTGCGCAGGCGATGGCGATACGCGGCATAGTCATAAAGAATATGCCTGAATTCCTGGACTGGTCGGTGCGTATGCTGCGGGGTTATTCCTCGAAAGAAGAGGTGATGTGCAAGCTGGAACGCAAGGCAAAAGAGTTTGCCGCTCAGCATCCAAAGGAGGCATTTTTTAGGTGGAGTGGCGCCGACGCATACGCGAGTGAGACGCGGACATCCAGTGTTCTTCCGATGAAAGCAGTGAAACAGTTGGCACACACAGCGGCGTCGGCAATCGCGGCAGAACCTACGAAGCCTGATCTTCGAGAGCGAGAGCGCGCGACCCCTTGCGAACGCTGCGGAGTCGAGACAACAGACTGGATGAGTGTCGATAACAAGACGGGTAAGTGCAAATGCAACAGTTGTTTTCAGCCAGGACGCAAGAAAGCAATGGACACCTATGAGATGTCGGTGCGCGCACTGGTAGAAAATGCGCAATTGAAAGCACCTAAACGCGAAGTGTCCGCCAGCGAAGTTCAGATGGCGCCGTGGGTGTGCTGGGCAATTGGCAGTGACGGCGAATCGGTTGTGATTGACGTTCGATACGAGTGGGAATGGGAACTCGACCAGGCTGTATAAGCCTTAGAGAGGGGTGTGAATATGAGCGTGTGGATTGCGTGGGCAGAAAATTCTGACGGGTCTCAAGATATCCTCGACGTTAAAGAAGATTGGGAAATGGACGCGGGTGAGACAAGAGAGGGCGTTGGAGTTTATCGCGATCTCGGCAGTCTACCGGCAAACACGGTTGTCAGTGAAGACGGTCTTGCCGGCATCCTTGGCAAGCGCTGCCGCGAATCAATCAAACGAGCTGTGGAGCGCGGGGAGTTGCCGCGGCCGGTGAAAGTCATGGGCCAGAATTGCTGGACGGTGGGTGCGATCGTGAAGCACCTTGAAGAGCGGCTGGAAACGGAAGGGCGTAAGATGGCCCGGTTGAGACCCAGCGCGTAGAATTTCGCTCAGGCACGCCGTTCGTAAACGTCTTAAATTGTGAGTCGGTCAACTTGCTCTGAAAGTCTTACGAAGGGGGTATGTAGTATGGCGTTCGTGCGCAGCAAACCTCACTCTGTCAGCAAGAAATATCGTGCCGGCTTCACCGACTGGAACGGTACGCAAAAGCTCTTCACTGGCACGACTAGCAAGGCTGAGACCTTAGCGATGGCGCGTCGGTTCGAAGATGAACACCGTCAGATTCGCTTGGGGTATCGAAAGGCTCCAAAGACAAGCGATGAACTCCGCTTGTTCACCGATGTAGCAGCAGAATATGTGCAGTGGGGCAGTGCTCAAGGTGGTCATGGCGGGAGGCCTTGGAGTCCCGTCCATCTCGCGTTGCGAACTCGGCATATGGGGTTCTGGCAGAAGCGATTGAATCTGAAGTTTCTGACAGATATCTCGCTGCCGAAGGTTGAAGCGGTCGCGCGCGAATTACAGGTGGCAAAGAAGGCAGGAAAGACCATTCAGACTCACTTGGAAAGTCTCAAGGCGTTGGCGCTGTGGGCTAAAGGGCGGGGATACCTGGAGACTGACCCGCTAGAGAGACTGGCCCCCTTCGATACCACAGCAAAACAGGCGCGTCGCGCGTTGACGGAGTCTGAGATTGAGTCACTGCTACGCGTGTCGCCTGTAGAAAGACGGCTGATTTATGAGGTGGCGCTCTGCACCGGATATCGCAAAGGCGAGTTGGCCGCGCTGGCTGTCTCTGATGTCGACCACAAGCATAACACGCTTCCTCTGGCGGCAGAATTCTGTAAGGGCCGGCGAGATTCCCGGCAGCCGATTCCGGGCGCACTTGCCGCAAAACTCGTTGAGCACGCGAAGGGCAGAGGCGCGACGGAAAACTGTTGAATGTGGACTTCCATATCGACCGGCTGTTTCGCCGAGATTGCAAGGCGGCGAAAATAACTGAGATTACACCAGAGGGAAAGGCGGTGTTCTACAGCCTTCGCCACTCGTTCTGTACGCTCGTGATCGAATCCGGTGCGAATCTGAAAGAGGCTCAGCAATTGATGCGGCACACAGACCCGCGTCTCACCGCGAACATCTACAGTCATGCACGCAAAGAACGGCTGCAGACGGTTGCAGAAGCGGTGGGCGAAAAAGTGATGTTGAACGAGGGAACGGCTCTATTACGGCACCAGGCCACCGCTGGTGTAGGGGTCACGGATGCAAAGTGTAGTGGTGGCTTGGAGTTGGCTACGGCAGAACGTGAAGCGGGTGAAGGGGTTCGAACCCTCGACTTCGACCTTGGCAATCTTCCAGAGGAAAACAGCTCTACGTGGTCGGAGATACCCAATTCATGTACAGTATTGGACATATAGGAATCTGTAGAATGGACGGTAGTAACCTAACGTAGACCAGAAAGGACCAAAGATGGACCCCGTGGTGGTACTACGAACGTCCAGCGGTGGCGCCGGTGCCTCCGACGGACCTCTAGCGCTTGCTTTATTCCCGTGCGACCACGGTGTCGTAGAGGCCATATTGGGTCAGCCCCTCATGGCTCTCGATTCCTGTATATCGGAGGGAAGCATCCTCATACCGCCGGAAGGCAAACACAGCCTGGTTCATCTGCTCAGTGTTGAAGACCTTCAAACGTACCAGCAGATCAAAGTCCTGAACGGTCAAGCCGGTGACGGTGCGGAAAAGTTCCGGTTCGATCTTTGTGATAACATCCTGCAGCGTGTTCTCTCTGAAGTCTGTCAGATACATGAACGCAGGTATGCGTGTGGCGAATTTGATCAGCTTCTCCTGAACCAATTTGCGCTTGGACTTGAATTCCTTCTCTTCGTTAGACAGTTGCTTCTTCTCCTTTTCCGATAGGTCCTTGTCCCTCGCTTTGTTCTTGAGCTCCTTCACCGTCTCGCTTTTATTGATGATGGTCTCGATGATGTTATCGCCCAGCGCCCGCCAGCCCTCAATGCGCTCAACGGCGGCCATTGCCTCCGGGTTATCCATGATGCGGCGAAGGGTGTCGTTGTCCACGTTCACGAGCAGCGCACTCTCCCACTTGCGGGCCAGCAGCGTCGCTGAGGTGCCGGACATTGCAATGTCGAGAATGCCGCCCGCGTCGATCTGCGTCATATTCGCGCCGTCAAAGGCCAGCACGGGCAGAAACGACAACAGTTCTTTGACTGCGTTCTCCGGGTTCGGCTCGTTGGGCGACAGGCCCATCCCGTACTCTGAGAGCTGCCGCAGCGCGCGCGTGGGTGCGAAGTCGAACACAAAGCAGACGGGCTTCAGGATCTCCTCCACGTTCGGGTCGTCGCCGTTTGGGTTCTTGATGGACCATGGCGATTGCACACGAAACGCGGACTGAAAGTATGTCTCCGGTGATTTGAGATTGCGCAACATCAGAATGGAAGACCACTGAGACACGGTGACGCCGGTGGTGAGTTTGCCGCAAGACAATGTAATGGTCTTGGTCTCGAATCCGCTGCCGATAGCCTTCCGGACCGGTGGCAAGGCATCCAGTCCAATGCCTGCCGAAATGCCAGCCGCAATGACCACCTCGTAGCCGTGCCAGAAAGTGTTGTGCTTCTCGTCGAGCAGGTTCGCCATGGCGTTGCACGCCGAAACATTGGGTAGAAACCAGAATGAGTGCTGCAAGTAAGGCAACAGGCGCGAATCCGAGTACGGAAACGGCGGTCGCGTTCCCGTCTTCAAATTTTCTATCGACTTTGGCGCATACCCGCCGCGGATGATGTCCAGCCATTTCTGCACGTGGCTCTCGTGCTTGAATCGCGCCGACGTACCCGTGCCCGATGCCTCGAAAAACGTATTGAGATCAAACTCGTCGAACTCCCCGGCGCTGGCGATGGCGACGAGCTCATCGGGCATCTGATACGTCAGCAGCCGCATCTGCGGTAGCGCGCCGTACGGATTCCATTGGGTCGGCTTATTCGCCGCGAACGTTTCCTTGGCGCGCTGCTCATCCGTGTACGTCCAGTTGAAAATCTGCTCCTCGATGAACTCCCCGGTCGCGAGCGCTCTAAACGGCGTGCCGGATAGGTAGAGGTATGCCTTGGTGGTGATGGGTAGGAACTCGGTTTCCTTCTCTGAAAGCTCACTGAGGTCTTCGTTCACCTTGTCCAGACCAGCGGCATATTCGAGTTTGGCCTCTTTCGTTGCAATTGCCTCCTCTTCGCCCTCGAAGAGTTCCCTGGCCGTCTCGCGCCACGCGCCGAAATGGTACTCATCGAAAACCACGAGGTCCCATTTCACCTTATGAAGCCATTCGTTCCTGGGCTTGATGTTGCCCACCAAGTCACGGCCTAGTAAGTCTTGAAAGGAGCCGAAGTACACGAGCGGCTTTTTGGCGGAGACCTTCGTCGGGTCGCTGTCGGAATTGCGCGAGAGGTACTGCCAGCCGTCAAAGTCCGTGTGGGACTCTAGGTCTGTCTGCCACGCATCTTCGACGGCGGGCTTGAAGGTCACCACTAGCACGCGCTTGGCGCCGAGTGTCCTGGCGAGTTGATAGGTGGTGAACGTCTTGCCGAAGCGCATCTTCGCGTTCCAGAGGAAGCGCGGAACAGCGTGCATATTCTCCTTCCAGATGGAGTGGAAGTAAGCGTGCGTCTTGTTCACGGCTTCCGCCTGCTCCCGACGCATCGCGAAGGTTTCGTGATGCGTGCCGCTGAAAGTCTTGCCGGTACGCAATTCGGCGAGTACGGTCTTGATGTCCGTGATCGTGCAACGCATCCACTCTAGTTCCGTGTTTTCGAACTTTTTCCTGACGAGCGCTGCGCGGACATGGTGATCGGTGAAGATAGTGCCGTCGTCGCGCTCGGCGGGTTCGTCTAATTCGATCTTATAGTTCTTGATGGCGGCAGTTTTGAGCTGCTCGGTAACGCGCTGCCTCACATCGCGCGTGGTCTGGCCCACTTTGAGTAGACCCGAGTGTGCCTTGTCGGCAATCGAGTAGGCGTAGATGCGCGGCCGGACTTCCGGCTTGGGAGTAAGAATTTCTTCGATGGACTTACTCATCATCGTCCTCACTCATGGGGCGGACCATGCTATTGATAAATATGATCTCGTCCTTCGTGATACTGTATTTCTTATAGAGCGCTTCGTCGGTCCAGTCTTGATCCCAGTTCTGCTGTGGTACCCAGCGATAGACGCCCTTCATGGCATGCTGACTTATTTTCCGCAAAGACACGATGAACCTGACAAACGAAGTCTGTAGATAGCGCGCAACGATCTCCGCCTGCTTCTTGGACTTCAGCGGTCCGGCAACAATCCACGTCTGGGTGCAGACCGAGTTTGGTTCAGCAACGCTCGGTCTACCCAGAACCATGTCGGGTAGGACGTGCCCGCCGCTGTTTCCAGGACCAGCTTGCGGCGCGAGAACTTTCCAAGCGTCAATGAGATGCGTGTTCTTTGTTATGATCGAGCGCTTCACTGCGCCGCTACGTCTGCCTGCATTCGAGCTCGCATAGAGCTTGACTTCGTCTTTATCCGGTTCGCCTTGCCTGAACGCAGTGAAGTTCGTTGCTAAGCCGAATGGCGTATCGCCAGCGAGCAAGTCTTCGAAGCTGGCCTCTTCCTTCTTTAGGACCTTCTTGAGAATCTTAGCGGCACGCTCGTCTCGGATAAAGACGTCGTACTCGTCGAGCTTGCGGTCTGTCGGGCCAACTACATCATTGTCGCGAATGAGCGTGACGGCACAGTCTCCGACGTGCTCGCGGTTCCAAAGAAAGTAGCAAACTCCACTCTTGAGGTCCACACCGGGAAATACCTGCGCTGAATTTGGGTAGTCAACTAGCGTGCTCAGATGCCGATCCCCGAGCATCGTCTTGCGGAACTCGTCCATGCCGCGTCCGCCAGCCATCCATCGCGAAGGGATAACCATACTAAGGAATCTTGGATCCAGGCGGATTGCCTGCTCCACGAAGAGATGATAGATGGAAGAATCATTAGTTCCTCCACCTCCGCCGGTCATTTGGTACGGCGGGTTCCCGATGATGACGTCGAATTGCATATTTCCTCCAAACATCTCCGCCAGCCGCGCCTTAACGTTGTCGGTGTGGATTAACGCATAGGCGTGGGTTTCAAGCCCTTCACGGTCAAAGATTCCTTTCGGCGCGCCGCAATATGGGCACCGGCCTTCCTTCCATGTATGCTCCGTGCGTCGGAACCAGATGTTGCCATCGTCATCGGTAAAATCCGTGGCAATGGAGTGCGGATGCTGTTTGGTTTTCTTCGCGTGCTTTGTACAGTACACGCTCCGTCGCGCGAGTAAGCTTGTAAGCTGAGTGATGCCGATGCCGTATACTTGCTTTGTCAGGATGTGATTCACGCGCTTTTCGAGATTTGGAATCTCTTTTTCCAGACCCTGAGTCAGGCGGCGGGTAATTTCGCGCAGGAACACGCCGGACTTCGTGCAGGGGTCCAGGAACTTCACCGTCTTGTCGGCCCAGATTGTTGCTCCCTTGTTGTCCGTCGCCCACGCCTCGGCCAGTGTGTCCAGCATCCGATTCGCAAATTCGGGCGGGGTGAACACTTCGTCGTTAGAAAGGTTGGCGATGCAGGTCAGCACGTCTGGGTTGCGGCCGCGAAGCGTGAAGCCTGCCTGACTGCTCATACGGCCCCCGTCCGCAGCGTGGAGTGCGCAAGCTCCGGCGCCGTCATCGGCGGGTAGGTTTTGACAGGCGCAAAAATCTCATGTTTGCCAACACTGGCGAAGAGCATTCCCTCACTGGCCAGATCTGATATTTGGGAGAGCGCGTCAAAACGAAAGTCGCGTCGCTGGAACTTACCTTTGCCAAGGTAGCCCCACTCAGCGAAGGTGATCGGCCCACCTTCGCCGGTACGCATTGTCAGCGCGTCGCCGTGGATCAAGTTGGCAGTGAGCACGTGGGACGCGGCAGCGTAAAAATCGTCCTGTTTGTGGAGCGCCAGGTATGTGGCGAAGGTCTGCAGCATGTTCGCCCGACACTCAGCAATGTTGTCCGCCAGAATTTCGATCCCGTACGTACTCATCAGTGCCAGCAGGGCGTAGTGCCGCTTCTCGAAGTCCGAGCGCCCGAACTTAAGCTCCACCGCGGCGAGTTTGCGCCGCAGAACCGGGATGAGAAAATTGCCGCTGCCGCAGGCAGGCTCCAGGAAGCGGGCGTCGATACGTTCCGTTTCACCCTTTACGAGGTCAAGCATGGCCTCGACCATCCACTCGGGAGTGAACACCTCTCCGTGGTCGGCGACGCGCTGTTTTGATCTGATCAGGTCCATTAAGAACTTTCTTTTCTTTCTGGATGGCGATGCAATGTGACGATCAAGTGTGCATCATCGCCGAATCTTTGTCCATCCCGAGATTGGTGCTCGGGGGAAGTTCACTGGAGCCATCGCGGTGAAATGCGGAGCCGTGGCGACGGCAAGTTTTACCGTACTTCCACAGCCGGTTGTGAACGCGGAGTTGGACTGAGTACGTCATTGCTGATGATGTTTGTTACGGAGGATTACATTCTTAAGCATGTCGGCCCCGGATGACAAAGCGAAATTACTGCTTCTTCTTTTCTCCGAAAAACGCTGTCTGTTGCTTGGGCGATAATTTGTCCAGAATTTCGATCAAAATCTCTTCAGGCAGACTCGGCCATTGCTCGGCGTAGACCGCGAATAAAAAATTCGATGTTGTCTCTGCGCATTGGCGTTGTAGTTCAATGATGGATTCCGCAAATGGCTGACTTACTACAAGGTCGGTCATCATTCCTGCGGCAGGTGCGGTCATTGCAGATTGCCCATGAATATGGGCCGATAGAATGCGATACACGTCAATAAGGCAAAGTTTGAAAGCTTGCTCAAGAATTGCCAACCGCTCTTTGAATCGGGGCGACATGCATTCGTGGTAACGATAGATGGCTTCCCTGAGCATGAATCCGTTACCAGTTTCCTTAAGTTGCGTCCATTCTGCAGGGTGGTCTCGAAAATAAGTGTACGAAAGAAATAGATCTACTTCAGTGCGCATTGCCATAAGCGCCGCACGGCCCAGCCCGAGAGTCAGATACGTTGCTGTCTCAAGCATCGCGGCCCTGGTGCCGGCTAAGAGTTCTGCTGCAATTTTCGAGTCATCTTGTTTGCGAAAGTAATGTTGCCAGCACAAGAGTTTTCGAGATGCCTTTGAAGCGTTCATGCCGCAATCTGTTCCAACACTTGCTGCTCGCGCATTGATGGCGGCAAGAAGCTCGTCGCGTTGAACATTGAATGGCTTCACTGCTTGTCCTCTAGCGGCCAATTACTCCCCCGTTGCTGATGTACGATTTCGTTTCGAATTTGTTGGGCGGCAGATAATACAGCTGAACCACCATGTTGATCTACAAGTTTGCTTATCGCGGAACTGAAGGGCGCCAACATACTGGGACCTTGCGAAGTTCCTAATCTGCGTATTAGTTGCTTTACGGCGTCTCTAGGCTCGATTCTCGACTCAACGCAGAGAAGACGTTTCACCGCTTGCGTTACCTGTTCTGATACAGGCTCGATAGGATCGCTCCGATCCGATGGCATCCGAACCGCTTTTAATTCCTGCCGGACTAATTCGGCCGCAGAAATACACTGGTCTAACCCGCCATTGCGAAGCCAATTTGAAAATTTCGAAAAGTCCGAATCGCTCATTGAAGGCTCGGAAAGTGTAAGCACCAATCTGTGGGTCAGTTCGTTTACCCTCATGGAATGATCTCCAGGGCCTTAGCCAATTCATCTGCCGCAACTCTCAATAGACCGGCGATGGCGTATCTGTGCGCGACGCCGCGATCGGTGGCGAAACCTGTATAGTCAGAGGATGGCATAAAAAACGTGCTATGTTTGATCTCTGTTACCAGCGTTCGCGGGCCAAAGATACTATGCGCCCGGAGATCAACTATTGCCTGTTGATCTCCAACATCTCTAACATCGTTATGGATCAGACAGATTTTCGGCTTGCGGGTCAAAGTAGGCATTTGCTCTACAAACTTATATAAAAGCTCGACGCCGAGAGTTGCAAATTTGTCTGCACGAACGGGAATCACAAGATGAGTTGCAGCCTCAAGCGCACAGCGCGTAACAAACGAGCTAGAAGGATTACAGTCGAGCACCACCAGTCCATAAGTTTGGGCCGCGTTTTGGATAAATGATCGAAATCGACGAGCTGGTAATTTTAATCCCGAACCTTCTCGAAGATTCATAAGAGCGAGCCGAAAATCTCCAGGAACCATGCACAAACTCGGTCCGCCTGCGCCCTGGCTCTCGAGTTCAATGGTATAGTCATCAACGTTGCTAACACACTCAAGGTCGTCTTCCGCCACGGCAAATACACTGTCGGGTTGCTCGGGCTCCATGATGTATTGGATCGTTCTTTTCTCCGCCCTGAACCGCTCGTAATCTGCCCGTGTAAGCAATAGTTGAGAAAGATTGAACTGGGCGTCAAAATCAATGAGCAGTGTTTTGATCCCAAAGTTACTATAGATTTCTCGAAAGAGATTTGCCGATAAGACCGTCTTTCCCACGCCGCCTTTCATGTTGATAACGGCGGCCACAACACTGCTTCTATTGCTCGGCGAAGTAGACATCCCCACCTCCAATTTGCCCTATGTTAGCCCTATCGCAACAAGAATGCTAGCCTAGTTGCAAGAGTACGCGTTACTGTGATTGAAGTCGCCGAGCGAACCATTTCAGTCGAAGCCCGCTATGCAACGTCTTGCACACGCGGCGATTGATGCGCGGCCGCAGCGAGTCTTTGGTGCTTTCTCCAGTTGCCCGCGCTGTTGATAAGAGCGAATCACCTAGCTGGTTCAGGAACGGATGGCGATTCCAGGTACTTCGAAGTATCCATGTTGCCGCAGAAAGCATCGCAGTGCGAAAGGCCAGACTGGGAAATAGACTGAGCGTCCATCGCCAAACAGCTCAAAAAGCGGCAAACAAGCCTACGTTGGTGGTCCCGGAGATCCAGTGCTACGACCGGAGACCACTATCGCGTGGAAAAAGGAGCACGGAAGGTTTGGAACGTTTCATTGAATGGATCTCCGCAATGCTATTACACACCGAAAAATCAGGCAAGACTTCAATATCTCCATCGCGGACCGCGCTGAATCCATATCGGACATTTGTTGAGCGCTGTAATGAGAATTTTCTGCCTTCTCGTGTATCTTGCAGTTTTGGGGAAGCGAACTATAAGTGTTCTGGAATTGCCAACATCAACGTCAGGCAAACGCTGTTTCGACGGGCAATAGGCGGTTTGTGCCCTTTTTGCAGAGGTAAAGAGAGTGAGCACAGCATCTACCGGGTCGCAAGCGATTATTCCCGACTTCAAGATGCCGAATGATGGTCAAACGTATATCGAGCAAGTGCGCAATCGATGTCACGATCTAATCCAGTGCGGGATTTGGAGCGGGCTTCACATTCAAATGCTGAATCAATGGTGGAATAATTTCCGAACGGACGTTGAGCATTATTTTGCGGCCTGCCTTCTTGATAGTGTAATCTACAGATCAGACGAGCAGACATTGGCTCTTATGAGGCAATTGGTTCAACGGTCTTTACCGGATTTCGGCAGATCCACTAATGGAATAACGGATTGGGAGGAGCGGCTTCAAGCAACACCTTTTGATACACGGATACGCCTTGTGCCGGTGATTCCCCACGGGAGCGCACAAGGAAAAAGCGCACATTTGATACTGCGACTTTTCGAAAAACGACTCAAAGTCCAAAAACATTTGCTCGCGAAGGCTGAAGACGTTGCTTCGCTAATCGCAAGTGGCATCGAAGCAATTGTATTTGTAGACGATCTTCTTGGAACAGGTACGCAGTTTGTTCATGACTTCGCTCTTCCTTATAAACTAGATCAAATTAAGACACGCACACCTTTGATCTACGCCCCGTTAGTGGCTCATGAAGATGGAATTAAGTTCATATTATCGATGCTGCCGAATTTCTTTGTCACGAGTGCAGAGAATCTCGCAGGTGCTCACGCCATCTTTGGCGCTACAGGTGTTGCATTTGCCGATGGCATCAATTCGCGACAATCTGCTTGGAAGTTGTATTCAGATATTCTTTCGAGTCGCGGGATAGTGCTGGATGGGTCTGCGCGCAGGGGATTCGGAGAACTTGAACTGGCTTACTTTTTTCAACACGCGGCGCCAGACAACAACTTGCCAATATTTTGGTGGAATGAAACGCCAAGCTGGAAGCCGCTTTTTTACAGGTGATACATGGCCAACGCATCAGAAATACAGCGAGCATTCGTAAGAAATCGCGCCGAAGAGCTGGGCTACGATGTTTGGAAGCATTTTGCCATTCCCCCGTTTTATGACCGGTTGGATTTGGCCGACGCTAAGAAGCCTAGGATAATAATCGGCGGCCGGGGGTGTGGCAAAACAATGCTCTTGAGGTACTTATCCCATCAGAGCACGTTCTCTCAGGACCGCAAGGAGGTCCCGAAAGAATCCCTAAATCATATAGGACTTTATTGGCGAGCAGACACCCAATTTTCCGCAGCAATGAATGGGAGAGGTATTCGTGAAGATGTATGGCAGTCCACTTTTAACCATTGGTTAGCTGTTACTATCGGTTTGGAGGTGGTTGATAGCCTCGATAGTATCGTGGAGAGTAGCCTTGGGGTTCTGTCAAAATCAGACCTATATGCCGTTAAACTAGATGAGCTCGCCCCTTATTTTGATGCTGCGCCTTCGACATTGGTCTCGCTTCGCCAAAAACTGGACATGTGTCTAAAGCAATTACGAATGTGGGTGAACAACGTTCAAAGTGCGCCTATACCTCAGTTTTTGCCAGGAGCGGCTTTTGTCCTTGACCTGGTTGGAATTATCAGAAAATCCCTTAAATGTCTTGCCGCGTCGATCTACTTCGTCTATCTGGACGAGTATGAAAACCTCTCTGTCTACCAACAGAAAATTGTCAACACAAACCTCAAACATAGTGAAGAACCACTTATTTTTAACCTCGCAATGAAGCGAAACGCATTTTTGACGCGCGAGACATTAGGCCCCGAATCCCTGATGGACATGGCCGATTTCAGAATGCATAATCTAGAAGACTATTTGCGCGACGATTTTGAGGTGTTCGCGGGAGAAATTCTGTTCCTGAAGATCGGGGCTGCAAATCCGAAGCTTTTACCTTTCGACCTTGCGCTGCTGAGAGATCCCGCGCTTCTGTCAATACGCCGAGATGATGCACATCGCCATTGCGTACTCAAAGCGGCAGAGCGGCTATTTCCCGATGTTCCGCTCCGTAATCTGGCCTATATTGCTTTAAAGGATACTGCGATTCGTCGCACTCTCAGCGATCGCATTACCAATGCGCTTCGTACGAGAGGATCGGTGATCGCTCCTGAATTGCTTATTGACGATCAGTATCCTGAGGCGAGTATCGTTGTGCCCGCGTTGTTACATCGGAAATCGCTTGAGCCGAAAGATGTGGCAACTGAGTTTGATTTGCTTCGCCAAGGAAAGTCAAATCGCTTCAGCGGTACAACGAATTGGATACACAATAATTTTGTCGGATGTCTATTGCACCTTTATGAACCGCATTCACGGACATGTCCGTTCTATGCCGGATTCAGAACGTTTTGTCACTTAGCGCGTGGCAATATTCGTCATCTGCTTGAACTCTGCCATAAATCTATTAGTCGTGTCGAATTGACAACAATTTCCGAATCCACTCAAGTGCCACCTGACGAGCAGGCGGAAGCCGCTAGACAGGCGAGTGCTGATTTCTTGAAGGAGATTCGAAGTTTTGGTCGAATTGGTAACCAGCTACACGCATTCGTCCTTCGTTTAGGCTCTGTGCTTGCGCTCGCGCAATCGAGATCGACTCAGAGTGAACCGGAACCCAGTCATTTTTCTATTCGTCAGCGCGCAAAACAGCTTGATATGGAGGACCATGAATTTCTTCGCGAAGCTATTAAATGGTCGGTCTTATTTGAAGAGGAAGAAACTAAGCAAAAGGATGATCTAGCTCAAGCAAATATGGAATATGTACTCAATCCAATTTACGCGCCGTATTTTCGAATAACATATCGCAAGAGGCGACGACTTGAGTTTACCACTGAGGATTTTGAAACCCTGACTCGCGGTAACTATGAGAATGTGCGACAGCTCCTTAAGCGTTTTACTGAACAATGGAGCGTAGATCTCGGCCAATTGAACAATTCCTTGTTCTCTCACCTGACGGATTCAGGAGAGGAGCGCGTAAATGAAGATTGAAATGCAATGTGTTAAATACCAGTCAAAATTGCACCATGGAAAATGGAATATTGCGATAGTTGGAGACGCAATTGATAAAAGAGGAGAAGCCGCACGCGAATTTGCATCTTGTCAGGCGGATGTTGTTGCAGAATGCACGTACAATGCAGATTTGTTTGAGATTCGGATTGATGGGCAAAGTTATCAAGTTGATAGCGCGAAGGCGGCGTTCGAATCCCTTGGTGCCGGCCGTGTACTGTTGGAGGCGACGACGCTGGGCTTTGTTGAAGTATACTTGGCATGCAGAGCCCTTCGTGCGTGCGGCCGAACAGAAGTATCTCTTCTATATGTCGAGCCTCTTGAGTACGTAGCGCCGCGCGGCCAACTATTACACCGCCGTGACTTCGAACTTTCTGATGAAGTGCCTGGCTTCATTCCTGTTCCTGGCGCAATGATTTTACTGGAGGACAAACGTTCGCAGCGCGGGGTATTTTTCTTAGGCTACGAAGAAGGGCGATTGGACAGGGCAATGGAGGACCATCCAATCATACCTTCTAAAACGTCCGTAGTATTTGGAGTACCGGCATTTCAGCCGGGTTGGGAAATGGATGCTTTCGCAAACAATGCGCGCGTTCTACGGGATCGGAGCATTAGCGGTGGCGTTCATTTCTGCGGTGCACAGAATCCCAAAGCGGCGTATCAGATTCTAAAGCAAGTGCTGGACGAGTGCGAATCTGATGAAGAGATGTTCGTCGCTCCAATTGGAACGAAACCTCATGGAATCGGTGCCGCGCTCTTCGCGGCAGAACATATGGATGTTGGTATTCTGTACGACCATCCAAAGCGAAAGAAGCATCGTACGAGTGAAGTTTCCTCGTGGCACCTTTACGACGTGAATTTCAAATGAAAAAAAGAAAGCGTTTACACGACACCCCTTCCGCAGTTGCTGAGATGCTTGCGCGCCATTCTCCGCAGACAATGACAAGGGTTCTCGATCCGGCAGTTGGAGAAGGTGCGCTCCTACAACCGATTGTAAAACGGCTTGGGCAGGGCACGTCTGTTGTTTGCGTTGATGTTGACTTGACTGCCTTGGATGTAGCGAGAGCCCGGCTGACTAGTAACGACAGCGAGATACACTGCGTGCATGGGGATTTCTTGAGGGTAACTGAGTCAAAACATCTTACAAGGGACAATTTCGACTGCGTGATTATGAATCCACCATACGCTGCGAAAAAATCAGAATGGACCAGAATGGACTGTTCTGCGATTGGGTGGCACAAAAAAGTGAGTCTGCCCAAAGAAATTGCATTTGTTCTCCGAGGTATTGAACTGCTTCGTGCGGGAGGCCGACTTCTGGCCGTGGTTCCAACTTCGATTGTTTCCGCGGTGCTATTCGCTGAGTTCCGTAACAGACTGGGACAAATCGGGCGTTTTCATTACGTACATGAATTGCCGAAATTCACCTTCCCGAGAGTTGAGGGAAGGATTTACCTTTTGGTTTTTGAAAAGGGTGGTTGCACCTCGAATATAGAGCTACGGAATCACGATCTGCATGAGCCAGAATGTATGCGCGTAGGTTGGTCAGACCTTGGTGTTCTGAGACGACTTGATTTCGGTTTCCAGCAAAGTCGGCGCAGGTTCAAGAGCCTTGTAGACGGTACACCTGAATTAAATTGGCATTCTATCGACGAATTGTTTTCGATTTGCCGTGGGCCCCGAGAATCTCCAAGAGGCGCAAGAATTGCGATTCACACGACCGACTTTCGTAATGGATTTTGGAACGTTGCGGCGCGTCATGTTAAATGCGCACCGCTTAGTCAAGTAGAGAGTGAGGATCTGCTGGTAGCGAGGGTTGGGCGCCACTGTCTTCAATCGTTGGGGGCGATCCTTGGTCACAGGGCGGTCAGCTGGTCTGATTGCGTGTTTCGCCTTCGACCGGCATGTAAATTGAACGTCACGGCCCGGCTTCTATCGATTCGGGCAATACTGAGACTACCCGAAATAGCGTATATGCTCGAGAGGGGAGTCGGTGCGACGTACATTACTGAGAGTGACCTTGGTGCGTTAAAGATTCCAAGTCTGAAAGGAAGGCGCTTTGACCACTCGATCAACGCATATAGTGCCGCCATGGCTCGAAAAGATTGTTCCCGCATGTTGCAGATTGAAAAGTTGACAATGAAGGCAATTCTGCGTTTGGCGGCCAGGCATTCTAATAAATGATGGTTTAAGTCTGCGATTATGGCATGAATCCATGCCTTAGTCGTTAGGAGGTGGATTCGCGCAACAAAGTTTACAAGATGAGTCCCCCGTAGGCCGCGTGCGGTATTTATCGATACTTTAAGGTGCGACCGACGGATTGAGGAATGGGTGAGTAAAAGTATGACCCCCGTCAAGTACGGGGGTCGAACTGTCAGAGATGACTGGGGGGTCATACGGCGATATTTACGTCTGTCGAGACTACCTTTTCGGCTTCCAAAAGCAAGAAGTTGACGGCATCGCAGGTCCGTTTCAACACGCTCATGCAAGCCTGAACAGGCTCCAAGCCAGCGTCTTTTGCATAGGCTTCGACGTATTCGAAACAACCTCCGCGATCGGATTCGTAGGTCTCTCCCAGCGCCTCGAGCAGAATCGCTCCGCCCAATTCCGCAACCACTTCCGAACGCCAATGCTGCCCGCGTTCGGTAAGCGTGCCAAGGCGATCGTCTGCGGCGTGCATCAACTCATGCGCCCACGTGGCCAAGTTCTTGACGCCCACTGCAATGGCTGTCTTACGCGCGTATTTGCCCTTTGGCGCGCCCGCGAGTCCATTGTACGCGTCAACGTTCAAGCCCCATGACCGGGCCACGTCGATCAGCGGTAGAGAGTTCATCCACTGCATGACGTCTGGATCGAGCTTCGGCAATTCTGCGCCTTCTGTGCTTTCGACAGAAAATACAGGCGCTGTTCCAAAGCCATAGAGCATTTCGACTTTCTTATCCTGTCTAGTTTCACTATCGGTCACAGTGGCTGTCTTGATCAATGGCACGAGGATGTCGAAACATTTCGAGCCCTTTTTCACTTTGCGCCCGACAGAGTTCCATTGCTTGATACCGCGCGCATCCTGGGTCCCATTCAAGATGCAAATCAACTGGTTTCCCCAGCTCCAATTCCTGCAAGGCACGCCATCTTTGCGATGGATAAACACCGGCGCCAACGCCTTGGGAATACTGCCCGTCTTGAACGCCTCGACGATCTTTGCCGCAACGCCTTCTGCCCGCCCGTAGTATTTCATGCTCAATCCCCCTGCAAAAATATTGCGTGTGTGGTTTGCGTCCTTGCTTTCAAGCAAGGCCACACCGGGGTGCCGTTGCGAAGTTGTCGTTACTGGTCATTCCAGTTTTTTTTCGCACGGCGGCCGGTCAGTGGCAGTCGCCGGCCGCAGTCGAAAAAAATGCTTTTGAAGTAAGCGGGAGGTTTTATGCCCGCGCTTTCCGCCAGTGGTCGGCCTGAGCGCTTTGCACGCGGTGTGACGGTGGTCGTTGACTGGCGCAACGCGTGCTGCGAAGGCCGACAACAGCCAGAGGCTGCGGGGAGTGTGAGGGCTGCTCCCTCACCCATCTTTAGGCATTTTAGACACAAGTGGAGAATGACTCGGAACTACTTTGTCTGCCCACAGTCCTATTTAAGCATTTCAGGAAACTGCGATCGACTTAGGATCAATAACCAATGAAGAAAACATCCAATCATGATCTTTAATTTGAACAGAAGGTAGCTTTCGCGAAAGAGATAGGCGGTGTATGATTCTGTGTGGAGGATATAAATGGATACTATTTTTTATGCATGGCAAAGCGATGTTGGGCGGAATGTTAACCATTACCTGATACGGGATGCACTGAAGCAGGCTATTGAAACCCTAAATAGGGAGGGAATAGGGGTCGAATATGACGAGGCAACCTGCGACGTAACCGGGGCGGAACGAATACCGGACAAGGTAGCGGAAAAGATAGACCGGTGCGTTGGCTTTGTTGCAGATATATCTATCGTGGCACAATGCGGAACAAATCCCGTCAAGTATTCACCAAATCCAAATGTAATGTACGAATTGGGATACGCCGCGAAAACGCTTGAGACGCCGGCGAATATTACGTTTATTTACAATGAGGCGTTTTGTCAGCCGAACGGGCTGAAACCAGAGTATAAGGCGGTGCTACCATTCGACATTGGATTCCATCGGATCCTGGGTTACAATCTTCCCGACTCGGCGAGCTCAATGGAGCGAAAAAAGACTAGAGAGGAAATGGCGAAATCCCTTGTCGCCGACCTCAGAAAGAAAGTATTGGACGTTCGGAAACGACCACGGTTCATTGAGCATAAGAATATCCCTTACGCCTATATCGAAATTTCTCAAGAAACTCAGAAGTATTTGGAGTTCTGCGTTATGGTCGGGAGCGGAGAATTGCTTAACGTTAAATCGGGAGTAGTCGAAAATGGCTCGGACGTGTTATTGGGAAAGGGAAGGACGGTCATTCGGGCAAGGGACCGCTATGAGTTTCCGTGGGAAACCTGCGAAGTAGTTGGCGCCCAACAATTCGTCGGTGGCTTTTTGTCCTTAAAGGCGCCACCAGAGAAGGTTTTTGCAACTTTCTTAGCCGTAGACGCTCGTACCTACCGTGTTGAATACAATGTGGAGCGACATCTGGATCAAAAGAAAACGCCCATGGAATACCATATTATTGATATTGACAGCAGGAAAGTGAGGGTAAAAGTCGGCAACGAATGGGCGGATATCCGTCCACCGCTTTGAGCTTTTTTGTTGGCTTAAGAATTCTAGGGACCTATTAAGGATACCTCGCTCTCATTGCGTTGGAAAGACAGATTAGGAGTAATCTATGGATGTCTGTTGAGAGTTCCGTTCTTGAACGAAATGAACCCTTCGATGGGATTAAGGATGTTGGCAACATCGCCGGAACTCATAGTACGGATTAAGGCGAAGCATTGAATGGTTGCGTTTGGGAAAGCGGCTCGCACATGCGGGTACATTCCGATGAACGACGAGCCACGGTCTTTAGGCTCTGGGCGTTGTCCAGGTGGGGCAAATGCTGCTTTAGCGACAGGCGTAATGCGTTTGAGGCATCGACTGATGTCTGCGCCCAAACCCTTCGTAACGAGGCAATCACAGATGCGATCAGCGGGCCACAATGAGCCGGGTTGTGTCAGACTACTGCGGGGAACAGGAATCAGAGTGACATCGTTTCCGAGATACTTGGCGAGAAAGGTAACGGTGTTCAGGGCTGCGGAAAGCTTCTCGATGGAATATGGAATGGCTGGAACCTGTCCAAAGTAACCGTCGTTCTTAATCTTATTTATAACCTTCCTTGAGTCCGCGGATGTTTGTGACGTTCCCCTGGGCGAATACTGAAGCAGGGATGCAAAGCGGAGGTCAGAAGGGAACTGCGTCATTGACCCATGCCTTTGTCCGCTGCGGTAGCGATTCTATAAATTCGTCGACTGTCTCATCTGACAAGATTCTCGCGCCATATGGCATCATCTTCTCGGGCCAGCTAAGCGATGCATTTTCCGCGACGGCCTTTGTTATGAAGAGCCCCCGTCCGAGTCGAAGTGCTTCCCATCCTTGTGACAACGAACCACTTGTATCTGAGGCTTCAATTATAACCGTCGCATCAGCGATGAGAGCCATAGTTCGATTGCGAATCGGAAAGTTCTTGCGTTGGATCGGATAACCAGATGCAAACTGGGAGATCAGCAGATGGTCTCGCCGAATCTCGTCTTGAAGATCCTTGTTCTCCTTTGGATAAGCCTCATCGAGCGATGTTCCTATTACCGCTATGGTTCGCCCTTTTTTCGCAATCGCAGCTTGATGCGCGGCGGTGTCAATGCCGTAAGCCAAGCCGCTAACCACGACAATGCCACGATCAATCAGCAATCCGACTAGTTTACGGGTTCGAGCTAACGCAGCCGGTGAAGCCGTGCGAGAGCCCACAACCGCGACGCGAGCGCCTTCTTCGAGTATCCTGCGATTCCCAGCGGCATAGAGTTGCGGTGGAGCGAACTTTCGTTCGATCTCGTTTAAATTCCCCAATAGCTGTTCCGCGGTTAGTGGGTTGTTTGGCATGAGTTCAAAGACCCTTCTGCCGCAGGCATGCAAACGGTTATGCTTCTGCCGCCTCGCGGCACACACCGGTTCGGGTTGAACAATGTCTGCCGCATGATAGTCATGCTTACACCGTATTCAAGAGTCAGAAAAGTCAACTTCATGCGTCTCGTTCCCGAATCCCGCTTATGTCTACTTCTGCCATGCGTGGAAATAACAGGATTTCAGAAAGTCTATGACTCTGATCGATAAAGCCCGATCACTGCGCCTTGAAAGACTGCGGTGGAATTCTGGCCCAGGACGACTGGGGAGTATTCGGGATTCAGCGGCAAGAGATGCAGTTCATAGTCATCGGGGTTACGCAATGATTTGATCAAAAGTTGTTTCAAGCTTGCTTCGCCATCGACCATCACAGCAACGACTCGCCCGTTGATACGCTCAAACGTCAGGCGCGGCATGGGGCGTTCAGGATCTTTGATTCCCAGGCGAATCGACAGCGGCTCCAGATAGAGCAGATCGTTCGGCATAAATCGGGGCGCCATTGATTGTCCGCGAACGCGTAACGCAAACAGATGCTTATTGGCAACGCCAGGCGGAGAGTCAACCCAGGCTTCAGGAACTGGATTGCCGTCGAACCATGCCGGGTTGCCGGCGGGTATATCGCCGTACAGGGGGATCTTGAGCCGATCTGGAAGCGGCGCGCCATCCGATTTAGGCGCCTTAAAAAACCATTCCTGCGTATAGCCAAGCTTCTCGATGATCTGGCGCAGGCGAGCTTCATCACGTCCATTGCGTACGTCGCCATCGATGATCTTATCGATGGAGTAGCGGTTGATGTGAAGCGATTCCGACAGCCAGCGGTGGGAGAATTTACGAAGTTTGGCGATTTCAGCAAAGCGTTCGCGGATGAAGTTGGCGTCCATGTAACTCTCCTGGGATCACAGCACTATGGCAGAATCGAACAGATAGTCAACAGTGTTGATACACTTTTGGAATAATAATGATTGACATCAGGCCGTGATGGACTAGTCTGGCTGTTCCACAGGCGACCTCCGCCTCTCAAATTCATACTCCGCTCCAAGCGAGCGGCCGGTTCCAGCGCTGGGCCTGGAAACCGCAATAGCTGACCCGCGCCGGCCCAACGGTGCGCGAGATGGGGGTCTCGTGTGTCATGGCTGCTATTTTTACTGTGGAAGAGGTCGCTTCAGCGCTCAAAACTTCAAAGAAGTCCGTGTTGCGCATGCTCCGAAGCAAAGAACTGAGTGGAAGGCGCAGAGGGCGTTCCTGGAGCGTACCTAAGAAATCCTTAAGAAAATGGATCTTGAATGCGATTGGAATGTCTAATCCGCGCAAGACTTATAAGATTATCAAAGAAAACGGTATAAAAGTTGAAGAAAATAGGGGACAAGTCAATCCTCTCAACCGGTATAGTCTTAGGGAGGCTCCCACTCAGTTCCGCGGTAAACTGATCCATGCGCGCGACGCAGCGGTGGAGCTTGAGGGCAGCTTCAGGTATTTCGCTCGCAAGTTCGCCAAGGGAAACGGTGCGTTGCAGGACGATCTGGTGCAGGAAATGTCGCTGGCGGTGTTGACGTGCGACCACGAAGCAAACCGCACTTTCTTCATCGAGCGCGCAAAGAGCCGTGCGTGGGACTATCTGGATCACGAGCGAATCCGCGGCATGGCCCCGCTTGAAGATGTGAAGCGACATCCGTTTGCGGCAGAGTCGATCGCAGACGAAGCGTTGCTTCAGTTGTTGGTGATGGCTGGAATACCGGTGGCTGCCATTGCGAACGAGCTTGGGATCGCGATCAGTCCAGATGTCGAGTTGGACGCCGCAGGGACAACAAAAGGCCAGGCAAGTTGAAGTTTAAAAATGATCGTCGAGCCATTTCTCTAGCGCCTGCACGTTAATCAGCATGCGACTTCGATCGCGCGTGCTGGGAAGACCAGCTCTGAGCATCTTTTTTAACTGAACAGCGGACAGGCCGTACTTACTGATTACTTGCCGCTGAGTCATGAAGCCTTCCGGAACGGAGGAGCGGCGCGACCAGCGCACAAATTGCGCACGCCACTGCTGTATTCTCGCGAGCTCCAATCCAGTGTGTTTAGCGATGGCCGACAATCTTTCGTCGTCAGTGTTCATGGTGTGACTAATTTTAACGCCTAGTGCCCAGTTGCAAGACTTAAGAATTTGAAAGTGGGCTGGCCAGCCGGCGCCGTGGACCCGCGACAGCGGGACACGGCGCTGCGCATGGCCAAGCCCATGTTTGATGAAGTGTAACACCACGCATCAATGAAAGGAGGATTCTGATGAGCCGAGACCATGAAAATGCGTTCAGTAATCTGAGACCGCGACAGCGGCATTACCCCCCGTGAGTAACACGGGGGTAATAATGTCGTCCCAAGCTTATTCTGGATCATGGCTAACTCACACAGGATGAAGAGCTTGTATGCAACAACGAAAAGCTCCGTCACACCTGTGTCAGAAAACACCGCCCCTATGAAGTTAATTGATGTTCCGCGACACGAGTCAGGCGGGTCAACGAAGCATTCGCTTCGAGACAATCAAGATCGCACTGTCTACTGAGTGCGCCTTAGTCCACCCCAGTCCACAAGCCTCGAAGTGAAATCGTACACGTGTTCAAAAACTTATGGGAGGAAAACTATGGGATCAGCAAAAAATCGTAACGCAAAATTGGCCAAGTCGGGCAAGAAACCGTTTTCGTCAGTTTGCCTGGACTGGCTGGCGTTCACGAAACATTGTGTGGAGAACCAGAACGATGTGATGTTTGAAATCACGAGGACGTTCAAGACCTGGCGCGAACGACGACAGTTCACCCACGGGTATGAAGGTATAGACTTGGCAGTCGATGGATCGCTGACGACGCGAGGAAGCCATGTGCGCGTTGAGCTGAACGGAAAGGCCATGCAGTATGTTCGTTATGGGCTCGGATTCAGCGACGAAGCAGTTTTGCAGTTTTTCCTAAGCAGAGGATTTGAGGCCACTCGACTCGATGGTGCGGTTGATAGTGCTGACAAGGCGCTCAATCCACTGATTGCGCTTCGCTACTGGCAGAGGGGAAATGTGAGGTGCGAATCGTCGACGGTCGATTTTCGTCTTCCGAAGTTGCCGGGAGGGGAACAGATTTTCCCCAAGGATGGCGCAGGGATGACGACGTATTTCGGCAGCCGCAAGAGCGAGCGCCTGATCCGCTTCTACGACAAACGCTTTCTGATGTTAAAGCAAACGGGAGAGCTGCCAACGGATCTGAATGGCGAGGAGCTTGATCACCTGACGCGTATTGAAATGCAGTGCAGACGAGCTCAGGCGCATCTGCTTGCTCGACAAATTTGCCAATATGGCATTCGAGTCGTTCCCTGCGCAATTGCAGGGTACTTGAGTTTTCTTGATCCGAGAGATTCGCGAAAAAGGAGGCGCCGGAATGTGGCCCGGTGGTGGGAGAGGATCATCGGTGACGTGCGTCACATTCTGTCAATCCCGCACACGGTCTCGTCGCCAGACCAAGCGATGTTCTGGATCAAGCGGCAAGTGACTCCGACATTGAAGATGATGCGGGAGTTCGCGCCGGACAAATTTAAGGAGCTGCTGGAAGACTGGACGGTCGACTATGAGGCACAGCCTGCTCGAGTAAAGAAGTGGGAGACCTGGGCAAAGATCCGGGCGGAGCGTAAGGCGTTATTGGCAGAGCTGGAGCAGATTGAAAAAGATGACGACGCGATGTGGCGCGTGCAGAAGCAGCTCGATGCGTCGAGTCCGACGGTCAACGACTTGGAGGTTTAAGCTTTACAGTCCCGAGTTGACCGCGTTGCAGCAGCTGGTGACTTGATCAAAAAAAAACGAGTTGCCGCGAATGCGCGCGGCACAAGAAATTACTCGCAGCGGCAGGGGGGAAAATTATGATGGAACAGACAACAACTGGAATGAATTATGACGAGAAAAAAGAAAGGACGCTCGGTGCGCAGGCTGCCGGGCCGCAATCTTTGGCAGTAGACATCAAGGAAGCTGCGTCACTGCTCAGTGTTTCCACCAAGACGGTCCGGCGAGAGATTGATAAGGGCAAGTTGATTGCGGTACGTATCGGCCGACTTTTGCGCGTGCGCACAGCAGAATTGCACGCTTACCTGCTGCGATGTCAGCAGCGCACGTCGCGTGGAACTTAAGGATAAGGTAGACGCCAAAAAAAAGGAGAGAAAAATTATGGACGCAATCCGCGTGAAATCCAAACGCACTGGTAGGGCTGGTTGGCGCTACCGGTTCACAGATCCTGTGAGCCATGCCCGGACACATCGAACGATCTGGATCGGTGAACGACGGGAAGCGGACAAGGGTATCGCAGAGTATCTTGCCGCGCGAGAAAAGCTTGGTTTGGGCTTGCCAGACAACAGTGGTTGGACCACTTCGTACGCCGACCTAGTTCGGCAATTCATCGAAGGCTCTGTAATCGCATCGGAACACCGTCGCGATCGACTGGAGAAGGTGCTGAAGCAAAATCATCTCGGGATTAAAGTTGGCGCTGACTTGGCAAACGCCGGCAAACTGACAGCCGAATGTCGTCGCCTGTCGGAGAACGGTGCGGTCAGCCGACACTACGCGGCGTTCTCAATTCAGCGACCGCTCAAGCAACTGAGCCGTTGGGCGGCAAGTGTTGGGATTTTGCCCTATGATCCGCTTGCGACGTGGAAGCAACTGCCGTGGGGTGCGCACAAGAAGCGCCGCCCGCTAGAACCTAACGAGATGCAGGCCATTCTTGCAGCGGCTGCGGAATACGATGAGTACTTTCGACATCAACAACCATCGGACGTGGTGTTTAGAACGCTTTTGCTGACCGGCAATCGGCCTAGAGCCGTTCTAAACGCCACTGTGGCCGACCTGACTAATGACCGGCTTATTCTGCCTACAGGCAACGGGAAGAAGCGAAACGGAGTCGCAACCTTGCCGCCGGAATTCGTGAAGGAACTGCAGCAATACTCAGATAAGCGCTCGCGGGATTCGCGGTTGTTGTTGTCGCATGAAGGCGACGAAGTGAATCGCATAAACCTCGGGAAGTATTTTCGGCGTTGCATGACTCTGGCGTTCACGCGCATGGAATGGCCATCAATTGAAACAACTGTCGATCCGCTGGAAGTGGCGCATGTGCTTTACATGGGCAAGCACCGTGGATTCGATGGCGCACCGCCGCGAAAAAAGGAAAAGATTGAAGCGCGTGCAAGACACGTGCAGGAAGTTGAGCGAGTCGTTCAGATGATCGCACCGGCGGTACAACAACGGTTGTCGCAGCGAGACATGTATGCGTTACGCGCTACGCATATCTCCTGGGCCAGGCGCTTAACGAATCCTGACTCGGTAAAGTTGCAGGTCGGTCATGCTCCGCGAGACACAGAGGAACGCCATTACCTGGGAATGGTAGACGCCTCTTTATCGTCTAAAGCCGTGTGGGACGTGTTGACTGGGGCGCGAACGCTCGCAATAGTGGACCCCATAGTGGCACTAGATTCAAAAAGTTCATCAGTACCACGAACGAAAACGGGAATTTTATCGGTGCAAGTAATGAAGCGTGGAAAGTTTATAGAGAAAGCGGGTGAAGGGGTTCGAACCCTCGACTTCGACCTTGGCAAGGTCGCGCTCTACCACTGAGCTACACCCGCATGAGGGACTCTCTCTAACCCCCGCGCCCGGTGATGTCAAGCCAATTGGCGGGCAATTGCGGTTGGCGCCTCTCCTTCTGAAGTGGTACGTTAATGGTCGAATTGGCGCTGGGGATCACGCGTTTGAGCGAGCAGGGTGAATCTATCTTCGACGATCCCGACGACGATGTTCCGTCGGAAGTTTTTCTGCCGCTGGCGAAAGAGACCACCGATCCCATTCCCGCTCTGCGCGATGTCGAGCCCAAGATCGCGGCGGTCGCGCCCGACGGCAAGGGGCTGCAGGATCCCAGCGACGACGAAGGCGCCGGCAACACCGTCGTCGTGCTGCAGGATCCCGAAGGGCTAGCGCCCAAAGCGGTGGTGCTCAGCACTATGGCCTATGCGCTCGCCACGTTGTTCAACGGACGGCGCTCGGCCGAGGAAGTCGCAAAGCTGTTCAACGAACGGTATCGTCAGGAATTGAAACCGACGCAGGCGCTCGAACTGCAAGTGGAGCTCGACAAGTCGCTGTTCCTTCAAAGCCGGCGGTTCGAGCACACTTTCAAGCGGCAGTTGCATGAATACCTCGAATTGGACATTCGCCCGGCGACGCATGCGGGCGTGGCGTATCCGGCCGATCCCGACGCGCTGAAGCAGACCATCGCCGGATTTTTCACGGCCCCGGATGGTCCCGACGAAGGCGCTGACAAACCAGCGGAGATTCCCGCGCCGACGGCGCACACGCTGCTGGCGGCGGTCGCGCCACACATTGATCTGCGCGTCGGCGGCGCAACTTATGCGCACGCGTACAAGGAAATTCTGGCGCACAGCGAAGCGGAGATCTTCGTGATCTTCGGCGTGGCGCATCAGAACCCCGGCGATCTGCTGTTCAACGTCTCGACCAAGAATTTCGACACGCCGCTGGGACTGGTCACGACTGAAAAAGAGATCGCGCTGAAATTGCAGGGCGCCGCCGGCGGCGATCCGGTGCTGGCGGAGCTGGCCAATCGCGGCGAGTTCTCGGTGGAGTTCCAGGCGGTGCTGCTCACGGCGATGATGCAGGAGCGCAACCGGAAGTTCTCGATCATCCCGGTGCTCTGCGGCAGCGTCGAGCGGTTCCTCGCCGACGACACCAACCCGATGGACGCGAAAGTCTTCAAGAATTTCTGCAAGACGCTGCGTACGGAGCTCGACAAGAGCGGCAAGAAATGGTGCGTGCTCTGCAGCGTCGACATGAGCCACGTGGGGCCGGAGTTCAATCATAGCACGATGGTCGGCGAGCGCCTGCTGCCGGCGATCCGGCGCGGCGACATGAAGATCCTGCAGCCGGTCGAGCTGCTCGACGCCAGGGCGATGTTCAGAGAAGTAGAACGGACGCAAAACTCCCGCCACGTTGACGGCGTGCTGGCGATGCTGGCGATGCTGACGGTGTGCGACGGGTTGATTCACACCGGACGGCTGCTGCACTACGACCAGATGCTCAAGAAGAATTCCCACAGCGCCGTGTCGTATGCGGCCATGGCGTTCAGCGCATAAAGTCGACTGCCCGGATTTCACAATTCATGGCGCATCCTCCCTCGCTGCGAATCGATGAGGTTGTTCGCGAACGAAGCTTGTCCGCGGGTCTCGCGGCGATGCTCTGGAGCGCCGCGATGGTTGGCTTCGGAGAAGCCAGCTTCGTCCTCTTCATCGCGCACATTCACGCTCCGGAATACTACTTCGGGTTGCTCGGCGGCATTCCCTGGCTGGTGGGACCGCTGACGCAGGTCGTCGGCGCCAACTGGCTGGATCGCTCCAAAGGCCGCAAACGCATCGTCACCCGCTGTGTACTTTTTCAGGCGCTGCTGTTCATCCCGTTCACGCTGCTGACGCTGGGCACTTCCAATGAGCTGCTGCTGTCGTTGTTCCTGCCGCTGGCGCTGCTGTATTTCATCGCGAGCAATTTCGGCGGACCGGCGTGGAACAGCCTGATCAGCGAGCTGTGTCCCAGCGCCCAGCGCGCGCATTATTTCGCGAAAAATGCGCGCAACTGCAGCGTCATGATGCTGATCGCCAAACTCGTGCTGCTTAGCGCCACGTACTTCGCGACGACGCCAGTGGTGGAAATTTCATACGCGCGCATGTCGCTGGTGTTCATGGGCATGTTCGCGGTCGCGGGCATCGTTCGTTACCTTTCTTTCCGCGGCGTGCGGAGAATGTACGAGCCGCCGTACGCGCCGACAGAGGAAGCTACATTCACGTTCTGGCAGTTCGTGCGCCGCGCGCCGCAGTCGAACTTCGTGAAGTTCGCGGGGTTTGTTTCGGTCTTCTTCTTCGGCGCGTTCATCTCGGTTCCGTTTTATGCGCCGCACGTGTTGAATGTGCTGCATCGCGAGGCGTGGGCGTGGGTCGTGATCGACGTCAGCAGCGCGACGACGGCCGTGCTGACGTTCATCTACTGGGGCAAGTTCAGCACGCGGTTCGGGAACAAAGTGACGATCTCGGTGACCAGCCTGCTGCTCTCGGCGGTGCCGGCGCTGTGGATCATGTCGGACAGCCTCCTGTGGCTCTGCGCGGTGCAATGCTTGGCGGGAGGACTCTGGGCCGGCTTCAATTTAAGCTGCACCAACTACGTCATGGAAGCCTGCTCGCCGATGAAACGCGCGCGCTGTTTCGCGTACTTTACGATCTTCGTGGGCATAGGTTGTTTTCTGGGCTCTATGACCGGTACGGCAATGGCCCATTTCATGCCGGAAAAGTTTACGCTCTTCGGCGTCGCGGTGGCTGTACGGAGCACGCTGACGTACACGTTCCTTGCGTCGATTGTCCTGCGCTTCATTCCGGGCATGTTCATGGTCCGTCTGTTCCGCGAACTGCGCGCCGAAGTGAAGCCCTTTACGGTGCGCGACTGGGCGCTGGAGATCGTCGGCGCGCGCTTTCCGCTGGGGCTGATCTTCGGCGCGATCGGCACGAAGGCGCACAACGATCTCGATGCGCCGCCTGTGCTCCCGCAGGTCAAGCAACCGGAAGCGGAAAGGGCCACATCCGAATCGGGACGGTTGGGTTGAAGATCGACGCGGAAAAATTACGGCGTGAACTTCTGGTAGAAACTCGCATCCTTCACCACATCCGGCGGCAGTACGTGCTGGTTCGGCTTCAATAACGCGTCCGCGGCCACTCCCTCGACGCTCGCGACCATCGTGCGGCCGGAGCGGATGTCGGAGGGCAGTACGCCGAAGTGCCGCTTGAACGCGCGCGTGAATGAGTACGCGTCCTCAAAGCCCAGCTCGAACGCCAGCGACTTCACTGAGCTGTCGCTGGAGCGCAGGCGCTGCGCGGCGTGATGCAATCGCGCTTGCACGCGCCAGGCGTTGGGACTGACGCCGAAGCGCTGCTTGAAGCGGCGGATGAAATGGTCCTCGGAGAGTCCCAGCTCTTTGGCCAGCGTGCGGATCTGCACGCGTTCGGAGAAGTCGGAGCTCAGCCGGCCGCGGGCGCGCTGCCACGGATCGACATGCCGCGCGCGCTCCGGCGACTTCTGCGCGACGCTCGCCAGGATCGCCAGCATCTCCCAGACGGCGGCATTGACGCGCGCGCGACGTTCGGCGTTGGGATGCGGCAGGTCGATGCAGAGCGTATCGAACAAGTCGCGCATCGGCTCGAACAATTCGCCCAGCGACAACAACACGGGAATGCGGCCGATTCCGTCCATTAATAACGGGAGGCGATGGCGCGGCGGTCGCGCCAGTTGGATATGCGCTTCGTAGAATTCCACCGGACCGTGCGTGCCGTACTGGTTGAGATCGGTGGCTCCGAAAGAGAGCATGTCGCGCGGTTTGGCGATAAAGCGGCCCTCCGGCGCGACAGCCTCGATCTCGCCGGCCTTGATCAACAGAAAGTGCGCGCAGGGAATGCGATAGCGATGCCACATGGGTTCTTTGGCATTGTAGTACGCCGCAAGATCCACCACGGGATGGACTTCGTCGAGGGTGAGGTAGTCTTGCGAATAGGCTTCCAGGCGGCTCATGTCGATTTTGGCGGGTCGGTTCCAGACTCTTGCGGGTCCTAAGAACTCGCGGGCTACTCTGCCGCGAGGTATCTATTCAACACAGGTTAACTGCAACGCATTCAATCGTGAAGGCTTAAAACCGGAGGATTCGAAATGTCAGCCGCCGTTGTAGAACCCGCACGGGTCAGCACCGACTACCTGGCAGGCCGCAAGGCTTCCAGTGAACAGATCGACGAGTGGGTCGCACAGTTCAACCGTGACGGGTACTTGTTTCTCCCCAACATTTTGCCGCCGGACTGGGTCGTGGAACTGAAAGCGGACTTGGAGCACGCGCTGAGCGACGCCCCGCCCACGGGCGGCGTGATCGAACTGCGTCCGCGCATGTTCGAACGCAGTACCGCCAACCGCCGGCTGTTCGACATGGAGCCCATTGCCACATTCGCCGAAGCGCTCGTGTCGGCCGACTGTCACGTGGTCCACAACAATTCGTTCATCTCTCCGCCGGGCAAAGGCATCACGACGTGGCATCAGGACGACGCCCCGCACTATCTCGTGACCAGCGGCGAGGCTCCGACCAACATCCGTCTGCCGGTGCTGCTCTTCACGGCCAATTACTACCTGACCGACGTCACCAGCGTTGAGAACGGACCGACGGAAGTCATTCCCGGATCACATCTCTTCGGCGCGCCTTGCCCAGGCTCTCTGGAAGGCACAAAGTGGGAGTCGCGCATCAAGTCGTGCGTGGGAAAAGCCGGAAGCGTGGTGATGTTCAACAACCAGGTCTGGCATCGCGGCGGTCCGAACAAGACGCAAGTCACGCGCTGCATGACGCAAGTCAGTTACGCCCGCCGGTTGATCGGACACAAATACTTTCCGTTCATGAATTACCAGATGCCCGAACACGTCTACGCCGACGCCAACCCGCGCCTGCGCCGCTTGCTGGGATTTCTTCCGTCCGGCGCGTATGGTTGAGGGTTATCGCGTACGAGTAACCACGGTGCCAATTGGCACCGTGGTATAAGCTGGTGTTGGCGGAGTCCCGCTCAACGCCGGGCACGTAACTGCGATCCAATTACCGCTTAACGTCGCCAAACCCGCTATTACGCAGTGCCACAAGGCTCTTCCCGAGAGCGGTGGGCGCCAGTTCATCAGCGTGCTTTGCAAGTTCTTGAAAAACATCGTTCACGGCGATGAGAGATTGCACGTGTGGGTAGGTTAGGGCAAAACGGGCCATATCATGCTTCGAGAAATCAATAACAGTATCGTTCATATACAATGACAGCTTTTCGATTGGACCATCAAAGTCCTCTCCTACAAACATGCATTCCAGTCGCATCGTTTCGCCTATAATATCATTGTCTACGTTCTTCAGTTGACGCCCGAAATCCCTATCCTTGATTGCCGCGAAAATGTGCTCCGCATCCTTTGCGGAAAGATTCGACTCGGAAATTTTAGACCAATTCTTTGCGGTCCAGACGGAGACAGCAATTTTACCGGAATGGTACAACTCCAACTTTAAAACGTTCACCGGAGCCGAAGACCAGGGACTTAGCCCGTATTGATAGCTCAGCAGCAGGGAATCGCCGGTAACCTTCTGGGCATCGGCGGAAGAAGCGCTGCATGCTGCTGCCAAGATGGTTGCAAGTAGAAATATAAGAGGTGAACGCATTGGTGCGTCCTCAGACCATTTTGAAGCGGTGAAGCACTTCTCAGGCCACCCCCTCATCCGCGCATCTCCATTCGTCATTCGTAATCCTCAGTGCATTTTCATCACAGCCACAACGACCAGCACCAATACCGTAATCGCGACGGCGATGCCGATCGTCACCGCGTACTTCACGTGCTGTGAGCGCGATTGCGTGGGATTGACGGCGGTGCGGGAACGGCCGCCGATCGCGACCGACGCGTGCGATTGATTGCGGCGGTTGCGTGGTTTGAGCACGCCTGACGATCCGGATTGCTCCAGCGTGCTCGGCAGATCGTTGATGCGCTCGACCTGCGGCGTCATGATGCGTTCTTTGGCGCGTTCGGCCATCGGGCGCGAGACGCTGGATCGTCCCGATGCGGGGCGCGTGCTGGCCGGTGGCTGTCCGTCTTTCGCCAGTTCTATGTCGATCAGCAGATCGGCCGGCGACTGGTAGCGTTCGACGGGATCTTTGGCCATCATCTTTTCCAGAATGTGGCAGAACTGCAGCGACACGGCGTGATCGATGTCGTGCGGACTGGGCACCGTTTCGTTCAAGTGCTTCATCATCACCACCGCCGGCGTTTCGCCGTCGAACGGCGGCCGGCCGGTTATCATCTCGTAAACGGTCGCGCCCAGTGCGTAGATGTCGGCACGGATGTCGATGTTGGTCTTACCTTCGATCTGCTCCGGCGAAAGATAGAACGGCGTGCCCATCGCGATCCCGGAGCGCGTGATCCTGCGGCGGCCCTGGTTCTGGTTGTCCATGGCCAGGCCCATGTCGGTCAGCTTCGCCTCGCCGGTCGCGGAGACGATGATGTTCTCCGGCTTGATATCACGATGGACCAGTCGCTCGCCGTGGATGTGTTCCAGCGCCGAGGCGATCTGTTCCATGATCGATAGCACCTCGCGTTCGGGCAGCCGCCCGCGCTGCTCCAACATCGCGTAGACATCGTTGCCCTGCACGAATTCCATGACGAGGAAGTGGTAGCCGTCGGCGTGTCCGACATCCAGGCCGTGGACGATGTTGGGATGATCGAGCTCGAACGCGGCGCGCGCCTCGCGTTCGAAGCGTTCCACAAAGACCTTGTCGCGCGCGCGACTGCGGGGGAGAACTTTGAGCGCCACGACTTTTCCATCGCGCGTGTCGTGGGCCTGGTAGACCGCGCCCATGCCGCCCTCGCCCAGCTTGCGGATCAAGTCGTACGGACCAATGCGGGTGACTTTCTGTTCGGCTTCGCGCTGCAGGTTCAACAGGCGCGCCAGTTGGTTGGGCGTCAGGTAGCCGCGGCTGACGAGCAGTTCGCCGAGGCGCTCGGTCGAGCCGTTCTGCTCGTTGGTGTGCTGCAGCGCCAGGCATTCCTCGACTTCAGGAGGCTGGCAAAGACCCTGAGCGACGGAGAGTTGGCCGAGTCGAATGTCGTCCAGCGTCGGCATGCAGCTAACCTTCGGTGACTATCGCGGGGCGCTTGTAGTTGGTGGCTGCAACGCCAGCTTGCTGGCGCCACCCCTTGCGTGAGCAATGGTTGGGACTTACGTTAAGCTCGGTTCGCGAACTGTCAAGATGGGGGGCAAAACAGGAAACAGCCGTCCGTCGGCGTTAATTGCCGCTGCTGGTCTTGTTTTCGATCTCGAAGTGCTTGAAATCCTTGTCGTTCAAGTAACGCAGCATGCACTTCAGCACGCGCTGGCGGACCTGGTCGGCGTTCTTGCTGCCGTATTGCCAGATCGACGTTAAACGCGGGCGGAGCTTCTGGATTGCGTGCAGCGTCGACTGCTTTCCATCGGGCGTCACGGCGAGGAAATCCATCAGGCCGCTCTGCCCCGCGTACAGGGAGCGCCGCAGAAACACGACCGGCGCCTCACCCATCAGGCGGTCCAGCTCGGGAATGATAGGCTTGGCTAGAAACGTGTTCACAATGAAGATGCCAGGTTCGAGTGAGTTTTCTTTCAATTGCTGCAGAATCGATTCCAGCTCTTCCACTGACGTAGCCAAGCCAACGGGCTGAATGCCCTGTTCCAGCAGCATTTGCGTGACGGGCGCACAAATCGCTATCTCTGGCTTGTCTGGCACTTCTACAAAGATGGGAATGATCATGGTTGCAGCTCGCGCGGAGGTCGCTGTATCAAATTGCACGACAAGAACATTATGTCGCAATCAATGTGCCATACGTCTCGAATCTCAATTTCTTACGCTGGACATTGAAGTTACTGTCAATGCGCTACTTAAGAGCTTTGCGGGGAACCTTAAATTCTCCCGATACGATCTTCTTGACCGTTTCATCCGCAAGTTTGCGCACTTCCGGCGGCACCTTGGCTTCGAGCTTCGGGTTGTAGATCACCGATACCGCGTTCTCCTTCATGCCCAGGAACTGCACTTCGCTCTTGAACTTTCCTTCTTTGACGCTGCGCGCGAGGCTGACGAATGCGTCGGGAATGTCGATCGCCGCGGACGCAAGGATCACGTCCGGAGCCATACCGGATTGATCGGCGTTGGCGCCGAACGCGTAGACGCCCTTTTCTTTGCGTTCCTGCACCGCCTGGAAGACTCCGGCCGCGCCGTTGTTGGCGTTGTGGAAAATGAAGTCAGCGCCCTTGTCGATGAGGATCAAGGTCTGCTCCTTGGCGCGTGCAATGTCGTTGCCGTCTTTGGTCCAGGTGACGTCGACGACGATGTCTTTATTCACCGACTTGGCGCCCTGCTCGAAGCTGAAGAACGTACTTTCGATGACAGCAACCTGTTCCGGACCGACGCATGCGATGTGCTTGGTCTTGCTCATCGACGCCGCGATCTGGCCGAGGACGTAGCAGGCATCTTCCAGTTGATAGCGCACGCAGGCGACGTTGTCTTTCGCGTTCTCACCGCCGGAAATCAGGAACGTCGTCTTGGGATGAGCGGCCGCGATCTTCAAGGTCTGCGGATCGTACCATTCGCTGGCGTGGCCGATGATCAGGCTGTAGTCCTGTCCGGAGTAATCGCGGAACGCATCGAAGGCGTCGGCCGGCGACGCGGCGACCGCGTTGCTGACCGATGCGCCAAGCTCCTTCTGAATTTTCTGCAAGCCGTCGTAGGCGCTCTGACTCCATCCGCCGTCGGTCACCGCTCCCGGCGTCACCAGCGCAACTTTGAAGTCGGCCGCGAGCGAGCTGAACATTGCCACGCACCCAAAAAACACTAATCCGGCCAAGCACCAGTTTTTCATGGATCGTTCCCCTTTAGAAGCATGCGACGGTAGCGCCGCCGATTCAAAATTCATAGTTCAGAACAGCGCCGCTTCTTCACTTCCCGGCAGCGCGCGGGGCGGCTTCAGTCCGAGATGCTCGTAGGCTTTCCCCGACAGCAGCCGTCCGCGCGGCGTTTTCAGGATGTAGCCTTCTTGGATCAGGAACGGCTCATAGACGTCCTCGATGGTGTCGTCCTCTTCGCCCACGATCACAGCGATCGTCTTGACGCCGACCGGCGTGCCGTGATGGCCGGCGATGGCATTGAGAATCCGGCGGTCCATCGCGTCCAGTCCGGATGCGTCGACCCCTTCGCGCTCCAGGCCTTTGCACGCGATCTTTTGCGTTATCGAGCCGTCGCCCTCGACATCGGCCCAGTCGCGCAGGCGGCGCAGCAGGCGGTTGGCGATGCGCGGAGTCTTGCGCGCGCGCGATGCGATCTCGCGCGAAGCGCTCGGTTCGATCGTCGTGCCAAGGATCGCCGCGGAACGCGTGACGATGCGCGTCAGTTCTTCGGTGGTGTAGAACGCCAGCTTTTGCGGAATCCCGAAGCGATCCTGAAAGGGCCGGCTGAGCAGCCCGTCGCGCGTGGTCGCGCCAATCAACGTAAACGGCTTAAGATTGAAACGCACCGAGCGCGCCGACGGCCCCTGGTCGACGGGCACATCGATGAAAAAGTCTTCCATCGCGGAGTACAGATATTCCTCGAACGCCGCCGACAAACGATGCACTTCGTCGATAAAGAGCACCGTCTTCTCCGGCAACGACGTGAGCAGGCCGACGAGGTCGCCGGGCCTTTTCAGCGCCGGAGCGGAAGTGCCCGAGAATCCCGCGCCCATTTCATGCGCGATGATGCGCGCCAGCGTGGTCTTGCCCAGTCCCGGCGGTCCGGAAAGTAGGACGTGATCGAGCGCCGTGCCGCGTTTGAGCGCCGCTTTGACGTAGACCTGCAGATTCTCTTTGACGCGCTCCTGCCCGATAAAGTCCGAAAAGCGCTGCGGTCGCAACGTGGCCTCGAGCACGTCGTCGTCGGGAAGAGCAGTCGGATTGGCCGGGCGTTTGGACATTCTGCCGAGAATACACGCGCAGTGGACATTTTGCAAAATACGCGAGCGCCGGCGTTGGATTGACGATTTTCGATTGCCGATATTGACGATTGACGAATGGAATGCCGATCTAACAGGGCGGTCGGTTCGTTGAACTCGAATCTCATTCGCTGAATCGGAGCGTTTTCGAATCCAAAGTCTCATTCGTCATTTCAGTTAATCCCGAATTCCATTCGTCAATCGTTTCAGTTGATCCACACGCAATTTCCTGCAAACTGCTGTCCGGAATAAATCGGGGCGGTAGAGGCCCTGCGGTCCGATCTGTTCGCACGTCAGGATGTTCGCGATCTCCTGCATCTCTGCGCGAATTTTTTCGCGCAGCGGACCGCTGCTTTCAGAACGCAGATACGCGGCGAAGAAATTCATCCGGTAGAGGTGCGCCCAGATGATCTCGTTGCGGTCCTCCCAGGTCATCTTGTCGTGGTCGATCAGATAGGCGTAAGCCTTGCTCACCGCTGCGTCGATCACGGCCGGATTCTGCTCCCGAAACGACAGCAGCGCTTCGGCGCAGATGGCGGTGACCGCCGTGCGGACGTTGGGCATTGCGCGGATGTTGCCGAAGTCGTAGTTGGTGTCGTTCCACCCGCCGTCGGCGGCCTGGTGTTCGAGCAGAAACCGGACGCCAACGCGCACAGCTTCCGCCGCGGTGCTGGTTTCGTCTTTCGATGTGGCGGCCGCGAGCGCGGTCGTGCGCGGCAGATCTTTGAGCTCCTTCGCGTTCGTGATGCCGGAGAGATCCACCCACAGCGCCGATTCCGCGCCGCGCGCCAACGGACCCATGTCTTCCACTTCCGCGGCG
>Ga0206927_1006_pt1 | contig 73430 bp, 57 predicted proteins | sample Alteio_BWOrgHeat_60_FD_153249 | JGI IMG/M metagenome (GOLD analysis project Ga0206927, IMG submission 153249) | Enriched cells from forest soil in Barre Woods Harvard Forest LTER site, Petersham, Massachusetts, United States -... | ecosystem: Environmental > Terrestrial > Soil > Temperate forest >... | reverse complement strand
TACGCCCAGCTTATAGATGATGGAAAAGGAGTGACGCTCGCCGCGGCTTCTTCCACAGAAAAAGAAATCGCCGGTAAGGGGAAAACTGGCTGTAATGTCGAGGCGGCAAAAAAAGTTGGGGCGCTGATCGCAAAACGCGGTCAAGAAGCTAAGGTAAGTGAAGTGGTTTTCGACCGCGGTGGATATTTATTCCATGGTCGGGTGAAGGCTTTGGCTGAGGCGGCAAGAGAGAGTGGATTGAAATTTTAAGGGGACATATGGCACGCAACAGAGAAAATAAACCGCAAGGAAACGAGCAGCAGGAGCGCGGAGAGTTCAGCGACAAGCTGGTTGCCATCAACCGCGTTACCAAGGTGGTGAAAGGTGGGCGCCGGTTCGGTTTTGCTGCGCTGGTCATCGTCGGCGACGGCAAAGGACGTGTTGGCTACGGCTCGGGTAAGGCCAAGGAAGTGGCAGAATCTAAGCAAAAGGCTACGCAGGACGCGAAAAAATCGATGGTTCGCATTCCCTTGCGCGAAGGCCGGACGCTGCATCACGACGTGAAAGGCCGTTTCGGGTCAGGCCGGGTGATTCTCCGCGCCGCGCCGCCGGGAACCGGAATAATCGCCGGAGGCCCGATGCGTGCGGTATTTGAAACATTGGGAATTCAGGATATAGTGGCAAAATCGGTCGGCTCGTCGAACCCATATAACATGGTGCGGGCGACTTTCGATGCACTGCTGAAACTGCAATCGCCGAAAGCTACGGCGGCCAGGCGCGGCAAGAAAATCGGCGATATTATCGGTGACCGCGAGACCAAGGCGAAAGGGGAATAATATGGCGGAACAGAAAGCAACGGTGAAGATACGGCAGGTTGCTTCGGCGGCGGGACGTTATAAAGACCAGCGCCAGACGCTTATCGGCCTAAAACTGAATAAAATTGGCCGAGTTTCGATATTGCAGGATACCCCAGCAGTGCGCGGGATGATAAAGAAAGTCGGACATTTGGTAGTAGTGGAAGGTAATTAGTTATTAGTAATTGAGATTTTTCCAATTACTAATCACCAATCACCAATGAGGAGTGAATTTATGACAGTGACATTGAATAACATAAAAGACAACAAAGGCGCGCGTCACCGCAAGATGACGGTTGGCCGAGGCATCGGCTCGGGTAAGGGCAAAACCTCCGGACGCGGTGGCAAGGGCCAGACTGCACGTACCGGCGTTGCGATAAAGGGCTTCGAGGGTGGCCAGACGCCAATTCACCGGCGTTTGCCAAAGCGCGGGTTCACCAATAATCTGCGCAAGGAGATCGCTGCGATCAATACTGGGGACATCCAGCGATATTTGGATTCTGGGAAATTAAGCGGGAAGATAAATGCGGAAGCGTTAAAATCTGCTGGGGTGGTGAAGAAGATCGCGAACGGTGTGAAGTTGCTCGCCAAGGGCGGAATTAAGACCGCAATAACCATTGAAGTCGATTACGCCTCCGAAAGCGCAATCGAGCAAGTGAAAAAGGCTGGTGGGGAAGTTATTATAATCTCCAAAAAGTTAATCGCAAAGAAAGCGGAAAAGCCTAGACCAGAAAAAAAATAAATGTCATCAGCCTCGGAAAAGCTAGCCTCCAGCATAAACATCGGTATATTTGCGAAGGCCGAGGATTTAAAGAAAAGGCTGTGGTTCACACTAGGTGCATTGCTGGTTTTTAGGCTGGGTGCACATATTCCGCTCCCCGGCGTCGATTCTCGCATACTAGGCGAAATCCTGAACCGCAACACCGGTGGCATCCTTGATTATTTCAACATGTTCTCCGGTGGCTCATTCAAGCGCATGACAATATTCGCGCTTTCCATCATGCCGTATATCACCTCGTCGATCATCATGCAGCTTTTGACGGTGATAATTCCGACGTTAGGCACTTTAAAAAAAGAAGGTGAATTAGGTCGCAGGAAAATCAATCAATATACTCGCTACGGTACGGTTTTGCTTGCGACGTTCCAGGGGTTTGGCATCGCGATGTTTCTGGAAAGCATTCACGGCACGAACGGTGCGGCGGTTGCCGATCCAGGATTTTTCTTCCGGCTGACCACCGTCATAACGCTGGTGACAGCAACATTATTTTTGATGTGGCTCGGTGAGCAGATAACCGCACGCGGCGTCGGCAACGGCATATCGCTGATCATCTTCGTCGGAATCGTCGCTGCCATGCCATCGGCGATTGCTGGGCTGTTTGAGCTTGGCCGCAAGGGTGCAATGTCGCCACTGGCGATTATGCTGATACTCACGATGGCGGTGGGTTTGACCGCTTTCATCGTGTTTATGGAACGGGCACAGAGGCGGATAATCGTGCAATATCCCAAACGCCAGGTCGGCAACAAAATGTTCGGCGGAGAGGCTTCGCATCTGCCGCTGAAACTGAATACCGCAAACGTGATTCCGCCGATTTTCGCTGGCTCTCTGCTTTCTTTCCCAGCCTTCATCACTGGGTTTGCCTCCGGCCACGGCCCCGGCTGGCTCCAGGATGTTTCCATCTATCTCGGTCATGGAAAACCGCTTTATCTGTTACTCTATGTTTCTCTCATCACCTTCTTCTGTTTTTTCTATACCAAGCATGTGTTCAACCCGGCGGAAACAGCGGATAACCTGAAGAAATACGGCGGATTCGTCCCCGGCATCCGCCCCGGCACCAACACGGCGGAATATCTGGATTATGTGCTGACGCGGCTCACCGTCATCGGTGCGGCATACCTTTCGCTCATCTGCGCCTTTCCAGAAATATTGATTGCACAATATTCGGTGCCGTTCTATCTCGGTGGGACAAGCCTGCTTATCGTCGTTAACGTTACCATGGACACGGTGGCGCAAATCCAGTCCCACCTTCTCGCCCATCAGTATGAAGGCCTAATTAAGAAGGCGAAATTGAAAGGTCGGTAATGAATATTATCCTGCTGGGGCCGCCGGGAGCGGGTAAGGGAACGCAAGCGCAAATCCTGCAGGAAACATTGGGAGTTTGCAAGCTTTCAACCGGCGACATGCTGCGCGAGGCCGTGGCCAAAGGCAGCGAAATCGGCAAGAAAGCTGAAAAAATAATGAAGGAGGGAAAGCTGGTTCCCGACGAGGTTATGGTTTCCATGATCGCCGATCGCATAGCGCGCCCTGACTGCAGTAAAGGATTCATCCTCGACGGTTTCCCGCGCACACTTGCCCAGGCGGTTTTTCTTGATGAAACATTGCCGAAACTGAATAAGAAAATAGATAAAGTCATCGAAATCCACGTCGATGATAAGGCCCTGGTAGAGCGGATTTCCAATAGATTCACTTGCTCCAAATGTGGTGCCGGTTACAACAAAAAGACCCGGCCGACCAAAGCCGAGGGTGTATGCGATAATTGTGGTTCGGCTGAGTTTTCCTGCCGCGCCGACGACAAGGCGGAAACCGTTGCCGCGCGCCTCAAAGCTTATAATGATTTAACGGCGCCGCTCTTACCCTATTACCGCGAAAAAGGGATATTATATTCGGTCGATGGTATGGCGGAAATCGGGAAAGTCACAGGCGAGATAAGGAAGATCGTTGCCGGCAAAACTTAATTCCACCCGCCTCCCAGGGCGCGAATCAACGTCACGGTAGTTACAAACCTCGCTCCTCTAACTTCCACCAATGCACGTTGCTCAGCAAGCGAAGTACGGTCTTCATCGACTACTTCGAAATAATTGGTTTCGCCTTCCTGGTAGCGCTTCCTTGATAATTCTGCCGAGCGTTTCGCAGAAGTTGCGGCGGTTTCCTGTTCATGCAGCTGGTCGGCAAGCAGGCGCTGGTCGGATAAATTATCCTCCACTTCGCGGAATGCCACCAATACTTGCTGGCGATAATTTGCTACCGCCTCGTCATATCCGGATTTTGCTAAATCAAGATTGGCAAAATCGGCCCCGCCGCTGAACAGTGGAATGGTCAGCGCCGAGCCGAACAGCGGCCCTAAGGCCCAGGTGCGGTTCGGCCAGTCAAACAGATTATGCAGCATGGTCGATTCGAACCCGCCGGAGCCAGTCAGCGTCAGGCTCGGGAAAAACGCCGAACGCGCGACGCCGATCCGCGAATTTGCCGCTTTCATTGTATATTGTGCGGCGGAAATATCGGGGCGACGCTCTAAGAGCGCCGATGGCAGTCCGGCGGGAACCGCGGGTGGTGAACCGTCCAGTGGCATTTCAGCAAATGTGAATTCCGCAGGCGTTTTCCCGAGCAAAACCGCCAGCCCGTGCTCGGCGCCCGCGCGAGTTTTATCAAGTGCAGCGAGATTGGCCTTCGCACTTGCCAGCTCGGTTTCCGTCCGCACCGCGTCCTGCTCGCCAGTTTCACCAGCTTTAAATTCATCTTGCATTATGCGGTTTCCTTCCGTCCGGATTTGCACCGTATCACGCAGCAACACGCGCTCGGCATCCATGGCGCGGAGCGCGAAATAATTTTCGGCGACGTCGGCTTGAAGTGCCAGCAATATGCTGTGGTAAGTTGCCGCTTCACCTTTGGCGTCGAATTTCGCGGCTTTGTAAGTATCCTGCACCCGGCCGAACAAATCGGCTTCGTAGGAAACCGAGCCTTCGGCGCTGTAGAGTGTATATGGCCGGAATTGCTTTGCCGGAAGGCCGAACGCAATGCCGGAAGCACTGGGAGGCTTAGATCTTAATGCATTGCCGCCGAGGTTGATTTCCGGGAAGAAAGAGGCGCGCGCGGCACGCACAGCAGCGCGTGATTCTTCGACGCGCGCAGCGGCGGCTTTCAGTGATTGATTAGCTTTCACCGCCTCCGCTTCGAGACTATCCAACTCAGGATCATTGAAAATTTTCCACCACTCCCCGCGATCCTTATTTTCCCCCGGCTCGGCGATCTTCCAATTACCTGCCTCTTTGAATTGCTGCGGAATGTTCATTTCCGGTTTTTTGTATTTTGGTGCCAGACTGCAGGCGGAAACCATCAATGCAAAAAGGCAGAAAAACTTTCTCATTTTCCCCCCTCTGTCCCGCCGATTGATACTCCGCCCGCATGATGCAGCGGCTTGTTCACCAGAAGCCTGAGTCCCACATAAAATACCGGCGTCAGGAACAAGCCGAAAAAAGTTACGCCGAGCATCCCGGAAAACACTGCGACGCCCATTGCATGCCGCATTTCCGCGCCAGCGCCGCGACTGAGCACTAGCGGGATTACACCCATAATGAATGCGAATGACGTCATCAATATGGGCCTGAGCCGCATGCGGCAGGCATGTATCGCTGCCTGCACCGGCGTTTCGCCGGAAATCTCCAATTCACGGGCAAATTCGACGATAAGTATGGCGTTCTTGCAGGCTAGGCCGACCAGCACGAACAAGCCGATCTGCGTGAAAATATTGTTATCGCCACCGGAAATCCACACGCCGGTGATGGCGCAAAGCAGGCACATCGGCACGATCATGATGATGGCGAGCGGCAGCGTCAGGCTTTCATATTGTGCCGCCAGCACCAGGAACACGAACAGCACGCAGAGCGGAAACACCCATATTGCTGTATTACCAGCGAGAATTTGCTGGTACGGCAATTCCGTCCATTCGAAATCCATGCCCTTGGGCAGAGTTTCACGCACGATTTTTTCTATCGCATCCTGCGCCTGGCCGGTGGAAAATCCCGGAGCAGGTGCACCGTTTATATCAGCCGAGCGGTAGCCGTTATAGCGCATAGCACGGTCCGGCCCATAACTCTGACTCACCTTCAAAACGCTGCCCAAAGGCACCATTTCCCCCGTCACATTCCGGACTTTCAACTGCCCGATATTTTCCGGTAATGCGCGGAACGGTGCATCGGCCTGGGCAATCACCTCATAGGTACGGCCGAATTTGTTGAAGTCGTTGATATAGAGCGAGCCGAGATAAATCTGCATTGTATCGAATATATCGGTGATGGAGAGTCCGAGCTGCTTGGCGCGGGTGCGGTCAATGTCGGCGAAAAGCTGGGGTACGTTTATCTGGAACCCGGAAAATGCGCCCGCCACTTCCTTGCTCTTGTATGATTTACCGAGAACCGCACCCACCGTATCGCTCAAAGCGTTATTACCCAAATCCGCCCGATCTTCGATTTCCAGTTTGAATCCGCCGATAGTGCCAAGTCCCTGCACCGAAGGCGGCGGGAACATGGCGATGAACGCATCTTTTATCGAGGCGAATTGCATGTTCAGGCTATGCGCGATGCCGCCACCGGAAAGATCGCTGGAATTACGCTCGTCGAAGGGTTTCAGCGTCACGAAAACTATTCCAGCACTGGTGGAATTGGTGAATCCGTTAATGGAAAGCCCGGGGAAGGCTACGGCGTTTTCTACGCCCGGCGTTTTCATCGCGATTTCCGACATGCGGTGGATGACGGACTCGGTACGGTCGAGGTTTGCGGCGTTCGGCAGTTGCGCGAAGCCGACCAGATACTGCTTGTCCTGCTGCGGCACATATCCCATCGGCACATGCGAAAACCCGATATAGGTGAACCCTATTAGGATCATATATACCGTGAACGCCAGTGCCTTGCGGTTTAAAACTTTCATCACCCCGCCGGAGTATTTTTCCGATCCGCGCTTGAACATGCGGTTGAAGGGGCCGAACAGCCAGGCCAGGTTTTTATCCATCACCCGCATCAGCGGGTCTTTCGGTGCGTCACGGCTTTTCAGGAGTAGCGCTGCCATGGCGGGGCTAAGCGTCAGCGAATTGAAAGCGGAAATCACAGTGGACATGGCGATGGTAAGCGCAAACTGCCGATAGAACTGGCCGGTCAATCCGCTGATGAAGGCTATAGGCACGAATACGGCGATAAGTGAAAGCGCGATGGCGATTATGGGCCCGGAAACCTCCCGCATCGCCTGGTATGTCGCGTCCTTTGCCGAAAGCCCGCGCTCAATGTTTCGCTCGACGTTCTCCACTACCACGATGGCGTCATCTACAACGATACCAATTGCCAGCACCAATCCGAACAGCGAAAGCGCGTTGATAGAAAACCCGAATAGCAACATCGGTGCGAAAGTTCCGACGATGGAAACCGGCACAGCAAGCAGTGGTATGATCGAAGCACGCCAGGTTTGTAGGAACAATATCACCACCAGCACCACCAACGCCACGGCTTCGAGCAATGTATGAATCACTGCCCGGATTGATTCGCGCACGAATACCGTCGGATCGTAAACGATCTTATAATCCAGGCCTTCGGGGAAATCGCGCTTCAAATCCTGCATGACTTTCCGTACGTTCGCGGAAATGGCTAGCGCATTCGCTCCCGGCTCCTGGAAAATCCCGATGGCGATCGCCGGTTTGTTATCGAGCAGTGAGCGCAGCGAATAATCTGATGCGCCAAGCTCAACACGCGCCACGTCTTTTAACCGCGTCACCGCACCGTCTTTCGCCGTTCTCACGATAATATTGCCGAATTCCTCTTCGCTGTGCAACCGGCCTTCGGCATTTACCGAAAGTGTTAAATCTGGGCCATTCGGTGAGGGCGGCGCGCCTATAATCCCCGCCGCCACCTGCAGGTTCTGCTCCCGGATAGCGTTGATTACATCATGAGCACTCATGCCATGTTCGGCAATTTTCTCGGGATTTAGCCAAATACGCATTGCATAATCGCCGCCGCCGAAAACCCGCACCTGGCCAACGCCTTGCAGGCGCGCCAGCCTGTCTTGGACGTTCAGCAGCGCGTAATTGCGCAAATAAAGCATGTCGTAACGGTCTTTGGGCGAAATCAGGTGGACAACCATGGTGATATCAGGCGAGCTTTTCACCACAGTGACGCCAAACTGTCGAACGATATCCGGCAGCCTGGGCAGTGCCTGACTGACACGGTTCTGTACCTGCTCCTGGGCTAAATCCCCGTCGGTGCCCAGGCGGAAAGTGACGGTGAGATTCATCTGTCCGTCGCTGGTGCCCTGGCTGAACATATAAAGCATGCCCGGGACACCGTTGATTTGCTCTTCGAGCGGTGCCGCAACGGTTTCGGCGATTACTTCCGGATTAGCACCTGGAAATTGGGCGTGCACAACCACCGACGGCGGCACCACTTCGGGATATTCGGAGATCGGCAATTGCCAGACGGCAATCGCGCCGGCAATGAAAATCAGCAGCGAAAGGACGCCCGCGAATATCGGTCGGTCTATGAAGAAGCGGGAGATATTCATTTCTTTTCCGGCTTCTGTGTTCCGGATTCAGATTTCTGATTCTCCATCCCCACCAATTCTGGCTTCACTTCCATTCCCGGCTTGGATCTCTGGAGGCCATTGACGATTATTTTCTCGCCCGGACGCAAGCCTTCCTTGATTACACGCAATCCTTCCGTCACCCCGCCTAGCTTGATTTCCCGGTATTGCACTTTGTTATCTGCGCCAACTACAAGGACGAATTTTTTGCTCTGGTCGGTACCGACAGCCTTATCGGTGATGAGTATAGCTTTGGTCAATCCGGCATCGCCCAGCATTATCCGGGCGAACAATCCGGGCACCAGGGCACCGTCGGAATTATCGAACACGGCACGGACGCGGATAGTGCCGGACTGCGGATTCAGCCGGTTGTCAAAAGATTGTATGGCGCCGCCGCGCAATATGTTGTTACCAGCGTCCAGTGCTAGCATGACCGGGATTTTTCCGGCATCCTTATTGCCGGTGGCCTTGGCCCGAACATAATTCAGAAAAGTCTGCTCATCCACATCGAAATCGGCATAAACCGGGTTGTTCGAGACAATGCTGGTGAGTGTCGGCGCGCTTGACCCCGCTTCGACTATATTGCCGACGGTTATCTCGGCGCGGCCGATGCGGCCAGTGACCGGCGCCTTGATATGGCTATATTCAAGATTAAGTTTCGCAGCTTCGAGCGCCGCATGCGCAGTTTTTACGTTTGCCTCTGCCACTTTTAACGCGTTTATCTTTTCGTCATATTCACGCTGCGGAATAGCCTTATCAGCCAAAAGCCGCTTCGCACGTGCGCTTTCGGTGATCGCCAGCGAAACCTGGGCTTCCGCCGACGCCAGCGCCCCTTCTTCTCGCGCAATTTCGGCGGCATATGGCCGCGGATCGATGATGAAAAGCAGGTCTCCTTTCTTCACGGTTGCACCTTCCTGGAAATGTATGCTGTCGATCGCACCGGAAACACGGGGTTTTACCTCAACCTGATCAACCGCAACTAGGCGGCCGGAAAATTCGTTCCATTGCTGGACATCGCGCTCAATGACGGCTGCGACATCAATCGGCATAGCCATCCCCTGTTGTTTTTCTTGGCCATGACCACCAAAAAGCCTAGGCAAATAATATACCGCCAGGCCAATGGCGACCAATATCAGAATTATCTTAAGTTTCTTTCCGCGCATTATTTTGCCTCATTATTTTCCTTTAATCGCCACCATAAAATAATTTACCGAAATGTCATCGGTTAAATGCCAGGAATTTTTTAAGGGCGAATATGACATGCCTTTCAACTCCACCAATTTCAATCCGCCCACGCGGAGTAGCGGCTCAATCTCGCCGGGACTCAAGAATTTCCGCCAGTCATGCGTCCCTATGGGCAGCCAGCGCAGGATGTATTCCGCCCCGATTTTGGCGAGTGCCAGGCTTTTAAGCGTATGGTTGATGGTGGAAAGAATCATCACCCCCCCCGGCGCGAGCAATTTGCAGCAGCTTCCAACGAAACCCGGTACATCCGCCACATGCTCAATTATCTCCATGGCGAGGATAATATCGAAGAGTTGCAAGTTGCGATTTGCAGCTAACTCCTCCACATTCCCCGCCCGGTAATCAATCTCCAACCCCTCCGCTGCCGCGTGAAGTTTTGCCACCGCGATATTTTCCGGCGATGCGTCAATGCCAGTAACCAACGCCCCCAGGCGCGCCATCGGCTCGGCCAGCAGCCCACCGCCACAGCCGATGTCTAAAATGCGTAACCCCTGGAGAGATTGTAACCCGCAACCCTCAACTTTCTGCAATATAAACCCGATCCTGACCGGGTTTATCCTATGCAGAGGCGCGAAATCCCCGCGCTCATCCCACCAGGAATCCGCCACTCTGGAAAATTTCTCTATTTCTTTAAGGTCTATGCTTGCGGCAACCATGCTATTTCCTCTAATACATTTCGTCAAGTTTTGCTATTTACTTCTTGGCAACCCCGGTATTTTGAGGGATTATAACCCCCTAAAAAAATAAAAGTATATTGGAAAGTTAGATCCCTGGAACACTGCAACCGACGAATTTTTAAAACATGATCTCTACCCTCGCGAAAAATATTCGGTACTGTCAATGAGCTTAAAAGATACAATAAAACGTGCTGAATTGGAAAATAGCCTGAAAGTACTTCCTGGTGCCATTGCTGAGTTAGATTTAACGCGTGAGGCTTATCGGTTGCCTGATCGTTACGATGCTCTGATGGTGTTGATGCAAGAACAAAAAAATGCAATTGAGGCACTTCTCAATAACCAATCAATTGGTCTTGAGCTATTATTAAGCTTGGTTTTAGACAAGCAGGTAATGGTTGATAACCCGCACCTTAAAAATCTGGCACACTTTGCCAAACAAGCAAAAGATATGACAACAGGTGAGAAGGATCAAATACAGCATATGAAGTTAGGAGGAATAGTGCTTCATCATATCAATGGCAGAATTGCACAAATAGCAATGGATGCACAAACAGCCATTTATGAGTTTTTGGGTGCAGAAGCACTACATTCATCCACTATAAAAAGCGCTGGCAACCCAAATGATAGGGTGCGTTGAGTTATATTTTTTTAATTCTTTTATGCAGAAAAAACCAAGGAACTGATTCAAACTATGTTATCAACAATAGCCAAAAGAATATTCGGCACCGTCAACGAGCGGATGATAAAATCCATCCAGCCGATCGTTGTCGAAGTGAACGCACTTGAGCCGGAACTGCAAAAGCTTTCCGATTCCGATTTGCGTGGCCAGACCGATAGGTTCCGCAGGAAATTGCGCTCCGGCGAAACATTGAGCGATATTTTGCCGGAAGCCTTCGCCACGGTGCGCGAGGTTTCACGGCGGACTCTCGGCCTCCGCCATTTCGATGTACAGATAATCGGTGGTGTAATACTCCACCGCGGCATGATCGCGGAAATGCGCACCGGTGAGGGAAAAACCCTGGTCGCAACGCTTGCGACATATTTGAACGCGCTGGAAGGCAAGGGCGTGCATATCGTCACTGTCAACGATTACCTCGCCAAACGCGACTCAGAATGGATGGGCAAAATCCACGAATTCCTGGGGCTAACCGTCGGCTGCATCGTGCATGATCTGGACGATGACGAGCGCCGTGCGGCCTATGCCGCTGATGTCACTTACGGCACGAACAACGAATTGGGATTCGATTACCTACGTGACAACATGAAGTTCACCCGCGCTGAAATGGTACAGCGGCCGTTCAATTTTGCCATTGTCGACGAGGTCGATTCAATCCTGATTGACGAAGCACGAACGCCGTTGATCATCTCTGGTCCGTCGGAGGATAATTCGGACCTATATGTGAAGGTTGACTGGTTGATTCCAAAGCTGGAAGCGGCGGATTTTGAGAAAGACGAAAAAGCCCGCACCGTCACATTGACCGAGGAAGGGAGCAAGAAAATCGAGGCAATGCTGACAGCCGAAGGAATTGTCGAGCCGGGTTCCAACCTTTACGATATGGCGAACATCGGAGCCGTGCATCACGCGAATCAGGCGCTCCGCGCGCATAAATTATTCACCCGCGACGTTGATTATATCGTGAAGGACAATAAACTTGTCATCATTGATGAGTTCACCGGCCGGATGATGGAAGGCCGCAGATATTCTGAAGGCCTGCATCAAGCGCTGGAGGCCAAGGAAAAAGTTCCGGTGCAGAATGAAAATCAAACACTTGCTTCGATCACTTTCCAGAATTATTTCCGGCTTTATAAGAAACTTGCCGGTATGACCGGAACGGCTATGACCGAAGCTGCCGAATTCCGGGATATTTATAAATTAGATGTGATAGAGATTCCAACCAATATGGCGGTAGCACGCAGCGACCGCGATGATGAAATCTACCGCACGTTGGATGAGAAGAACGCCGCGATAATCGCACTCATCGAGGAGTGCCATAAAAAAGGCCAGCCGATGCTTGTGGGAACGATTTCGATTGAGCGCTCGGAATATCTTTCCGGCCTACTGAAGAAAAAGAAAATTCCGCATCAGGTTTTGAACGCGCGCTATCATGAGCAGGAAGCGGAAATTATCGCGCAGGCCGGACGCTCCAGGGGCGTCACCATCGCCACAAACATGGCTGGGCGCGGTACTGATATAATGCTCGGAGGAAACCCGGAACCTTTGATAAAACAGGCGCCAGAGCAGAAAGAAAAAATTGCGGCGGAAATACAAGCAGACAAAGAAAAAGTTATCGCGGCGGGAGGGTTATACGTCATCGGCACCGAGCGGCACGAAAGCCGCCGCATCGATAATCAGCTCCGCGGCCGTTCGGGCCGCCAGGGCGATCCCGGTGAATCGAAATTCTTTCTCTCGCTGCAAGATGATTTAATGCGGATTTTTGGTTCGGAAAAAATGGATGCGTTCCTGCGCCGCATGGGCTTAAAAGAAGGTGAGGCGATTTTCCATCCATGGATGAGCAAGGCATTGGAAAAAGCACAGAGCCGTGTCGAAGCGCGCAACTACGAAATGCGGAAAAGCCTGCTAAAATTCGATGACGTGATGAATGACCAGCGTAAAGTCATTTACGAACAGCGCATCGAATTAATGGAGGCTGAAGACGTCTCCGAAACCATAAATGAAATGCTGAGGGAAGTGACGGAAAACCTGGTGAACTTGCATGTCCCGCAGAACGCCTATGCCGAAGCCTGGCAAACCGAAACTCTGGAGAAGGAGCTCAGGCGGATATTTGGCTTCACCATTCCGGTTGAGGAATGGGCGATGGAGGAAGGTGCTGCTGAGAAAGAAATCATTGAGCGCGTTTTGCACGAAGTACGTTACCATTTTGAGGGGAAAGAAGAAAAATACGGTGCAAGCGTCATGCGGAATGTTGAAAAGCGCCTACTGCTGTTCACCCTGGACGGCTTGTGGAAAGACCATCTGCTCTCGCTCGATCACCTCCGCCAGGGCATAAACTTGCGCGCTTACGGCCAGAAAGATCCGCTCAACGAATATAAGCGCGAGGCGTTTATGATGTTCGAGAGGATGCTCGGCAATTTGCGCGAGGTGGTGATTTCCAGGCTTAGCCATTTGGAACTAAGCGTATTGCCAGTTGAAAAACCCCGGATTATTCCGGCACCGAAAAGAATGAAAATGCATGAAACCCGGATCGATCCCGGCGCGCCGCCGGAAATGCGCCAGCAGGAGCGCGAGGTCGAAACCCACGTGCCCTTAAAAATCCGCCATTCGGAAGTGATCGATCCGAACAATCCAGAAACCTGGGGCAGAATAGGTCGGAACGAGGCCTGCCCCTGTGGTTCGGGGAAAAAATATAAGCATTGCCACGGAACGCTGTGATGATTTATTCTAACCCATGTATATGGCTGAAAATAAATTCCCCGATATAGAGAAAATGTCGTTTGAGCAGGCTTTGAAGGAGCTTGAAGGCATCGTGCGCAAGCTGGAAACCGGACAGCAGGAACTGGAAAAGTCGATTGAGGAATATGAACGTGGCGCGGCGCTGAAAAGCTATTGTGAAAAAAAACTGCACGAGGCCAAATTGAAAGTCGAGAAAATCGTTAAGGGTCAACCGCTCAAAACCGAACCGCTAGACGGGTAATCAGGCAAAGAAACGGCGTCATTCCTGTGAAAGCAGGAATCTTAAGATTCCGGATCGCGCTTCGCTTGTCCGGAATGACGGCGATACCACCTCAGGAAAAATACCCGACCAGGATTTCCCGGTAGATTTTCGTGAGTTCCAGGATATCCGCCACGGCTACATTTTCATCCACCTTATGCGCGGTAGCGTTCAGCATTCCAAGTTCCACCACTGGGCAGAATTCTCGGATGAACCGAGCATCCGACGTGCCGCCGGTCGTGTTCAAATCCGGCTTTGCCCCGGTTATTTTTTCAACTGCAGTGGAAACCAGCGCGCTGAAATCGCCCGGCTTGCCCTCCGGTTTGGTAATGAAGGCCTCGCCGGTAACGTGGATTTCCAAATCATATTTTTCCGCATGTTTCCCGCATATTCCGCGCACCCAGTTTTCCAGCTTTTTCGCGGTCTTAGAATCATTGAACCGGATGTTGAATTTAGCTGTCGCAAGCCGTGGGATAACATTAGTGGCCGGATTTCCGACGTCAATGCTCGTCACTTCCAGGTTCGACGCTGGGAAAAATTCTGTAGCAGAATCCAGCGGATTTTTTTTCAGATCATATAAAATATTCACCAGCCGCGTCACCGGGTTATCAGCTAGATGCGGATAAGCGACATGTCCCTGCGCACCATGCACGGCAAGCGCAAAACTGCTGCTGCCGCGCCTGCCGATCTTCACCACATCGCCCAATTTTTTTACGCTTGTTGGCTCGCCGACGATGCAGGTATCGATTTTTTCCCGCTTGGCGGCCATCCATTCCAGGACTTTTTTCGTGCCGTTGAAGGCCAGCGCTTCTTCGTCGCCGGTGATTAGAAAACTGATGGAACCGGGGAATTTTTTCCCAGCATTTCCCGCCAAGAATTCCGATACCGCGGCGGCGAAAGCGGCGATGGCGCATTTCATGTCGGACGCGCCGCGACCATAGAGTCGGCCATTTTCTATGGTGGGGTTAAAGGCGCCAAATTTCCAACCGTCGCCCGGCGGGACAACGTCGGTATGTCCGGCGAAACAGAAATTTTTCCCCGCATCGCCCCGCCGCGCGTAAAGATTCTGAACTTCCGCTGGATCTTCTTTCGAGATGAATGGCAGGACGTGGCAGGAAAATCCGAGCGGTTCCAGCGCCCGCACCAGCACGGTAACCGCCCCGCCATCTTCCGGCGTCACGCTTTCGCAACGGATTAAATCTTCGGAAAGTTTAATGGGGTCGATTATCAATTCGCTTCTCTATCTTGCATGTCTCCCTTACTATCTAGTATTCTTTTTCCATGATTTCCAGCGTGATTCTTTAGAGCCTATGCAAAATCCGAGAAACATTCCCATAATGCGGCCGCTGCTGCCGGAAGCGCAGTATATACTTCCCTATCTGGAGACGATTGATAAGAACCGCTGGTATTCGAATTTCGGGCCGCTAGCGGTGGAGTTCGAGCGGCGGCTGGAAAAATTCTTCGATATGGGGCAAGGAACAGTACTAACGGTTGCCAATGGCACGTCGGGCTTAAGCGCCACTTTGCGCGCGCTAGATTTGCCGAAGGGCAGCTTCTGCCTGGTGCCCTCCTGGACATTCATGGCGTCGCCCGCTGCTGCAATCGCGTCCGGTCTGGTTCCCTATTTCATCGACATCGACAAAGACAGCTGGGCAATAGAGCCGGAAAGCGTGAAGGAATGGATAAAAAAAGTTCCGGGGATGGTAAGCGCGGTGATGGTAGTTTCGCCATTCGGCGCGCCGCTTGATACCGCGAAATGGGACGAATTTTCCTCGGAAACCGGGATTAAAGTATTGATCGACGCTGCTGCCGGGTTCGATTCCTTTTCCACCGTTCCCAAAGCTAAACCCGGGAAATGCCCGGTGATGATAAGCATGCATGCGACGAAAGTTTTTGGGCTAGGCGAAGGCGGTATCATCATCTCATCTGACGCCGGTTTGATGCAGCGAGTGCGCGAATTGATAAATTTCGGATTCTCCGGCGCACGGGAAATCCGGCTGCCCGGAACCAACGCCAAGATGAGCGAATATGCAGCCGCAGTCGGCCTAGCTGCGCTCGACTTATGGAGTCACAAAAAAGCGGTATGGACGCGGCTGAAACTGCACTACATCGAATCGTTCCGCGAATGTTTCGGCAGGGATGTTTCATCGCCCTGGCTGCTTTCCGACGAGTGGGTCAGTTCGGTATGCAATGTCAGTTTCACGGGGCTGATGGCGAAGGATATAATCGCAGCGCTTAAAGGCAAGGGCATTGAGGGCAAACAATGGTGGACCAGGGGTTGCCATAATCATCCGGCCTATGCGAAATTTCTGCGGATGGAATTGCCGGTAACTGAAATGCTTGCCGATACAGTCGTTGGTTTGCCGTTTTCCATAGATTTATCCCGCACTGACATCGATTACGTCATTGAGCATTTGCGGAATATCACTAGGACGTAGTGATAAAGCCCCGCCACAGCCTTGACCGCGAGTCCAGTTATGCCTACTATGCCGGCCAGTCGGGGCGTAGCGCAGCCTGGTAGCGCATCTGGTTTGGGACCAGAGGGTCGAGTGTTCGAATCACTCCGCCCCGACCATTAATATCGTTTTCTATTCAATCCGTTAATCGAAAGATTTTATGGGTGACTATTACCATTTACGGCCAATAGTGCTCTTCCAAAGGTAACCATCACCCGATAATCATATTTTTCCGTCGAGTGCTAGATTCAGCTTAAGCACATTAACTGTCGGCTCACCGAATATACCAAATTGTCTGTCTTCGGTATATTTGGCAACTAACGCCCTTACGGTTTTTTCCGGCAGATTGCGCATTCTTGCTACCCGCTTTATCTGATAATCGGCAGCTTCCGGGCTGATATGCGGGTCAAGGCCGCTAGCGGAGCTGGTTACTAGATCAACCGGAATTAGAGCTTTATTTCCGGAATCGGCCTCTTTAAGGGCTTTAATGCGACCTTTTACGGCTTTTAACAAATCCGGGTTGGCGGAGCTGAAATTAGAGCCGGTTGATGAGCTTGCATTATAAGGATATGGCGAAGTTGCAGAAAGCCGGGCCCAAAAATATTTTAGATCGGAGAAGTTCTGGCCGATAAGTTCCGAGCCAAGGACTTTACCATTTTTTTGAGTCAAGCTGCCTTCGGCCCGGTGCGAGAATAACCCTTGAATTATTCCGGTGCAAAGCGCTGGATAAACAATTCCGAAAAGGAATGTCAGCAGGATTAAAAAAACTATAGTTGGGCGTATTGAACTAATCATTTTCCCTCGCTTTAAGCCAGCCCTGTCATTACCAGCAGCATATCAATCGCCTTTATTCCGATGAACGGGACGATGATTCCGCCCAGGCCATAAACAAATATATTGTGCTGAAGGAGGTTTGCCGCCGCGACATGCCGGTATTTCACGCCTTTAAGCGCTAATGGAATTAAGCAGACTATTATGAGGGCGTTGAATATCACCGCTGACATGATGGCGCTTTGCGGAGTTGCCAGATGCATGATATTAAGCCTCGCCAAAGCCGGATAAGTGCTGACGAAAGCCGCCGGAATAATGGCAAAATATTTGGATAGATCATTGGCGATAGAAAATGTAGTCAAGCTTCCTCGCGTCATCAATAATTGTTTTCCGATTTCCACAATTTCAATAAGTTTCGTTGGGTTGGAATCAAGATCAACCATATTTCCAGCTTCTTTCGCCGCCTGGGTGCCGCTGTTCATTACTACCGCGACATCTGCTTGCGCCAAGGCTGGGGCGTCGTTGGTGCCGTCTCCTACCATTGCAACCAGCTCACCACCCTCCTGCATTTTTTTAATCAGAGCCAACTTATCTTTCGGCGTTGCTTCCGCCAAATAATCATCGACTCCCGCTTCCGTAGCAATAGCGGCGGCGGTAAGGGGATTATCGCCGGTAATCATAACGCTCTTGATTCCCATTTTACGTAGCTCCGCCAAGCGGTTTTTAATATCCGGCTTTACTATATCTTTTAAGTGTATGACGCCTAAAATTTTTGCACCATCGGCGACAAAAAGCGGCGTACCGCCACTGCGCGCAATCGCCTCCGCATCTCCTTCAGTTTTCGTCGGAACTTTCCCGCCAAGTTTTTGCACATGCGCTGTTATTGCCTGGCCAGCACCTTTCAGTATTTTGCGTTCCCCAACAACCGCACCGCTGACCCTGGTTTCTGCTGAGAACGGGATAAATTCAGCCTTTAATACAGGATCAAGAACCAGGGCTTGAAAATGTTCTCGGGTGAAGGTAACGATGGATTTCCCTTCCGGCGTTTCATCAGCGAGCGAAGAAAGTAATGCTGCCTCTGCTAATTGCAATTCACTAATCCCTTCCGCCGGAATGAAAGCGGTTGCTTGCCGGTTGCCGTAAGTGATGGTGCCGGTTTTATCTAGAAGCAGAACGTTAACATCTCCTGCAGCTTCAACAGCGCGGCCTGATGTTGCAATCACATTCGCCTGAATCAATCTTTTCATTCCGGAAATGCCGATAGCTGAAAGCAATCCGCCGATGGTGGTGGGAATCAGGCAAACCAGGAGTGCAACCAATACTGTGATTGTTACGGGAAGTCCCTGGTGCATTCTTTCGACGCTGAATAATGAAAATGGCAGCAGAGTTACCGTAACCATCAGGAAAATCAGAGTCATCGCAGCAAGCAAAATACCAAGCGCGATTTCATTTGGGGTTTTCTGGCGTTTCGCACCTTCCACCAGCGCAATCATATGATCGATAAAACACTCGCCAGGATTAGCGGTGATCCTTATCATCAGCCAATCCGAAAGAACTCTTGTTCCCCCGGTTACTGCGTCGTGATCCCCACCCGATTCGCGGATGACTGGTGCACTTTCTCCCGTTATCGCACTCTCATCTACCGAGGCAACACCACGAATAACTTGCCCATCGCTAGGTATGTAATCTCCGGCTTCCACTAACACTATATCACCGGCGCGCAATTTATTTCCCGGAATTTTTTCGTAATTCTTGCGGTCTTTTATATTAGGCATTCTTTTCGCTTCAACATCCCGCCTTGCCTTCCTTAAGGAATCGGCCTGGGCTTTGCCTTTTCCTTCCGCTATCGCTTCGGCGAAATTGGCGAAAATCAGGGTGAACCAGAGCCAAAAAGTTATCCCGCAGACAAACCCAGCCGACTCGCCTGCGGATGGTGTGAACAGTTTATATATAGTGATTAGCGAAGTTATAACCGCGCCGACGAATACCACGAACATCACCGGGTTTCGCGCTTGATATTTAATGCCGAGCCGCTTGAACGATAGCGTTATAGCCTCTTTCGGGTTATCGAAACCGAGGAAATCGGAAATCGCGGAGTGATTCATAAATAAAATCCTTTTTTTAATGCGCCCTGAAAAGTTTTTCTAAACTTTTCAATGGCCCGACGCTGCGCTGGCTCATGGCTGGCTCATACATTCTGTATTCGCTCATTTTAACAAATTAAAATGCTCGGCCACGGGACCTAGCGCTAATGCTGGAACGTAAGTTAAGAGTCCGACCATAACCACGATGCCGACCAACATTGCAATGAACAACGGAGTATGAGTCGGAAGTGTTCCGGCCGATGGTGGCACACTATTTTTCTCAGCAAATGAACCGGCAATTGCCAGGATCGGGATTATTATCCAGAACCGCCCCAGCAACATGCAAATTCCGAGTGCTATGTTATAAAACGGTGTGTTGGCCGATAATCCTGCAAATGCGCTGCCGTTATTGTCTCCGGCGGAAGTGAAGGCGTAAAGAACTTCGGAAAACCCTTGCGCTCCGGGATTGAATATTCCTGCCTTCCCCACCTCAATCATCACGGCAATCGCAGTTCCGACCAGAACGATCAGCGGAGTGATCAGAATCGCAATCGAAACCATCTTCATCTCGAATGATTGGATTTTCTTGCCGAGATATTCTGGAGTGCGGCCAACCATCAGCCCAGCAATAAATACCGTAACCAAAACGTAAGCTAGCATTCCATAAAGCCCACTTCCGACGCCACCGAAAACAACTTCGCTGAATTGCAACATAATGAGTGGAATCATCCCGCCAAGCGGAGTGAAAGAATCATGCATCGAATTTACTGAACCATTAGAGGCGGCGGTGGTAACAGTTGCCCATATCGCGGAATTAGCTGTTCCGAACCGCACTTCTTTTCCTTCCATATTTCCCAGACTTTGATCAATCCCGAGATTGGCAAATAGCGGGTTGCCATGCTGTTCTATTCCGACACAGAGCAGGGTAAGCGGCATCAATATAGCCGCCATAGCAATCCAGATTGCCCATCCTTGCCGCCTATCACCCACCATCACGCCGAATGTGTAACAAAGCGCTGCCGGAATTAGTAGAATTGCAACCATTTCCAGGAAATTGGAAAATGCAGTTGGATTCTCGAAAGGATGAGCTGAATTGACGTTAAAAAACCCGCCGCCATTAGTGCCAAGCTGCTTAATTGCGATTTGCGAAGCTACCGGGCCGACCGCAATAGATTGCTCGGTAACAACATCGGCTTTTTGCGTGACAATGCCTTTATCGTCTTTTTTCTCTTCAACAATAGACTTTTCTATTAAAGGTACGGGAACATTAGGGCTAAATGTCTGCACTACACCTTGAGAGCCAAGCAATACAGCCAAAATAAGCGACAAAGGCAGGAGAATATAAAGATTCGTCCGGATCATATCGACCCAGAAATTCCCAATAAGATTCGTTTTTTTGCTAGTAAATCCGCGAATCAGCGCGACCAATATCGCCATGCCGACCGCCGCGGAAATGAAATTCTGCACTGCCAGCCCGGCCATCTGGCTGAAGTAACTCATTGTCGATTCGCCACTATAAGATTGCCAGTTGGTGTTGGTGAGGAAGCCGATTGCGGTATTGAATGCGAGATCAGGCGAAACTCCGGGGAAGTTTTGTGGGTTCATCGGCAAAACGCCCTGCAATCTTAGAATCGCATAAAGCAAAACGAACCCACCAACGCTAAACATGATTACTGCAACAGCATATTGCCGCCAGTTCATTTCCAATGTTGGATCGACTCCTGCGATGCGATAGAGTAGCCGCTCAAGCCACCCCAACCCTTTTTCGACAAAGGTTTTTTCACTCGTATAAACCTTAGCCATATAAAGGCCGAGCGGTTTTGTCAGGAGCAGGATTACTCCAAAATAAAGAACATATTGCAGCAACCCGTTAGCAGTAAAACTCATGGAAAGATTTCCGGTTTAAGTAGCGCCACTACTAAGTAACCAAATAGCCCCAGAGCAGCTATACCCGCTAAGATGTAAAACATATCCGCCCCTATTTAATATTTTCGCTTAAAACGATCAGCCCAAGCGTGAGGATAAAGAAAACGAGAGTGACACCAATATAAACAATATCCATATAAATTTCTTCCCTTTAGAAGTGAACTATAGCATCCATCGCGCCCAGCAAAGTATAGCGCCTGTCTGGAGCAATTCCCCGGTTAGAATTACCATTAAAGGCATCCTTATTAAGAGCGTAGTCATAATCGACTTCTGGACGCAATTCAATTTGTGGCGATAGCCAGTGCTGCCAGCCCAACCCGAAATTTAGATAGCGGGTTTTAATGCCGGTGCGTTGCCCTTGCTGGTCATCGTAAAACTCAGGCCGGAATGAAATATTATCCAGTGGTGAGAATTGATAGTTCAGATAGGCCACGGTGCCGATAGAATTTGCGGTGCAAGTGAGATCTGAGGATTTACACTGCGCCCCGTTCGGTGCATTAAAAGGCATGTATTGAGGGGAGAATGGCGTGCCACCATTTACAATAGCTGCTGCCGCAGTCGGATTGTTGATGTTAGCCACGTTTCTTTGGAAAAGATCATAGATTTCGTAAGAAAGGTGCCATTTATCATTGAATTTGTGATAATAGGTAAACCCATACCATTGAACGTTATTATAGCCCCAAACGCCATTATTGATACCATCCATGCATGGGTAAATATCGTCGCTACCGTTGTTCCAGGTATAGCGAGCGCAGGCGACAAGCGAGGGTTTGGCGCCGGGATCTTTAAGGAAGGTTGAGCCCGGATATAGCGGGTTCGGATCCGGGTTATGGACCTTTTCACCCATATGCCAAATCGCAGCTTCGGTTCCATCAATTACGCCCAATTGCAGCGTGAGATTTTTTGTGACGGCCAAGCTACCCACCAAGCCTTCATTAGTATAGTTATCGAAGGTGTAAGTCATCGAATGAGAATACATATAATTGTTTGGCGCAAGCTGTGCTTCAATATCCGGAATCGATATATAGCGCCCAAGACGAAGGACCAAGCCTTCGGCAACTTGAGGAATATACAACTCGCCATATTCCATAGGGAAGTCATAGCCATAGATGTCATTTCTTTTCAGGAGTTGGTAGCTTGCGATGCCATAGGCAGTCGTATAGCGGTAGTTCTGGCCATACAATCCGGATAGCCTAAATCCCCAATCTATATGGTCCGTCTGCACCGTATCAGGCACGCGCTCTACGTACAGCACGCTCTGATCCAACTGTGTTGTGTCCGGAGTATACATATATGCCATCGGCGCATTGCCGCCCGGCCTACGCGAATTAGTGCTGAAGTTAAAGTCGGGCTCAACCCAGCCGTAAATTTGTATGTGGTTATCCTGCAGCCATTTGCCGCCGGAGGTATTGCCGATGGAGGCCATCAATGGGCTATCTACTGAATTGGGCCGGCTAACTCCAATTGAGGTAGTGGCTCCGTAAGGCCACTCGGTGAACGGCATCGGCGGTGTGGATTCAGGTGTTGCTGGCCAGCCAGCCCGGCTGGAAGATGGGGCTTTTGGATCAGTGGGCGCTGCCGCATGATCCATTTCGAGTTTGTAATAATTGAAAAAACGCGTGGCGATATCATCGCCTAAATAATTATCAAGGCATGAGTAGTTGGTGTAGGGATCGCACTTTGAACCCTTAGAGGTGGAGACATCATCGGTAGCAAAAGCCTTATTGCCCAATAGTAGTGAAAAGGTTAACATTCCTATTACAAAACCGATTATAGTTTTTTTCATAGACTTCGTGCAGTTAAAGGAAATCTGATTACAGCCTTAATAGGTTGGTTATAAAGAGCTGTAATTGTTTGAAGTCAATCGCAATCGTAATAACCAAAACGAATTCAATCCAAATTTTGCGTGTATACGCATATATAAATAGTTGTATCAATATGTTGCCTAAGATAGCCCATTGGAGTTCAGTCAGTGTGGAACCGCTATAGAACGAAGGCTTCGTCCGTGCCGTAGCGGACGAATAATTGTTCCATCCCGGTACCGGAAAGCAGCAAATTGCCTATTTCCCGCAAGGAAATAGCTTCTCGTAGAATTTCCTTTTCTCGCAGTAAATTTTTTCTATAACCGGAAACAGGCTTGGTCTTATCAGATGTTCGCCGGTTGTGTGGATTTTTTCACTCATAACTTTTTCTGATATAGCTCCAAAGAAGTTGGCATCAGCGCCTATATGCTCCGCACAGCGTTTTAGAAAAACTGATGGATGAGCTTTTATCTCCCGGAAATCCATTATGAGAAGCTGATGCTTGGGATAGAATTTGCGCCAGTTCGCAATGCAGGTTTCGTAATCACCTCTTTGTATTGAGCCTTGGGAATTGAAATGATCGATGAACCATTGATCTGAGGCTTCCGCAATTTTCATCTCGGCGCGTTCGAGCGCCATCAGTGCTGCAGACCAAGCACGTTCTATGGGATCACGCAAAATATATATTAGCTGCGCATCAGGAAAATTTTCATGCAGTTCTTGTATTTTTTCCTGCGGCAGTATTGCGTAGGCAGGGGTAACCTCGCCGCTTTTTATTTTTGTACCGGCATCGGGAAATAAAGATTTATACCACTCAATGCCGTTGGTATAATGCGCGTCCCAGAAATGCAGTTCCTTGCCGGCCGGAAATTTTATTTGCGGATGTTTACGCAAATTCTCGTAAAGCCAGGTAGTTCCGGCCTTTTGTGCACCAATGCCAATGAAATCAAGCATTTGAATCTATATCCGCTTCGATCGAAAAATCTATCATTCCGGTGGAGATTGATTCGGTATCCGGGAGGATGGTAAACATCAGAGCATCGATTATACGGTGCAGGGAAACCCGCTCTCCGCCCTCAAGCCCTGAACATCCAGCATTCATGAAATATGTTCCAGGGGCTAAAATTGCCTTGAATTTAAACCGTACCTCACACGAAAATCCTGATATTACCTGGCCATCTTCGTTATCCTCGAACGGAACGCTAGCACCACCGAGTTCGATTCCGGTCTTGGTTTTTACCATCATTCCGAACCGGACAGCGGATGAATTTACGGTAAAATTGACGCGATAGCGGAAATAATATTCTTTGCCGCGTTCCAGCAGATTCACGGGCGTGCCGTCCAACGCCTCGATTCTCGGACTAAAAATTTCTGCACCGCGTGACTCGTAGGCGATGGTGGTTTCCGGCTGCAAATCGGGGTTGTAGAGGGGCTTCGAGAGATCCGTATGAATAATATCCTGCCGGATTTGCGCGCGTTTGCCCTCTGGCGAAAAAATCAATTTATGATAGCGTGATAAAACTTCCTTTGGCCGGCCTTCAAGCAGAAGTTCGCCATCATCCAACAGTACGGCACGATTGCAGATTTCTATCACGTTTGACGCCGAATGCGAAACGAACACGACAGTACCGCCGCGTTTCTGGATTTCGCGTATGCGCGAGAAGCATTTGCGCTGGAATGCCTCGTCACCGACGCTCAAAGCCTCATCGACAATCAAAATATCTGGGTCGGTGGCAATGGCTACAGAAAATGCCAGCCGTACATACATCCCGCTTGAATAAGTCTTTATCGGCTGCAAAATATGTTCCGCGATGCCGGAAAATTCGACGATCGAATCATATTTCGCTTTAGTTTCCTGGTGTGAAAGCCCCTGGATGGCTGCACTTAAATATATATTTTCCTTGCCGGTGAATTCCGGGTTGAATCCGGTGCCGAGTTCCAATAACGCTGAAATCCGCCCATTTACCTTTACTTCGCCGGTGGTTGGCGAAAGCGTGCCGCAGATAATTTGCAGCAAGGTCGATTTGCCCGATCCATTTCTGCCGATTATCCCAACCGTTTCGCCCTTATTGATAGTAAGCGAAACGTTTTTCAAAGCCGCGAATTCGTGGAAATATTTTCGGTTACGGAAAACGAATTGTTTCAGCCGGTCAGACGGACGGTTATAAATGAGATAGTATTTGGAGAGATTGGTGACGGCAATAGCTGCCGTAGTGGCAAGTGGCAAGTGGCAAGTGGCAGGATTCTCTTGCTTCTCTTGCAACTCATCAAATGACATCGGCAAAACCCTTTTTGGTTTTTTGGAACCATGCTAGCCCGGCGATAAAAACTAATATCGCACATATATAATAAACCGTTAAGGCCATGAAATCTGGGAGCTTGCCGAATACCAGGGCATTTCTTACTTCATCGACGATAAGGGAAATTGGGTTCAAGTAGATTACCGGCTTGATAATTGCCGGAGCGAGGCTGGTCGGATAAAAAACCGGGCTGACGAACAGTGCTATGGTTATGATAATACCGATGAATTGGGATAAATCGCGCAGATATACGCCGAGCGATGCGAATATCCAGGAAATGCCAGTGAGCATTATCAGAAACGGTAAGATGATGAGCGGCAGAAATATTATCGTCCAGTGTAATTCATGCGTGATTGCAATTACCCCGATCAACAAAACCAAACCAGAAATTAGGAAATGAAAAAACGCGGAGCACATGAGTACCGGAACCAGTATCCATAGTGGAAACACCACTTTTTTGACGTAACTCGGGTTTTGCAGAATGAGCGAGGGCGCGCGCGATAAACACTCGGAGAGCAGTGCGTGAACGATCAGGCCGGAAAATAGTATGATTGCAAAATTGCTATTAGGCTCTTGGCCAGCCTGCCATTTCGATTTGAATATCACCGAAAATACGAATCCATATACGCCAAGCAGCAGCAACGGGTTAATGAACGACCAAAGGATTCCGAACGCGGAGCCTCTATAACGCGCTGAAATATCCCGCCGCGCCAAAGAGATGATGAGATGGAGATTTTGTTTAGACACTGTTGGCAAAGATATTAATTGAATAGAATAACTATATAAATGAAACTTTCAGCATTTACAATTTACAGAATTATGTTCATAATAAAGTACTGGAGCATTAGAAGTAACCCGAGTTGGATTTAAGCACAAATGGCCACAATTTTCGCCAATACCGGCAATGATTCAATAGTAGGGCCGGACCCAAACAATTACCTGGTTGGTAATATTGGGAACGACACGTTTCTGGGTGGCGTAGGAAATAATACCATATTGGGTTTTGCCGGAAATGATTCAATCATCGGCGGCGATGGCTTTGCTGGCAGTGATTCCATCCGCGGCGGAATAGGGAGTTCCACAATAGTTGCCGGTGCTGGCGCGGATACTATCTATGGCGGCAAGGGAAATGCAAACATAACGGCGGGAGCCGGGAATGATTTCATAACCGGCGGGCCGGGAGCGGATACTATAGTCGGCGGCACCGGCCAAGCCACGATTCATGCCGGCCACGGAGCGGGTCACAACATAACCGGCGGCTCCGGGAACGATGTGATTTACGGGGACAAGGGAACCGGCACGATAACCGGTGGCAGTGGTACTAACACCATCTATGGCGGCACTGGCACCGAAGACATAATCGGCGGCGCCGGAATCAACTATATCGTAGGCTCTACGGCGGCAAATACCATTTTGGGCGGGGCGGGGTTAGATACTATTTTCGGCGGCCCCGGCAGCGACAGCATCACCGCCGGCAAGGGCAGCGCCTGGATTCAAGCCGCGGCAGGGGCAGATACCATCATTGGCGGACAGGGAAACGACACTATTTATACCGGTAAAGGTAACTCTTCCGTATTGGCTGGCAGCGGAAACGATTCTATCATCGCTGGCAAAGGTACCGATACGATAGAGTTCGGTAGCGGAAACGACACTGTATCCGGCCGGACGGGAGGCCAGAAAGATATATTCGTGATTGATGAGACTTTATCGCCCAATACCCAGATCGATGTACTAAGTAAATTCATTCCCACCGTGGAAAAAATCCAGCTATTGCATTCTATTAACGGCCCGCAAATAGCCACGGACAGTGCGGGCAATGCTGTAGTCATATTGGAAACCGGGACGCACATCACCCTTACCGGAGTTGCGGCAAAAAGCATATCCAACACCGATTTCCTTTTCAGCTAAATATTCCTAAAGTAATTCAATAATCGTGCCAATAATTCAACGGTGCGAATTCTTGTAGTTGCTAATTTGATACAGTCGCCAACTCCGTTGAAGTAATTGTTTGACTGGCCATGAAGAAAGTGCTTGATTGTTTATACTTTATATTCTAAGTGAGCATAACTTGAGTACTTTAACAGGGTGAGTGATCACCTTACTTTTGTTTAGGTTTCGCCTTGTTTCCTTAATAGGTAATTAAGGTAATTTTTAAAAGCTTTTAATAATTAACTACAAAAAGAGGGGTTATAATGACAGTTTACAATTTCACCGGTAGTCAAACGATTACCAATTTCAATCCGGCGACTGACGTAATTTCAGAAGGCAGCCAGTCGGTTTCCGCCTCCCAATTCGTGTTCGGCGGAGTTGGTGGCAGCACGACCATCACGGATCCAAGTGGCAATGTTCTCACATTGTCTGGCATAGCCACGAATCAGCTTACCACAACAAATTTTAATTTTCTCGGTGGCTCGCACATCAACGTAGGTGCGGATAACACCACCGCTGCCTTGAACGTCCTCGCCAATTCGCACACATTAACTGGTGCAGGCGCTGACCAGGTTTTGGAACTTGGCGGTAATGATACCATAAACGATAGCACTACCGGCGGCGGCAATTTCATCCGCGGCGGCTCGGGTAATGACACTGTCACCATTAGCTCCTCGACCGCGGTTAACGATACCATCGTCGCAGGCGGAGGCGCAGATAGCATAAACGCAAGTACCGTCACCAGCGGTCCGGAAACGATCTGGGCTGCGAATTATGCGGCTTACACCGGCCATGGCACCTTTGCTGGTGGAAATGATTCAATCACCACCGGCTTGGATGGCGGCTATTATCATGGCAGCACCGGCAACTCCACCTTCCAAGGTGGCGCGAACCTCGGTTCTATGACCATAATCGCCGGCCATGGCAATGATAGCATAGTCCTGGGCAATGCCAGTGCTCCCGCCGTATTAGCGGGCGGCAAAGGCGCTGATACCATCACCGATGCGAGTGTCTCTGGCCATGATACTTTATCAGCCGGAAACTTTCAAAATGGCAACCCTGTCGTGGGCAGCGCTGGCAACGGCTTCAGCATAAGCGGTTCAGCAGCAGCCAACACCGCTGACGTATTCTACGGCGACGGCGGCAACGGCACCATCACTTCCGGTACCGGTATAAATGAAACTGTCAATGGCGGCGCGGGCGCGGTAAGCATCACTTCCAGCACCGTCGCTACCAGCATCACCGGCAGCACCTTCAATATGCAAAAGGGTAATTCGACCTTTACCACTGCTGGTGCTGTCGTAAACTTTGATACAGTTGTTGGTGGTTCCGGAACCGATGTATTTAACGTTATAACTGGCGTGGCTACAAGGCAGCTTGATGTTCTTATCGGCTCGGGTGCCACGACTGTGAATGACACCGCTACCGGCGCTCAGGGTATCAATAATTTCGTCGAAACGGCTGGTACCAGTACCGGTGTTGATACTTTCAACATCCAGTTGAATGCTGCAACTACCGATACCGCCAACATCGTTGGTGGCCTGAAGACTACCGATTTCGTAGCTCTTACTGAAACGCATGATCTGGGTGCAGATACCATCACCGTAAGCTCCAACACTCTGGCTATCAACAACACCGGCACGGGGGGAACTCTTACTATTACGAACATGAGCACCGCTGGCGTTATAACCGACAATAACAGCGGCACGTCCAGCACCCTTTACTATAACTACGGCGGTACCGCGACTACTCTCGGCAGCTCTACCGCTACCCTCAACAATGCTGTAGTAAGTAATGGCGGCGGCGCTGACACGATTGATACCGGCACTGCGGGTAATGACAGCATTTATGTTGGCACCAACGACGCCGATCTGGTGATTCACCACAGCACGGGCACCGATACTATCCACTCCCTCAATAATTCGGCTACTATCGAAATGAGCGGTGCGGATACTATAGCTACCTTCGGCACTAACGTTACAGGATTTGATCACATTGTCGGGATTGGTGGTGGTGCAAAAACCATAACTATCGCCGCTTCCCTGGTCGGTGGAAACGTAACCGCCGGCACCACCGTAACCATTGATGGTTCGGCTGCTACCGGAGCTATAACCCTCACTTCCTTTGCGGGTGATGATGGTACTCCGCTGGTTGTAAAAGGTGGCACGGGAATAGATAGCCTTGACTTGTCTGCAAATACTGGCACGGAAGGTGCCACTGTCACTGGTGGTGCCGCTGCAGGGGTTGTCGTAAAAGGCCCTGCTGGAGCTAGCTCGCTCGTTGGCGGTGCTGGTGGTTTAGATACCGTAACAGGTGGTGCAGGTGCCGATACTATAGTGGCCGGCGCCAGCAGTACGCATGGCGATTCTCTGACTGGCGGTGCAGGTGTGGATGACTTCAAGTTCTCTACAGCGAGCTTGGTTGCAACCCCGACTGCAGGCGAGATACATGATGCCGCTGACTTTACTACTGGGACTGACAAGATGATGTTCCAGTCTCTAACAGCTGGCTTCACAGTTGGCCAAGCGACCGATTCTACCGCGAACGATACGATCGCTAACGTGCTCGCTCTTAATGCAACGTTGAACTCGGTAGAAGTTGTTAAACTGACCGGTGCTACTGAAACCGGTTTTACAGGAGGTGTTGCTAACCCTGCACAAAATGACTTTGTGCTTGTTGTTCAGGATTCTAGCGCCAATAAGTATATAGTATACACCGGTACTGCACATAGCGCAGTCACTGCCGACTTCATAATGTATGCTTAGTCTTTAAGCTCTAAGTTATAACTCTTAAAAAAAGGCGCCCTTAATGGGCGCCTTTTTTGTTGTGCTGTCATTGCGAGGAGGCAACGCCGACGAAGCAATCCAGAACCCCTGGATTGCCACGCTCCCGTTGGTCGCTCGCAATGACGGATCACATTCCCTCTTCCGGGTTTCCGGCATCGCTATTACCCTTCAGCAATACACGAGGAGGAGAGATGCTGGGAAATTACTCTTCGGGGAAAAACAACAACCTGAGCAGGCAGAACCTGGGACATTACCCTCCGGAAATAATCAACCAAAGGAGCGAACAAATGCTGGGAACAAGATTCGGGGCCATGGCTTCATCGCTGGTAACGGCAACCGGAAATTTCAAAACCGTCAGTTATACCGGCACCGGCTCGATGCAGAATATAACCAGCATTCCTTTTCAACCCGATCTCGTTTTAATATTCAATACCGCCGGTAATGCATCCGGAACATGGCCTGCTTTTGACTCAACCAATGGGCCGACAAACTATGCTGATTGGGCTAATAACAGCGCTAATCACGGCACCGATTCTAATTCCTTAACTTCTTTCAACTCAAATGGTTTCACGATCAGCAGCAGCAGCCTTGTAAATAACAACGGCACAACCTACCAAGCATTCTGCTGGAAGAAAGCGGCAAATTTCTTCGATATAGAAACTTATACTGGCAATGCTACTGCTCGGACAATTGCCCATAACCTGACTTCCGTGCCTCAGATGATAAACATATCTGCTACGGTATTAGGTATGGTTATAGGAAGCGCAAACTTAACAGCATCTTCACCATATGGAAGTTACGGATACTTTGGAAACACTTCTATTAGTGTTAGTGCTAATGTTAATATGTGGAATAACACCGCACCTAATTCTAGTGTTTTTAGTGTAGGAATTAGTGCTGCGGTTAATAATAATAGCGCACCTTATACCGCTTATCTCTGGGGAACTGGGGCTGGTAAGTCAGCTTTCGGCACTTATACCGGGAATGGTTCGAGTACAGGCCCCTCGGTAACCGGGTTAGGGTTTATGCCCTCTTGCGTGATGATACTGCTGCAAAGCCCAACCAGCAGCAATCTGCGCGTGGTATATGGCAATAACGCCTCCGGCGCATTAAACCTTGATTCTGCCGCCAGTTCCACCAACTTCATTAACCTGGTCTCCGGCGGATTCAATGTCGTCACCACCAATGCCGATTTCAATACCAATGGTGCGGTTTACCAATATATGGCCTGGGCTTGAAGATATTACCCAATCCTGCTAGTTTCTCCCGCCATGAATCAAAGCATAGCGCAGTCGCGGAATATTACCCAGGAACTGGTAGAATTAAAAAACCGCAAGGATTTTTCCGGAGCGTTTGCTTGCCTGGAGGATTACCTAGAGCATGGTGGTAAAACTCCGGAGCTGTTACAAGAAGCCGGGATGTTGGCAAAAGCCCTTAGGCTTAAGGACAAGGCGGTCTTTTATCTAGGCCAGGTGGTGCAAATGCATCCCGATGCGAGAACGTTAGGTTTTGAATATGCAGCTGCGCTTTTAGAAAATAGCGAGCTGGAAAAAGCCGAGGAATTGGCGAGAGGCTGGCTCAAGAAAAACCCCAAGGATTTTGCTTTCAATAACATCCTTGCCGTTATCTTGAGAAGGCAGAACCGGCAACAGGAAGCGGTTTCCTACCTTAAAGCCGCCAGGAAAGCCGACCCTAAAAGCATCGCGCCGCTTATAAATCTTGGCAATATCTATCTCGATCTCGGCGATAGCAAGAACGCCGAGGAAGCGTATTCCCAGGTGGTTCGCCAAGAACCAAGGAATTCCGAACATGCCAGGATGCTGGCAAGAACATATTTGGCCCAAGGGAACCACCAGAAAGCCTTAGCGGGTTTCCGCCGCAGCTTGGTTCTAAATCCAAGCAACGTCGATGCCCTTAGAGATCTAGCCAACACTTTCTGCAATTTAGGCGAATATGATGAGGCTTTGAAGGAAGTCGAACAGAAGATTTCGGCCTTTCCCGATAATGCGGGGATCCTGGCGGTTAAAGGCTGGGTATTCATGAAAATGGGGAAGATTAACGAGGCGGCGGAGGTTTATGAGAGCATATTAAATAATGAGACGAGTAATATCGATGTTTTACTCGCGATAGCCGTAATGTATGAGGGTTTCAACCGGGAAAAAGCCAACGGCTATTACCAAAGAGCGGTTATAGCGGATAATCGCTCGGTGAAAACCTTGAACATGCTTGCCGAAAGCTTAAACCGCAGCCGCTATGGCTTGGAAGCTCCGCACATCCAGGAGGCATATGAACTTTGCTGCGAGATTCTTGAAAAATCCGATGGACTCAAGGAGTCCAACACGTTGTATGGCGTCCTTTTGCGCTGTGTGGATTATGATAACTTAAACAAGCTTGATGTCGGCAGGTGCTTTGAATATTGGCTGAAGAACATGAATATCGGAGCATTTCACTTGGGGCTTTCAAGGGTAAAAACCATGGAGGATCGGTTCAAACTTCTCCATTATCACCGCGAATGGGGGCGTCAGATCGAAACGCAGGCTGCAGGCAGGAAATTGAAACGCTCGGCAAAACCGCCACGGGAAAAAATCCGCGTTGGCTATATGTCAAGCGATCTGCGCGCCCATCCGGTATCTTATTTCGCGCTGCCGCTGATGGAGCATTATGATAAATCCAGGTTCGAGGTCTATTGTTATTCGTTTTATACTTTGGCGGAAGATAACCTGCAGAAGCATATCGCTGGCCAGGTCGATAAATTTAATTGGTGGCCGAAAAAAAACGACCAGGATGTCGCGCAGGGGATTTTGGACGACCATCTCGATATATTATTCGAGCTTGGCGGCACTACCGATATGAACAAGGTGTATCTGATGGCATCGAAACTTGCGCCCATCCAGGCAAGCTGGCTTGGCTACCCGCATTCGGCGGGGCTTAAAGACATCGATTACATCTTGGTTGATCCCTTTTTGCAGCCGGATGATGCGAAACTGCTCCTGGAGAAGCCTTTCCAAGTGCCGGAAACCTGGGTTTCCCTTGGGCGCGGTGGGTTTTTCGATGTTCCGATAAATCCAATCATCCCGGAGGAGCGCAACGGTTTCTTAACTTTCGGCACCATGAACAACCCTTATAAATATACCGCCGAAGGAATAAAAACTTGGAGCCAGATTATGAGCCAAGTTCCAAATTCCAAATTCCTGTTCGTCAGGCCCGAAGGTGATGTTCCGGGGTTTAGGCGCAATGTCGAAAAGGAATTTGCGCAGCATGGAATCACGGCGGATCGTATATTATATGTCGCGGTCAGGGGAAAACACCTGCCGCATTATAACGATATCGACATAGCGCTTGATACTTTCCCGCATGTCGGCGGCACCACGACTTGTGAAACCATCTGGATGGGCGTTCCGGTCATAACCCTGGTCGGCCCGGCATTCTATGAACGCTTGAGCTATTCCAATCTTTCAAATGCCGGATTGCCCGAGTTTTGTGCCTTTACCCGGGAGGAATATGTCAGTAAGGCGGTGGCGCTTGCGGGTGACAAGGAAAAGCGCAAATTCTTGAGGGTAAACCTGCGCCAGCAAATAAAAAACCATCCACTCGGCCAACCTCAGCGCTTCGCGGAGAATTTCTATAAGACTATCGAGAAGGTGATATAATTTTTGCCCGTTACTGATTATCACCTCTAACCTATTGATTTAGAGGTGGTACCCGCGGCCGGACTTGAACCGGCATGACCTTTAACGGTCCACGGATTTTAAGTCCGTTATGTCTACCATTCCATCACGCGGGCTGGGAACGCTCGAATATATAAACAGCCTGCTTACAAATCAATAACATAGCAAATCTTCACAAAAGCTTAACAAAACCGGGGCTTTTGCCGTGGTATAATGAAAATATGAGATATATCCGTATGTTACTAATACTTATGGCGATGATGGTTTCCTGCCCGGCTCCGGCCGGAATCAGCGGGGATATGGATGGTTTGACCTTGATTGGGATAGCGCCGCCGGTCAAAATTGCTTCTCCACAGCCGGGAATCCAGGCCGGTGAGCGTATAACAGCTATTCATCTGACGGATTCGTTGACTGTTTATTCAAAAAACGGAAAAGATGCAAAAGACCCAGTCAAAAGCGGCGTTTCCCCAGTGGTTAATTTCAAAAACGAGGCGGCATCTTTCATAAAAAGCCTGTTTGGCGAATAGTTCTACCACCTTCCATTGCCCAAAAGTTTAACAAAAGTTTAATATTCCTGCCGCCGATTTTTGCTATAATTGGACATGGTATATTGTTTTATCAATGGGTTGACATGAGTATGGCTCGTACAGATAGCCCGCCAATTGTCAGGCAGAATTCGGCCGATATGCAGGCGCCGGCCGGAAGGCCGCATGCGCTAACTGCGTTCCTTGGTACTTATCTTGCAACCGCTGTTATGGTTGCAACATACGGGGTGCTTAAGGGTGGGTTGACTTTTGCTTCGGCTACCGCAGTTGGTTTGGCTAATCCTCTTATACTCCCCATAGCTGCCAAGCTTATTGGCAGTGGTATGAACAATGTTTTTAAAAACTTGATGCCTACTATCAAAGAAAATACTTCAAAGCCTGTAATGGCTCTCCTTAGTCCCAAGCGGTGGTACAACATGACGGTTCTCAGCGTGTTGCCGGTCTTAACTCTTGCAGCACTGACAGTGGTTACCGGCGGCGCAACTGCTGGTGTGGCATTCAGCTTTGCCGCCCTTTGGCCGATGTGGGCTAAATTCACAGTTGTTAGCACCTTGGCAAGAAGTGCAGGGGATTGGATGGGTATTCAGGCAGGAAAAGTATTAGGCCGCGCCGCATAGGAGTTATTAACAAATGGAAAAAATAAATTTCCCCGATCCAGGAATAATTTTTCTCTCTCGCGGCACTACGTTGGAGGATAAACCTTACTGGGCATATGTGATGATACCGATGGATAATATGGACGCTTATCTTAAAGCGCAGGCCGAAGGGCCATTCTCGCTTCAGGACTACGGCCATGTAATATATTGGGACGAGGGGGAAGAGCCACCGGAATCGGTCAAACAAGAAATGTTCGAGCTCTATGGAACTTATGATAATTTCGCCGAAGATGTGGTTAAGAAACTGGAAAAAACTCCTGCCGGCAGGCAATTCATCGAAATGGTAAAAAAGGAAGCGGCGAAGTTTAAACCAGAAGAGTAGGTCAACGAGTTCTATTGCGAATCCGATTGAAAGCTCAGCATGGCTGCTCTAAAAATATTCCATGCAGAATTCCGCGCCAATTCCTCTTTCCGACAAGCAATCGAAAAAACGGTTGTATTTGATTGATGGCTATGGATTCGTTTTCCGGGCGTTCCATGCTCTACCACCAATAAAAACCAGCAAAGGTCTGCCGACTGGTGCGGTTTACGGCTTTACCAACATGCTGATGAAACTCCGCTCCGGCATTGAAAAAGAAGGCGGAGAAAATTACTTGGCGGTGGTTTTCGATTCAGGCGGGAAAACTTTCCGCGACGATATGTATGCCGAATACAAGGCCAACCGGGCGGAAGCTCCGGATGATCTGAAAACGCAATTTCCCTTGGTGCGCCGCGCAGCGGAAGCACTGAATATTCCATCCGTCGAGGCAGAAAATTACGAGGCTGATGATTTGATCGCAACTTATACCAAACTGGCGCGGGCGGAGGATTTTGATGTCGTCATCGTCTCCTCCGACAAGGATTTGATGCAATTAATTGCGGACGGTGTGAAAATGCTCGATCCAGTAAAATATAGGGAAATCGGCGAAAAAGAAGTGCTGGAAAAGTTCGGCGTTACTCCAGCAAGAGTTGCAGATGTACTAGCTTTGATCGGCGATAGTTCTGATAATGTCCCCGGCGTGCCGGGAATCGGCCCAAAAACCGCCGCCGAATTGATAAAAGAATATGACTCGCTAGAAAATCTGTTGGAAAATATCGGCAATATAAAACAGCAGAAGCGAGCGGAAACACTGCAAAATAATATCGAGAAGGCGCGGCTTTCAAAACGGTTGGTTTTGCTCGACCATAATGCTCCGGTCCCGGCGGATATTTCGTCTTTCGCATACCGCCAGCAGGATAATCATAAACTCGGTAAATTTTTTCAGGAAATGGAGTTCAGGTCACTGCTGGCGCGGTTGGAAAAACACATTCCGGGATTTGTGCCTGCGGAACCTGTAGAAACGGAAAAACCCACCGCACCATTCCAGGAATATGACGAAAAAAATTTTACAACCATCAGGGAAATCGGCGCACTGGAATCCTGGCTCGGCAATACGATAATCGAGCGGCAAATCGTAATATCCTTGGAAAACTTGGCAGAGAATAAATCGGGGTTGGTAATCGGCTATGCCGATGCGAATAAATATATCGCCTGTCTCGTCGAGTTCGGTGCTGCAACACAAAAGGGCCAGATCGGACTGGATTTCCTCGATCAGAAAAATGATTCGGCTATGCTTTCGGACGCAGTCGCAATCTCCGCGCTTAAGCCATTACTGGAAAACGAATCCATCGTCAAAATCGGCCATAGCATTAAAGAATTATCCGTTTTCTGCCTGAAATGCGGCGTTCGGATAAATCCGCTGGACGATGTAATGCTGCTCTCAAACGTACTGGATTCTACACGTCACAAGCACGATCTGGAAACCCTGGCGAGAACGTATTTACAGATAGAGTTGAACGATGATTTATCAAACCTGAATAAAACATTATATAGAAAATCAAAAGCTATCTGTGATTTACACAAACTTTTCCGCCGCAGGATTTTTGCAGAAAAAATGACCAGGGTTTATGAGTTGCTGGAAAGGCCGTTAGTCGAGGTTTTGGCCGAAATGGAAAAAACCGGCATTCTGGTAGAGAAAAACGAGTTGGCGCAACTCTCGGAATATTTCAATCAAAAGCTGACCGGACTGGAAAAGGAAATCTACCGAATCGCCGGGCATGAATTTAACATCGGCTCGCCCAAGCAACTGAGTGAAGTATTGTTTGGTGAAATGGGATTTTCCGGCGGCAAGAAAACAAAGTCCGGCGCGTTCACTACAGGAGCTGACGCGTTGGATAACCTCGCTGCACAAGGTCACGACATAGCTCAGAAAATTCTGGAGTGGCGGCAGTTCAGCAAATTGAAAAGCACTTATAGCGACGCGCTACAACAGCAGATAAGCAAGGCTGACGGTCGCGTCCACACCACCTACGCCATGGCCGCGACTTCCACCGGGCGCCTCAGTTCCATCAACCCGAATCTGCAAAACATCCCGATAAAAAGCGAAGAAGGCCGCAAAATCCGCCGCGCTTTTATTGCCGCACCTAACCACGTTCTAATCGCCGCCGATTATTCGCAGATTGAACTTCGGCTGCTGGCGCATATGGCCGATATTCCGTCTTTAAAAAAAGCCTTCGCCGAAGGCCTGGACATCCACAACATCACTGCACACCAGGTTTTCGGCGTGCCAGTCGATCAGGTCGATGCGCACACGCGGCGCATGGCGAAAACCATAAATTTCGGAATTATTTATGGCCAATCTGCGTTTGGGCTGGCCAGACAGCTTGGCATTACGCGAAGCGCGGCTGGGCAATATATCGACACCTATTTTGCCGCCTATCCCGGCATTTTGGAATATATGGAGCGGACGAAAAATTTTGCGCGGGAAAACGGGTTTGTTGCAACACTGTTCGGCAGGAAATGCCATATCCTTGGCATGAACGATCGCAACCAGGGCATCCGCGGAAACGCAGAACGCGCGGCGATAAATGCTCCGCTTCAAGGCACTGCGGCGGATATAATAAAACTGGCGATGATCCGGATTTTCCGGGAATTGCAGCAGAAAAATCTTCAATCAAAAATACTGCTGCAGGTGCATGATGAATTGATTTTCGAGGCGCCAGAAAATGAGGTGGAAATAGTTTCCATGCTCGCGAAAAAAATAATGGAAAACGCAGCCGTGCTCCCAGTTCCCTTAACAGTCGATATTAAAAATGGTCAAAATTGGGGTGAAGTGCATTGAGAAAATAATCAATTCAGAAGCTCGTTTCAGCAGCGGCAATCTACAGAATGCTCTTTTTGATGGCTCGTCATTAAATTTTCACGATATGCCAGAAGAGCATATAGTGGGGGCTCAATACCGCTTTCATCCGAAATTACTCCATACGCCACTAAATGCAGCGGTTTTATTTTAGAGTGGATCACCATAATTGACCGGCTGGCGGGCATAGCGGTTGTCAACACCGCCATATTGCTGGCGGTTCTGCGGCATATTGTAACTGCCCGGGCCGACTTGCGGATAGACGCTGGTCGGCGCATAACCGCTGCCCTCCGGGGCCATATAGCCGGAAGGGCCGGTCATCATCTGGCGTTCCTTGCGGTCGCAGTTCAATATGTCGTATATGCTTTGCAGATACTGCACGCGCTCGCGCGAAGTCTGCATCGCGTCTTCGGCACTCATGTAAGTGGAGACATAACCGAGCGGCATCAGCAGGTATTTTGCGTGGAAATCCTTGTTGTCCTCGGCGGTTCTTTCATAGAATTGCGCCTCGTTCATTTCGAGTTTCACGTCGTTGCAGCTTAAATATTTATCGCTTTTCTGCATGACGGAATCCACCTTAGGCGACTTATCCCCACTGCAGGCCGCGGCCAAGAATGGCAGAAGTAGTAACCATGTTTTACGCATTTTTAAGCCCCCTTATATTGGTTGCAAAACCACTCAATTACCAATACTACCCACAAAATGGTTAAGAAATCGTTAATGAAACGAAACTTTTTTCAATTTTCGCCGGGCGGCGAGAAAAATACTGAAAAATCAGATGGATAATCAGGCAGATTTTTTTAAGATAAATCGCTTTCCGCAATATGGGCAATCAACCTGACCCGTATCTGGCAGGGTCAAGTATATTAGCGGATGACCGGAAACACCGGCTTTACCGTCGCAGCTAACCTGCAGTTTTTCCACCATTATTGTCTCTAGGGGTTGCATTTTTGGCGTAAAACCTTCATATATTTCTTCCGGTAATTTATATCAATTAATATTAAATTGAAATGATGTGCTTGGCAATAACCCGATAAGGCGTCCGGTTTTTAAATCTGGCGACTGGCTGGAAATCAAGGAAATCTATCGCTCGATACAGGGCGAGGGGCCAAATTCCGGCTGCCCAGCGGTTTTCATCCGATTAGGCGGCTGCAATCTGGCCTGCAATTTCTGCGATACTGATTTCGAGGATTTTTCCACCATGAGCCTCAAGGAAATACTGGCTGAGGCCGGTGATTTGGGTAATCCCAGCCTGGCGGTGATAACCGGCGGCGAACCGCTGCGCCAGCCGATCGAGAATCTCTGTGATTCATTACTGGCCGCCGGTTTCCGTGTGCAGATTGAAACCAACGGAACTATTTTCCGTCCGCTCGATGTACGGGTGGAAATCGTCTGTTCGCCAAAAAATCTGGGCAAAGGTTATTTTCCACTGCGTGATGATTTGCTGGGAAGGCTGAATGCGCTGAAATTTCTGGTTTCTGCGCATGACCCTCTCTATGCCGAAATCCCGGAAATCGGCCAAGCACGCTATAAAATCCCGGTTTATGTGCAGCCGATGGATGAGTTTGATGCTGCAAAAAACCAATCCAACCTCGCGCTGGCGGCCGGAATAGCGCGGAAAAACGGCTATCATTTATCATTACAGATGCACAAAATTGTTGGGATTAGGTGATGGCGAAAAAAGCCATATTGCTTCTCTCCGGCGGGTTGGATTCGGCGACCGTTTTGGCTATAGCGCAAGCCGAAGGCTATGAAATGCACGCTTTAAGTTTTTTATATGGCCAGCGCCATGCGCATGAGCTGGAAATGGCGAAAAGGCTGGTGGAAAAATATAAAATCACTGAACATAAAATAATAAAAGTCGATCTCGCGGCGTTTCAAGGCTCGGCACTCACTTCCACCATCCCGGTTCCGAAACATGCATCAGTAAAGGAAATCGGCGGCGAAATTCCGGTAACTTACGTCCCAGCGCGCAACACGATTTTCCTGAGTTTCGCGCTGGCCTATGCGGAATCGATCGCCGCTTGCGATATTTTCATCGGCGTGAATGCGCTGGATTACAGCGGCTATCCCGATTGCCGCCCGGAGTTCATCCACGCGTTCGAGGCGATGGCAAACCTGGCAACCGCGATGTCTGTGCAAGGAAAAAAAATCAAAATCCATGTGCCGCTGATTAATATGACCAAAGCGGAAATCATAAAAAAAGGCTTAGGATTAGGCGTTGATTACAGCCTGACCACAAGCTGTTACGACCCGGGCGAAAACGGCCAATCATGCGGACATTGCGATGCCTGTTTGCTACGCAGGAAGGGATTCGCCGAAAATAATATTGAAGATACGGCTTAAGCGAATCAGTCGAACGTTCGAGTCGCCTTTGCCCACCAGGATTTTTTCTCTTTGCCGATTGCGATTGCCGCGGCGCGTGAATTCTCCACGGTATCGAATATACCAAAGCAGGTTGCACCACTGCCTGACATTCTGGCAAGCAGACAACCTTTTTGCCGCGAAATCGCCAATAAGACCTCCGCAATTTCCGGCGCGATTTTTATCGCGTTTTCTTCCATATCATTCCGAGTGCGCGAAAGAAATCTTACTAGTTCTTCCAGCGAATCAAAATTTTTCACCTTGGCGGCTGGCGCGGAAAATTTATCGAATCCCATCGAGAAAACTTTTGTGGTCGAAACTTGAACGTCAGGATTTACCAATAATAAATTTAAGGGCGGCAGTTTTATTTCCCGGATCTCCTCGCCGATTCCCGACATGACTGAACTTCTCCGCGCCAGGCAGACCGGCACATCGGCACCGATTTTAAGTCCGATTTTTTGCAATTCGCCACCGCTTAAATTTAGTTTCCATAAATCGTTCAACACCAGCAACGTCGCCGCCGCGTCCGACGAACCGCCGCCGATTCCAGCACCGACTGGCAGATTTTTTTTCAAGGTTATTTTGCAGCTACCCTGTTCACCGGAATATTTTTGCAGTGACTCCGCAGCTTTTTTTACGCTGTTATCGTTAATATCCACCAGATTTGCGAATTCGCCGGTTATTTCCAGCGAAAAATCTTTCGCCAGTTCTATCCGCAATTCATCTGCGGCATCGGCGAAAACCACCAGGCTATCCAGCAGATGATAACTGTCCGGCCTTTTGCCGGTGACGTGTAAATATAAATTGATTTTAGCCGGAGCTAATATCATTACTTTTCTGGATTTTGATCCAAGCCCTGCGCCAGTTTTCTTTTTATCAGTACCACCTGGCTCGGTTCCGGCTTCATGTTTAATGCTGCCGACCATTGGAATCTAGCCTCATTCCGCCTGCCAGCCATCCAATATGCATCACCCAGATGATCGTTCACCGTACTGTCGTATGGCATGCCCATCGCCGCTTGTTCGAGATTTTTGACCGCACCGGGATAATCCTTGAGCCTGAACAATGCCCAGCCGTAGCTATCGATTATATGAGCGTCATCGGGGCTTTTTTTAAGGGCTGTTTCCAGCATTTCTCGCGCCTGCTGCAAATTTTCGCCGCGTTCGACCCAACTGTAGGCGAGGTAGTTGAGCGCTTCCGGTTGGCCCGGTGAAAGCTTCAGAGCTTCTATAAGATAATGCTCCGCCTTTTTCCACTCGCCGATTCTTTCGTAAGCCGCGCCGAGCGAATAAAACAGCACCCAATGTTTTTCCTCCGGGTTTTTTATTTTTTCCACCGCCTTTTCATAAACTTTAGCAGCTTGTGCGTAATTCTCCTGGTGCTGGTATATGTCGCCCAGTGTGGCGATAGCTTCGAGATTTTCTGGGCGTTCCTGGTCGAGTGAAAGCAAAATGCTTTCTGCCTGTTTTGTTGTGCCAATTTTCTCCAGGTCACGGGCAATGCCTATGCGTCCGCGCCAGTTATACGGCGAGTTCGGGTTGATTTTTCCGAGCAGTTCTATCGCCTCTTTTTCATGTCCCATGCTGGAAAGAATGTCGGCAAGGATATATTGTGCATGTGGCAGATCGGGGCGCAAATACAGTGCCAGCCTCAGATATTCGACTGCCTCGATGGAAAATACGTTATCGTTCAAATATGAGCCGACTTCGGCGAAAAGTTCCGCTGCTCCTTCAATTCCGTCATTCACTATCGGCTGAGTGGTAAGCGGCAGAGAGGAATTTTCCGAAAGCACCAGGTATTTCTTCATGAATTCTTCGTATAGCTGATTCGCCAAGGGATTGCCGCTGCGGCGGTAAAAACTGATCGCGCCTTCCATGAACCGATAGGATTTCGGCGAATGCGATTTTATTATCGCCGAATATTCCTGATCGGCCCGAGTTTTCATGCCAGCCATGTCAGCGATAATCGCCGCCTGATAATGCAGAAATTGTGAGAATACCGGAGGGCCTTCGTGGATAAGCCGGTCGAGTTTCGCCATGGCTTTTTCGTAATCGCGGCTTTCCGCCAGCGCCCATATCTGCAACATATCGGTAACCAGGATGGTTATGTCTGCCCCCTGAGCATCCGGTTTCACGATTACGAAAGGCTGCAAAACCTGTTGCACTTTTTCAAGGTGCCTTTGCTTCAGGTGATAAGCGGCGATTATCGTGGCAGCGAGGGGATCTTTCGCTGCAAGTTTGGCCACTCTTTCCGCTAGGTTTTTTGCTTCCTCAATGTTGCCGAGGCGAAGTTCCAAGCGCATGGCGGTATCCAGCATCCCGGCGCTGACGTTTTCTTTCGTCACGGATGGCTTTATCGCCGCCAGCGCGTCCTCCCAGTCATTATGCAGGGCGGCAAACCGCGACGAAAGGTATTGCCCGGAAACACTATTGCCGTAATTTCCGCTGAAAAGCATCCTAGGCTTGGCGCTATGCTTGTGATGATAATGCAGCCCTGATAATCCGGCCACGGCAAGAAGCGGCAGCAGCCATATCCAGCGCATCAAGGATCTTTTTCTGGGATTGTAGAAACTCATAAATAGAGAGATTAAAGCCTTAAGCTGACTCGGTAAACGGATTTTTGTTTTTCTTGAGATTGATGCGGATGGTGATTCCTTCCAGCACAAATTCCTCCTTCAGCGAATTGCTTAAATAGCGCAGGTAGCTTTCTGGAAAATCGGCGCTGTTACTGACGAATATCACGAAAGCGGGTGGCCTAGTCGAAGTTTGCGTCATGTAGCGGAGCTTGATCCTGCGGCCCTTCACCATCGGCGGAGTATGGCTTTCCACCGCCCGCGCGAGCCAGCGGTTCAACTGCCCGGTGCTGATTTCCGTGTTCCACATTTCAAAAGTGGCGAAACAGGCTTTTATCAATTTGTCTATATTTTTGCCGATTTTGGCGGAAATAAAAATCAGCGGCAGTTTTTTCACCTGCGAAAGCGATTGCTCGAGCCGGTACTCTATCTCGCTCTTGAAGCCTGAATGATCCTCGATCAAATCCCATTTGTTGACTGCGATTACCAGCGCGCGGCCCTCCTGCAAAACCAGGTCGGCGATGGATAAATCCTGTTTCTCCAAGTTTAAGGTCGCGTCCAGCACAAGGATTACGACATTGGCGTATTTTATCGAGCGCAGAGTCTGGCTAGCAGAAGTTTTTTCCACCTGGCCGGTGATGTTCGATTTTTTACGGAGTCCTGCCGTATCTACAATTTCGAATTTTTTTCCACCATATTCAGCAGATATTGAAATACTGTCACGCGTGGTTCCAGCTTCGGCACCGGTCACCGTCCGCTCCTCGCCCGCTATAGCGTTCAGCAGGGTGGACTTGCCGGAATTTGGGCGCCCGGCTATGGTTATTCGCAATAATTTTTCCCCTTCCGGTGCTTTTTCCATCCACGCGATTTGCATTTTTGTCCGGAAATCCTCAATGCGCTCAAACAACTCCATCAATCCTTCGCCATGTTCCGCCGAAATCGTCACCGGCTCGCCGAATCCGAGTACATGGCTTTCCGCTAAAACGCCGCCGTCTATCCGTCCCTCTGCCTTGTTAGCTACCAGCAAAACCGGCCGGTTTTTTTTCTTGAGCCAAGCGGCAAAATGTGAATCAAGCGGTGTTATCCCATCTCTAGCATCAATCAAAAATAGCGCCAGATCGGCCTCAGCCAGCGCCTTGCCGGTCTGCGCGAAACTTTTTTCCGCTGTATCATTTGAAAAATCCTTCTCCAACCCGGCAGTATCAACCATACGGAATTCGAGCGGCCCGATGGAACCTTCCGCATAATGCCGGTCACGGGTGACGCCAGGCATATCGCCGGTCACGGCGAGTTTCTTTCCAGCCAAGCGGTTGAACAGCGTCGATTTGCCGACATTCGGCCTGCCGATAATAGCGATTTTAAGCATGGAAGGATTAATAGAGTAGAGGATGGCCGGTTAGCAAGTGGGAAAGGTGGGCTTATCTTCCGCCGTGGGAACCATGGGAGCCGTCAGAGTCGTTGTGGCCATGATTAGTGGTTTTTGTTGGAGTTGCTGTTGGGTGACTTGCCTCTACAGCATCAACAATAAGACCTATCTGGGGAGAGACAAGATGTGCTGCCACATCTATCAGGCGCTTTCCTATTTCATGTTCGGCTTTGTGTGCCAACTTATGCTCGGCCCGGCCGATAGGGGAATTATGTGCTGGCTTATTATGCTCAAAATGATGTTCAAGCGAATGGTGTTTTTCCTCGTGCTTCAGCTCGTGCTTTAAGGTTCTATCCGCAGTCAGTTTTGCTTGCGGGCCTGATGCGGAATGGCTTGCCTTTAAGCTGCCGTGTCCTACCTCGACATATTCCGGCCGACGAGCCATGGCGGTCTGCTGCTTGGAATCCCGGTCAGCTGGATTTTGCGTCAGTGCGGAGACAGCCAATCCGGCCACTTTTCCCATCCGTGCTGCCGGCGCCTCAGGTTTCTTTAATTTTTCCTTATTGTTGAATCTCAACATCCTGGCCAATCTTTCTGCAATTCGATGCAACAGCATATCGCGCCGCTTCTCTTGCACATATTCATGTTCCGGTGGCTGGAACCCGACTGCATCCACACCTTCCGAGACCGACTGCACCTGCTCAGCGGATTCGACTGGTTCTATCGCCTCGTAGCGGGTAGTTTTCTTATCGTAGGACATCCTCTCATGATACTATATTTGTCATCATGAATCCTCAAAAATCTAGATGCCAGAAGGGTAGGTTTTCCCCTAGTAAATTCAATATATTAACGGTAGGAGGCAAGTCTCGCTTTATCATTTAGTAGGAAAATGGTGGCATTTGCCACGGCGGGGCGGAGGTAAACATTAGGGATGATTTCTTCGCGCTTTATGATTTTTCCATCATCCGGTGCAAGGAAAAGCAGCGAGCTGTCCGATCCAGAAATCAGCAGCCGCCCGCCCGCCATCACCGGGCCATTCCACGCTACTTTGTCCTCAGGCTTCTGGTCTTTCGCGGCGAGCGGCGCTACCCATCTTATCCTGCCGTCTTTTTTATTCATGGCGACGGCCTGACCGTCCGTATCCAGCAAATATATATAATCCCCGGCAAGCCAGGGAGTTTTCAACACTGATATTTCCTTTTGCCACACCGTCCTGCCGGAATCTAGTTCCTTGGCGAGGAAAACCCCCTGGTTGCTTCCGGCATAGACGAACTGGCCGTCGGTCACCGGGTCGGCATCAATGTCAGTCAGGGCATAGACCGAGCTGTTGCTGTTGGATTTTTTCCCCGTCAATGAATCCGACCAGACCGGCTTGCCATTATCCGGCCTTAAAGCAAAAATCTCACCGGATGAATAGGGAACGATTACGTATTTTTCAGTTACCAACGGTGCTGCAGCGCCAAGTATTCCAACGTTTGTTGCGATCCCGGAATGCATCCACAGAGTCCGACCGTCCTCCTCGGTAACGGCATAAAGTTCATTGTCGGAGGTGATGAAGAAAAGTGTGCCGTTTTTGGCTATGGCAGAGGGTTTGATCGGCGTATCTACCTCTCTTTGCCATAAAATATTTCCGTTTTCCGCCGAAAGGCAGGTTACTACGCTGGCGCTGATTGCAAAAATTTTGCCGGAATCGTAAGTGATCCAGCCGTTTAGGAAATTTTCCTTCCCGCCGGTTAAATCAACGTGCCAGAGAATTTTTCCGATGCTTGCCGAATCATGCGCGAAAAGCACGCCATCGCCGTCCAGCACAAAAACCTTGTTCCCGGCAATTATCGGGGAGGCGGTGATGCGGAATTCGCGTGGGCTAGCATCTCCGGATGAATCCTCCTCAATGTGCGCGAATTTTTCCGGTAACGCCAGGTTTTCTGCCGGAGTGCTGCCTGCGTCCTGGAAAAAATCGTTGACCTTGACTTGCGGCAAGGATATAGCGGGTTTTTCCGCGTCCTTATCGACTGCCAACACGCTCTTATCCTCAAGGACGGAAATGCGTGTTCCCGGCATTTTTTTCTCTGCCTCCTCTTCGCCTCCCATCCAGTCAGGCAGCCAGCTGCACCCAGTGAGAACCAGGATCAGTAAGGTGACTGCAGTTTTATTTTTCATAAGCCACAAGCAAATCCTCCGCGCGTTTTTTTATTCCCGGCGGGGCGGTAGAATTATTAGAAATCAGGAGAAGGTTTTTTTTCGCTGTCCCAGCATCGCCGTTTTCTATTGCCATTAGCGCCAGCATTTCCTCAGCCGATGCGGCGAACAGCGACCCAGCCGCCACCAATTGCAGCCGGTTCTTTACATCGTATTTATTCTCCTCATCCTTATTTCCTATGGTGTTCTTCGCCAATATCACGATCGCAAGGCTACGAAATGGTTCATCATTGCTTGAATCGGCGATTTTCTGATATAGGCCGAATGCCTCTGCCTTCTTGCTCTGTTGTAGAAGATAAGCTCCAGCGCGGAGCCCCGCCATTTCCTTGACCGGATGCGGCGCGTTTTCGACCAGATCGGAAAGTGAGGTGATTCCTCGGTTTGCTGCACCGCCCGCCAGCAGGTTTGTGGCGTTCATATAGGCCGTCACTGCTTTTCCTTCGGCGGACTGCCGCCAGCCCTGCCACCCGACGTAAACTGATACAGCGAGCAGGATGAAAAAACAGCCTAGCCCAACGCTTTTGCCGTATTTTTTTACCAGCGCGGCTAGGTTTTCCTTTTTCAGGTCTTCGGTTACTTCGTCGAAAATATCAGGCATAATTTTAGTTAAGCATCCTGCACCATATTTTTTCTATTTTCAAGCGGGCATAAACGACTATATTGGCGGTATGTTGTGGATCATAATCTGGATAGCGGGTGCGATTGCTATGTACGGTGCGATAATTTATAATCGGCTGGAGCGCTTGCGCCAGCAGTTGAGTAATTCCCGCGCCGATATGGAAATGCAAGTAAAACTCCCTGCGGGTGGTGGGGATGCGCCGGAGACGGCAGAAAACAAAACAGCTGCGGCGAAAAAATTCTTCGCCGATACAACCAGGGAATATAACGCTGAATTGCAGAAATTTCCGGCATCATTAATCGCCCGTATGTTCAAATTCGAGACAGAAAAATTGGCGGGGGAGTGATGGAAAGCGCAGCGAAAAAACCGGCGGCGGGATATAGGATTTTGGGAGAAATGAATAAGGAATTTTCAGAAATCCTGACTTCAGAGGCTTGCGAGTTCATCGCGGAATTATCGCGGAAATTTTTGCCCCAAGTGCAGGAGTTTCTGAAAGCTCGGGAAATCCGTCAACAGGAAATCAAGGCCGGGAAATTGCCGGATTTTTTGCCGGAGACGAAAAATATCCGGGAAAGCGATTGGAAAATTGCCGGAATTCCTAGTGATTTGCAGGATCGGCGTGTAGAGATAACTGGCCCTGTGGACCGCAAAATGATAATAAACGCGATGAATTCCGGCGCGAAAGTTTTTATGGCGGATTTCGAGGATTCGCACACGCCGACCTGGGAAAACACCATACAAGGGCAGTTGAATTTGCAGGATGCTATAAACGGCGCTATCGCTTATGAATCGCCGGAGGGGAAAAAATATCACCTAAATAAAACCGGCCTGGCGACCCTCATCGTGCGCCCGCGCGGCTGGCATTTGGCGGAGAAACATTTCCTGGTGGATGGCGAGCCGATATTAGGCGCGCTGTTCGATTTCGGATTATATTTTTTCCATAACCATAAAAAATTATTGGCGAAAAAAACCGCACCATATTTTTATCTGCCCAAACTGGAGAGCCATAAGGAAGCCCGGGTCTGGGCCGAAATCTTCGCCCATACCGAGCGGAAATGCGGCCTCAAAAAAGGCACTATAAAAGTGACGGTTTTAATCGAAACTATTTTGGCCGCCTTCGAGATTGATGAGATTTTATACGAACTGCGCGATTACGCGGTGGGCCTTAATTGCGGACGGTGGGATTATATTTTTAGTTTCATCAAGAAATTTTCCAATGATCCGAAATTCATTCTCCCCGACCGCGCGAAAGTTGCCATGACTAGCCACTTTCTTAGGCTCTATTCATTATTGCTGATAAAAACCTGCCACCGGCGCGGAGCATTTGCGATGGGCGGGATGGCGGCATTCATCCCGATAAAAAATGACCCCGCCGCCAATGAAGAAGCGATAGCCAACGTGAAGGCCGATAAGGAGCGCGAGGCGGGCGACGGGCATGACGGAACCTGGGTTGCACATCCGGGATTAATCAGTACGGCGAAAGAGGTTTTCGATCGGCTAATGCCCGGACAGAATCAACTAGCGCGGTTGCGCGATGATGTGAATGTCACCGCTGCCGATTTATTGCAAGTGCCCGCAGGCGAAATCACCGAAGCAGGGTTAAGGAATAACATCGCCGTTTCCATCCGTTATTTGGAATCGTGGCTGCGTGGAGTCGGCTGTGTGCCAATTTTTAACCTGATGGAAGATGCCGCGACCGCTGAAATTGCGAGAGCGCAAATCTGGCAATGGATAAGGCATAAAGCGAAACTTGCCACTGGCGAAACCGTAACCGCAGAGATGTTCAAAAAAATAATGGATGAGGAACTGGAGAAAATCAGGCGGGAGGTGGGAGAAGCGAAATTTTCTGCCGCGCCTTATGAGAAAGCTTACAAATTCCTGGAAAGCCTGGTTCTAAGCCCGAAATTCCCCGAGTTCCTCACCTTGGGAGCGTACGGGATGTTGGATTGAGAGGCCGAATTCTTAAGGATTTGCCCACTGCTTCTGCCATATTTTGAAGTCTTCTTGAGTTTGTAACATGTTACTATCTATTTTTGCCGTAGATGCAGCGAAGAACTTACCTATTATCCCGACAGGAGGAGTCCCGCCGATGCCGGAAGATGATATCTTGAATTCCTTGCCGCCGATTTGCTGCCCTGGGTCATAACCCAGGGCGTTAGCTGCAAGAGTGCGGCAGGTGGTATCATTGAATGCTTCGGGAATCATATATCCATTCGTTTTTGAGGTGCAGTTCTCTACATAGGCCAAAACGTTGGCGTCGAAGTTAGGGCCTGAATTTGCCAGAAGCCTCGATTGATAAGGCATGTAGGAGAGCTTGGTATCAAGCGGATTGCCGTTCTGATCGATCAATGTCGTTGTAGATATTCCAGCTATGTTGCTGCCATCTGTTCTGTTCATGACTACGCTTACTTGACCTTTATCCGTTTGTGGCGTCGCCATACGCTGTACTTCGCCCGTGATGGCTAGAGGCATACCGAAATTGCCACCTACTAGAGTCAACCTGCTTAAATTTGTATCTGATACACCGAACAGATGTACAGGCGTGCCGGTCATATTCACGACTGCGATAAATTGGTTATTACCGAGATTGCCGATCTGCATCGGGTAATAGGAGCCGTTGCCCGAGCCTACGGTATTCACCAAGCAAATTATTACCTGCGAACTATCCGAAATCGATTTTACATTCAAACCCTGTTCGCTGGTTTGCGTAGCCGTGTTGAGCGGGCTAGATATCCCTGGCTGGCTGCCGGAGTTGCTCAAGTCCGTCATAAGTTTGTCACGGTTTTGATTGATCCAGCTGAACAAGGCACCACCTGGCCCATTGCCCGTATCGATGGTAGCGACCACTGCCCCAGGAACCTGGGCGTTTGCCCCCTTGTTTGTGCAAGCATTGAGGGCTGCTGCTGGTGGGACAACTCCCACACCGCCGCCAGTTCCGCCTGAACCTCCGGCCTCTCCGCCTGAACCGGCAGATCCGCCTGAACCGGCTTCACCTCCGGTTCCACCAGCGTCACCTCCGGTTCCACCGGCTTCACCTCCAGTTCCACCGGTCCCGCCAATGCCTCCGATACCACCCGTACCACCAGTTCCGCCGGTTCCACCAGTGCCTCCGGTTCCACCCGTTCCTCCAGTTCCACCCGCTGGTCCGCCACATACGAATGGCGGCTGGGCATCACCCTGAGTATAGGGTTGATAACATGTTCCTGAGCAGCAACTACCAGAAGGATCGTAAGGGTTGCATAGATTGCCTGTAGCAATGCAGCCTGCCGTACCTCCCGATCCGCCGGTTCCACCGCAGCTGCCATCGGCATTGAAAACCAGGCAACCACCACCTGTACCGCCGCTTCCGCCGCCGCTGCTTACACATACGCCAAATTCTTGATCACATGTTTCTCCTGGGCAGCAATCAGCGTTGACCGAGCATAAACTGCTAGGAGTGCATGTACCTCCAGTTCCGCCGCTGCCGCCGCCGGATCCACCAATTCCACCGCTACCTCCGACTCCGCCGCCGGTCGTTCCGCCACCGCCAGATGTTCCGCCGCCACCAGTAGTGCCGCCACCGCCAGATGTTCCTTGACCACCACCGGATGATCCTTGACCACCGCCGGATGTTCCACCGTGACCGCCGTGACCACCCATTCCACCGCTGCTGAGCTCTGGTGGGCAGCATAGTAAACCGCAGCTAGGAGGAGCAGGAATAACCACGGTACAAACATTTCCGCAATCGCACGGATCCATACCTGAGTTGGCTCCTGGCACACCGCTGCAGGTTGATGGGCAGATGACAGGAGGAGGGTTGCCGCATTGACCCGAGGGGCCAGGCAGTGTCCCCCGTGGACAAGGGCAAATGAAGATAATACCAGTTTGTTGTATGGTAGTACCAGGCGGTAATGTAATACCACCCTGTGATATCACAGCGCCGTTTGGTAATATAACGGTGCCGCGTGGTAATATAACGATACCGCCTGGTAATGTAATGGTACCGGGTGGTAATATAGTAGCGGGTGGTAATATGGTACTAGGTGGGAATCCACCAACGATGGTGCCGGGTGGGAATCCACCAACAGTTATTATTCCACCGTTAGCACAGCCGCACGTGCCGGCGCCACCATTTGGGGAAGGAATAAATGTTAGTCCAGTCGGACAGATGCAACTGCCGGGAGTTCCACCTTGAGTTGCCCCTGGAGGACATGGGATTGGTTTTGGGCCGATGCCGACCTCTTGTAAGCATTCTCCATTAACACAGCCCGTTCCGTCGCAGCAATCACCATCCATGTTACACTGCCCGCCACTGCCCATGCAGCCGCATATGCCTACACTATTGCAAGAGCTGCAACATTCACCACTACCGCACGCGTTACCATCGCCAATGCAGCCACCTGAACCTCCGCTGCCCGCACCAACACCTGTGCCACCATTGCAAGCTCCACTGCCATCGCTCCACGCACATACCGTTCCGTTGATACCGACTCCGCCGCCATCGACGGTAACCTTACAGATGCACGTGACAGGGGCTAGGGCAGCCTGCGCCGGGCTGCCGACAAAAAGTGCGGAGAAAAGAATCATTGTGATTAAAAGAGCTGCGCCCCGGTGCAGGAAAGTTTTTCTGCCCACCGCATTCCGCACCCTACTCATCATGAATATGTTCAAGCGCATTTACGTTACTCCCTCACACTATATATATGTATCATAATACACATACCTTAATACATTCTAATATACACAATAACACAAAAAGGTTAACAAATCGTTAATTTTTTAAATAATTTTTAATTATTTTTGCCTTAATTTTGTTTTGAAATATCTATAAAAAATGCTATATGCCTGTTTTGCAAGGATTATTGCATTGCGGCATAAAATCAAGGAGAATCATATGGCACTGGGCGGGGACGCGCTAAAAATAATTTTCACTGATGCAAGAACACACACGCATTGGAAAAATGAACCAGTCGGTGATGATATTTTAAAGGCCGCATATGATCTGGCGAAGATGGGGCCGACCTCCGCAAACTGTTCACCAATGCGGATTCATTTCGTGAAATCCCAAGCGGCGAAAGAAAAATTAAAATTGTGCCTGCAGGAAGGCAATGTCGAGAAAACGATGAAAGCCCCGGCCACGGCCATAATAGCGATGGATATGGAATTTTACGAACAGTTGCCGAAATTATTTCCGCAGGCGCCGGCGCGCAGCTGGTTCGCGGGAAATCCGGTGGCGATTGAAGAAACCGCGTTCCGCAATGGCAGCCTGGGCGGCGCATATTTTATTTTAGCGGCAAGGGCGGTAGGCCTCGACTGTGGCCCAATGTCGGGGTTCGACCGTAAAAAATGCGACGAATTATTTTTTGCCGGCACGAAGATAAAATCGAACTTCCTATGCAATCTTGGCCATGGCGACAGCACGAAATTATATCCGCGCAATCCGCGGCTGAGCTTTGAAGAGGCGTGTAGGATTATATAGTTGTACATCGTCATTGCGGGGAGGCCAACGGCCGATGCGGCAATCCAGTCTTTTTAGCAGCTACAGAGCAAGAGGCTTGGCTGGATTGCTTCGCTACGCTCGCAATGACGTATAATGTAATTACATAAACTGGAAAATGCTCTAGATACCCAAATCCTTCTCCAGTAGAATTTTTGGCTGATTTCCAGGCGATTTCTTGGCCAATATATATCTATAAACTTCCGTCGTCTCCAGCACACGCTGCACGTAATTCCTGGTTTCCTTGAACGGGATTACCTCGAGCCAATCGACGATGTTGTCGAGTTTTCGCATCCGGCGCGGGTCACCATACATCTGCACCCATTTAGAAACGTTGGTCTGACCGCCGTTATAGGCGCAGATAGCAAGGATGTAGGAGCCGTCGTAATTATCGATCAGGTTTTTCAAATAATAGGAGCCGAGGCGGATGTTGTAATTGGCATCAGTGGTCAGCCGCGCGCGGTTGAAGGCGATTTTTAACTTATGCGCCATTAGCCGCGCAGTATCGGGGAGAAGTTGCATCAAGCCCAGCGCTCCGGCCGAGCTTTCTGCCCCTTTGGCGAACATGCTCTCCTGGCGGATGACGGCGTGGGCAAGCGGCGGCTCAATGAAATCCTGGATGCGCGGATCGGCGAGCGTCGGATAGGATTCATCCTCGAATATCACGTCTCGCAACGCCGCCTGTTTCGCCGCCACCACCGAGAATTCCCGATGGCCGCTGTTAATGCCGATGCGGCTGATAAGCCGCATTTCCCCCTGGGTTTTGGCGGTTTTTATCGCGGCAACGAGAAATCTTTTGGCGATTTCATCCTCGCCAATGCTGGCCAATGTGCGGAAGGCAAGGATGATTTCCTTGCGGTCGAAAGTTTTTTTATCTTCCGCCGTCGGCGTCACCGAATGCGGAAAACCAATGATGCTTTTCCCGGCTTTCAAAGCGGCGAGCTGGCCGTAAAAAGTGGTGGAATAAATCGCACCGACATCATACCAGTTTTTTGCCAAGTCAGTTTTCCCCGAGCTTTCCGCTGCCCTTCCCGCCCAATAGGCGGCGCGCGCCAAGCTCATCGGCGTTTTGACGGCGCTATATAGATTATAGAAATGCTTGTAGGCGCGGTCGGGATTATCCTGGAACCTCAGCGCCACCCATCCCGCCATCCATTCCACTTCCGAATAATCCAGGCTTCCTGCCTGTCCGTGCTCTCCGGCTAGATGATAAGCCTGATCATATTTCCCATCGGAAATCAGCGAGCGGATTTGATCAAGGCGTATATTCGTCCATTTTTCCACGTGATCCAGATCTTTGGGCAAGAATTCCAATATGTGCCGGACTTTATCCGGCTCTTTCGCCGCGTAATACCAGTGCGCAGCATCGTAAAGCAGGCCCTCATTTTCCTGCAATTCGCGGGGGACATCGCGCGCCAGCTCGACCGCGCCGCGCTTGTTCCTGATGAACGCTATACGAGCCGCGAACAATTTCAGATAAGGCTTGGAAACTTTATCCATTATCCTTTTCGCGGGATCAATTTTCTCTTCCCACAGTAGGTTGTCGATGCGGCCAGCATAATCGCTTTCGCGTATTAAACTGCCGTAAGTATGCAAGAATTCCCTCTCCTCCTTTTCGCTGAAATTTCCTTTGACCCAGGCCTTCCTTATCAGTGAATCGGCTTCTTCCTTAGCCTCTTTGCTGTCCGGATTTACCGCTTTTTTCGCCAGGCCAAGATAAACCATGCCGTTCCTGGTCTCCGGCGGATGGCTGGCGAACCATGCGATTATCTTTTCCGGTGGGACGCTATTATCCAGCGAATTTTCTGCATTCTGCCACATGACATCCTGCTGCGGCCAGTCCGGGTTTTTCCTGATGAATTCAGATATTTCGCCGAAAGAACTTTGCTCACCCGGCTCGGTGAATTCCATCCACATAACGATTTTAGACAGAACCGGTACGCCAAAACTTACGGCATATTCCCTGGCAACACGCCATTTTTTGGCCTTGGCGGCGGAAATTGCTTTGCGAATTGTGGCAAAATCCTGTACAGCAGTGGGGTTGGCGGTCGCATGTTTTTTTGCAACGGCAGCTTGGCAATCTGCGGCTTCTGCTAGCAACAGCAAAACCAGAGCCGCGGTATTGAAAAATTTCATGTGCATAAATTAACAATATTATAGCTATGTTCAAAGGATTATTCACCGCTTTAATCACGCCGTTTTTGGGCCGAGTGTTCGACGAGAAGGCTTTCAAAAATATCATCGAGTGGCAGATAGGGGAAGGTGCGCACGGGCTGGTGCCCTGCGGCACCACCGGCGAATCGCCGACACTTTCGCATGACGAGCATAATTATGTGACCGAATGTTGCGTAAAATTTGCTAAGGGGAAAATCCCGGTGATGGCAGGAACTGGCTCAAACTCCACCGAAGAGGCAATAATGATGACCCGCCACGCCGAGAATTGTGGCGCCGATGCGGCGCTGATTGCCTCGCCGTATTATAACAAACCGACGCAGGAAGGGATTTATCAGCATTATAAGGCGATACACGATGCAACGAAAATCCCGCTGTTCATCTATAATATTCCGGGTCGTTCGGTGATCGATATTTCCGATGATACATTGGCGCGGCTGGCGGAATTGAAAAGGATAGCAGGCATTAAGGACGCAACAGGCGATCTGGCACGGCCTTTGAAATTGCGTGCCAAGCTCGGCAAAAATCGTGATAAATTCATCCAGCTCAGCGGCGAAGATGCAACTGCGCTGGCTTTCAATATAAGCGGCGGCGTGGGTTGCATTTCCGTCACCGCCAATATTGCGCCGAAAATGTGTGCGGAATTGCAAAACTTGTGGTTCGCAGGAAAAATAAAAGAAGCGCAAAAATTGAACGATAAATTATTGCCGCTGCATCTCGCGATGTTCCTTGAGACCAGCCCCAGCCCGGTGAAATATGCAGCTCACCTGATGGGATTATGCAAACCGGATTTAAGATTGCCGCTGGTGCAACCTTCAGCCGAAAATAAGGTGAAGGTGAAGAAAGTCCTCGCTGATGCTGGACTTATATAAGCCGGTAATTAGCTGTGGCTAAAAAAGACAAGCCCTCCATAAATTATGCTGCGCAGAACCGCAAGGCGCGGCACGATTATGCGATTGAGGAAAAATTCGAGGCGGGAATAATACTGACAGGCAGCGAAGTGAAATCATTGCGCGCCGGGAAGGGCAACATCCAGGATTCATACGCAGCAGAAGTCAGTGGCGAATTGTTCCTGCTAAATTCCTATATACCGGCCTATGATAAAGCTGGGAATTTCAATCACGAACCCAAACGCCAGCGCAAACTGTTGCTCCATAAACGCCAGATGAACAAGTTACTCGGGCGCTTAAAAACCAAGGGCATAACGCTGGTGCCGCTTTCGCTATATTTTAATAAAAGGGGCATCGCCAAGGTCGAGATGGCGATTGGGAAAGGCAAAACTAAATATGACAAGCGCCAATCGGAAAAGAAACGCGACTGGGAGCGGGAAAAAGCCCAAGCGATGCGGGAGTGACCCGTGCGTTCTAATTTTTCTTCCGCATATAGGCTGGAATGTCCGACTGATCCTGGCCGGGATGCCCTCTCGATTCTTTCACCCGGATGTCTTTTTCCACTAGAGGATTTGAATTTTCCTCGCGCTTGGTGCGGCCAAAAAAGCTGAATCTGGGTGCTATTTCCTGCTTGGCGAGTTCGGCCCGTGCGCCAGTATTTGTAACATTATTCGATTCGAATACCGGCTCCTTTTTCGCATAGACGCTCGGACTTGCTGCTGCAACCGCCTGGGGTTGGACGGGATAGAACATATTTTCCTCTGCGGCTTCACCCGCATATTCCCGCTCCGGCAGCTCTGGGAAATCTGCTATCAAATCTTTCGCCGTTAACTCTGGCTCTGTCGGCTCTGGTGCGATGAATGAATCAATCGAGAACTCATTCTCAACCGGTTTCGGTTTTATTTTAGACTCGGAATAAAAATTATTCGTGGGCACGGCTTTTCTTTCCGCTCCGCCGTCAATCCCCGTAGCCACTACCGAGACGCGGATTTTACCTTCCAATGCCTGGTTGAATGTTGAGCCGAAAATAATGTTGGCCTCGGAATCCACTTCCTCACGGATGCGGTTCGCCGCCTCGTCGACTTCAAATAAAGTCATGTCCGGCCCGCCGGTGATGTTGATCAAAACACCTTTGGCGCCGTGCATTGAGGCGTTATCGAGCAGCGGGTTGGAAATGGCGGCCTCCGCCGCTTCCAGCGCACGGTTTTCGCCTGAAGCTTCGCCGGTTCCCATCATCGCCTTGCCCATCTCGCTGATTACCGAGCGCACGTCGGCGAAATCGAGGTTGATGAGTCCCGGCATCACCATCAGGTCGGTGACGGAGCGGACGCCGGCGTGCAGCACGTCGTCAGCCATTTTGAACGCGTCAGCGAAGGTGGTGTTCTTATCGGCGATGCGGAATAAATTCTGGTTCGGGATGACGATTAATGTATCAACGAATTTCTGCAATTCCTGCACTCCCAGATCGGCGACGCGCATGCGATGGCTGCCCTCAAAGTGGAATGGTTTTGTCACCACCGAAACCGTTAAAACCCCCATTTCCTTGGCGAGCCTGGCAATAACGGGTGCCGCCCCCGTGCCGGTACCGCCACCCATTCCGGCAGTGATGAAAACCATGTTACAGCCCTGCATATATTCTCTTAGTTCATCGAGTGATTCCTCGGCGGCAGCGCGGCCGACTTCCGGGTATGAACCGGCGCCTAGCCCTTGAGTCAACATCTGGCCGAGATGGATTCTTTTTTCCGCCCGCGAGATTTCCAGCGCCTGCGCGTCGGTATTGGCGACATAGAAATTCACGCCTTCGAGGTTAGAATTGATCATGTTATTGACGGCGTTTCCACCCGCACCGCCGACGCCGAAAACTGCGATGGTGGCTTTAAGTACCGTTTTTTTCGGCAATTCGATGTTGATTGACATTTTAACCCCTAGATATGGTTCCCTATTAGATTTTCCCTACAATATATACAAAAACGGGACGGGAATAAAACTAAAAATGAGAAAATTTAAAAACCGCAACAAATCATTTATTGTTAACCTTTTGTTAATCTTTTTCTTATATTCTTTACATCAGGTCGTATATACTTAACAACCACTAGAGTGAGAAATTTATGCAAAACCATGATGTTCAAGCTACGCAAGAATTAATAGACCTTATCGGAAAGTCGGTCATAAAGGCTGGACAGGATGAATTCATTGCGCTTCTTGAAAAGGCCTTGAAAAGAGGTGCTGATGTGAATGTCAGGTTGCCCGGTAATGATAAAGTGCAAAAAGGGGAAACCGCGCTCGATTATTATGTGCGGCGTGAACAGCTTTATCTAGCCGAGGGCGAAAAGGAAAAGTACACGGAACGGGCCGACGCTTTTGGCGAATCTATATTTGCGGTTAATGCTGGTATTGCCAGGGATATAGCAGAAACCTTGAAAAAACATGGTGCAAAGAGAGCCTATAAGGCGCAGTTAGTCAGCGAAGTAGCCCATGCACAATATACTACGATGGATACGATTGATGCGATAGTGAAAGAGATAAGGAGTCCGCTATTTTTCAGTACAAGGAAATCATCAGAGTTTGCTGTTGCACCAGAAACTTTGCCAAGGCTCAGTGAGGAGATGTTCCCAGAGATTTCTGTCAAAGACCACCCTGATTTTGTCAGACTCGGTATAACCACATTCGGTGAAGGTCCCGGAAGAAGAACGACTGTCAGAGAGTTGTTTTATGGAACGATCCTGGCACAGATGGAAACAAGACTGGCAGAAATAATTATAGGCATAAGCCAAGGTTTACCTGGAGAAAAAAGACAAAGCGATTCTCCTGACGGGGATATTCGGAGAGAAAGGAACGCTCTTGAAGTCGCAAGACTTGCGGCCTCTTTATACCATGGGGGGTGGAACGAAAACCAGGCTATGGTTGACTTCAATAAGACTGCCAGAGCCTACACGAATTGGCTTGATGAGCATGTTAAAGAAAAACTAAATGGTAATGGTCTGGAGATTACACTTCCGAGACGCACCGTTGCTGGAAAAGCATAATTCATAAACGCCATTGGCAAACATCCCCGCTGTGCCGCCATCGGAGATCCCGACTACCGCGCCTTATCAACCGCCTGCATTAATTCGCGTCGGGAAACCAGCTCACTCAAGACTATCCCGCCCGGCGCATGCGGCCCGTAAACCGCATTAAACGGGATGCCGAAACGGTTGTGACTGGCCAGATAATCGCGGATAGCCGGATTACGGTTGGTCCAGTCAGCACGTAAGGGCACCACCTTTTTCTCCAGCAATTCTTCCTTCACATCGTCCTTGCCGAAAACACGGATTTCATTGGCCTTGCAGGTCAGGCACCAGCCAGCGGTAACGTCTACCAACACCACATGCCCGGCTGCCACTTCGTGGGCAATTCTATCCTGGTTAAATTCTTGCCAGAACCCAGATTCCTTTTCCGCATGCTGGGCCACGCTCGGGAAAAATACGAAATAACCTGCTGCAACTGCCACCATCAATATGCCGAAAAGCCTGATGGCGTAGCGCGATTTCCCACCCCACCATTTGGTGATGCAATAAAGCATATAAAATAGTATCGACGAAACGCCGACGGCAACGGCGGAATCCTTGCCGAGTTGCGCCGATAATATCCAAATCAGCCAACAGATGGTGACGACCAGCAACAAGCCCATCAGCCATTTCACCGCGAGCATCCACCGGCCGGGCTTGGGTAATTTCGTCACCAATCCGGGGAAGAAGGCGAATATTATGTATGGTGTGGCTAAGCCCGCGCCGATGAAATAAAAAATCACGAATATTTCGGTGATGCCCTGGCTGAGCGCAAAACTTATCGCCGAGCCAAGCAGTGGTGCGCTGCAAGGAGTTGCTAGCAGCGCTGCCAGCGCACCCGACATGAAATGCGAAATTTTTTCGTTCTCCTCATGCTCACCGCGATTGATAAAATTATCGAGCCAGCGCGGAAGGTTTATTTCAAAAAGCCCGAACAGGTTGGCGGAAAAAAGCAGCAACACCAGTATCAGGAATATGACAAAAACCGGCTCCTGGAAATGGAATCCCCAGCCGACTGCCATCCCGGCCTGTTTAAATAATGAAATTATTGCTGCCAGCAGCAAGAACGAAAATAAAATCCCGCCAGTAGTAGAAAGAAAGGCCTGGCGGACTTCGCGCCTGGATCTGCCGCCCTGTTTCAAAACCCCGAGCAACTTGACGGAAAGCACTGGCAGCACGCACGGCATCAGGTTCAAAATCAATCCGCCAAGGAATGCGAAGATGATTATCAGCCCTAGTTCTCCGCTTTTTTCCGAACTATTGCGCTTGGGAAATGCAACCGTGGTTTTTTTCTCCATCGCTTTTCCACTATCTACCAGCGTCAGGATCAAATCCCCGCCGATGAAGTGTTGATCCGAAATCTGCGGCTGAACAACAATGGTGAAAACCGCCTGTTTTTTATCAGCTGAAAGCCTTACCTTTCCTTGCGGAAACCGGAAATTGGCTGGGCCTTCGACGATCAAATCGGGTTTCTGAAAGCCCTGCGAAGCCGCCGCTTTCAGGATAAGCAGGACATCCTTACCCGATTCTTGCAGGTAACTTTCTTGAATGGCGATCGCCGTGGAACTGCCCGGAACCAGGGTTTCCGCCCGGTTTATAAGATTTTGCGCCTGGTCGTCCACCGCGCCAGCCGGAATCACCACGTGGAATTCATGCTCCAAGGTCAGGCATATATCCTTGCAAATTGCGTAAGTTACTTTGAGATTCAGCAAAACCGGTTGCCCGGGATTTTCTATTTTTGCTCTAACCGGCAGCAGCAGATAATCGTAGTAGCCGAAAGTCTCTAACCCGGAATCGACCGAGCGCGCTGGCACCGGCCATAATATTTTTTCGCCTGAGAGATTTTCCGAACCGCGCCAGTCGAGCGTTATAGGCATCCCGGCATCACCGGGCGTACGCCAGTAAACTTTCCATCCCGGTTTTATTTTGAATTCCAGCCCAAGATTTATTTCCCCGGCATTTTGATTTCCCGTGAGCAGCCGAACGCTCGCCTGATCGGTGGTTACCTGGTCGGAAATGTGGGCGGGGGTGGAATGAGGAAGAAAAAGAATGAAGAAAAAAAACACCGTCATGCCAGCGCAGGCTGGCATCCAGTTAAACTTTTCACTGGATTCCCGCTTGCGCGGGAACGACGACGGCATGTTTATTTCGCCTCGACTTTCGCCGGTTCCTCCGGCGCGCTTTCTTCAGGTCTGTTCTGGTTTGCGGCCAGGGCGATTTCCCGATCACGCGCATGCGCGATTTTTTTCACTGATCTTACGAAAGCCCCGGTGCCAGCAGGAATCAACCGCCCGACGATGACGTTCTCTTTCAATCCCTGCAAGTGATCAACACGGCCAGAAACGGCAGCCTCAGTGAGCACGCGGGTGGTTTCCTGGAATGATGCGGCCGAGATGAATGAGCGCGTCTGGAGCGATGCCTTGGTTATACCCTGCAGCACGCGTATAGCAGTGGCGGGTTTGTATTTCTCGGCAATCGCCTTAGCGTTTATTTCCTCGAATTCCTCGATATCCACCTGTTCTCCGCCGAGGAAAGTGGTTTCACCCGGCTCGACAATCTCCACCTTATGCAACATTTGGCGGACTATCACCTCGATGTGCTTATCGTTTATGGTGACGCCCTGCAGCCGGTAAACCTGCTGAATTTCCGAGATTAGATATTGTGCCAAGGCCTCGATTCCCATGACTTTCAATATATCATGTGGAACCGGGTTGCCGTCCATCAGCAGATCGCCCTTCTGTACGTAATCGCCTTCATTGACGGTCAAGTGCTTACCCTTCGGAATCATATATTCCACCGGATTCGCATTTTTGTCCTTGGGCTTTATGATGACACGGGTTTTGGATTTATAATCCTTCCCGAATTCAACTGTACCCTCAACTTCGCTGATGATGGAATGATCTTTGGGTTTGCGCGCCTCGAACAATTCTGCTACGCGCGGCAAACCGCCGGTGATATCGCGAGTCTTGGTCGATTCGCGCGGAATCCTGGCCAGTACGTCACCAGCATGCACCGCGTCCCCGTCACCCACATTGATGATGGCGTCGATCGGCAGGTAATACCTCGCCTCTAGGCCATTGGCCAGTACTTGCACCTTGTCCTTATTATCAAGCAGGGTGATGCGTGGACGAAGATCGGCGCCGCGTTTCTGCTGCTTCCAGTCGATAATCGTTTTGTTGGCAATGCCGGTTGCTTCATCCAGCATTTCCTTTACCGAAACGCCTTCCACTAGGTCGCGGTACGCCGCTTTACCCGAACGCTCGGTGATGATCGGGATGGTATAAGGATCCCACTCAGCTATTTTCTGGCCTTTCTTTACCTTATCGCCTTCTTTGAAATCCAGGCGTGCGCCGTATGGGACTTTATGCCGCGCTTTTTCCCGGCCGTTTTCATCCTGTATCACCAGTTCGCAGGAACGGCTCATTATCACGTTTCGGCCCCTGCTATCCTCGACAACGTTGAAGTTGACGAGCAAAACTGAGCCGTCACACGAGGATTCGATTTTTGATTGCTCCGTGCCGCGCTGCGCCGCACCGCCGATGTGGAAAGTTCTCATGGTGAGCTGGGTTCCTGGCTCGCCGATTGATTGCGCCGCAATGACGCCGACCGCCTCGCCGATATTAATTTTTCCGCCACTAGCCAAATCGCGCCCATAGCAGGCGGCACAGGTGCCGGTCTTGGTTTCGCATGTGAGCACCGAGCGGATAAGAATGGTTTCCAACCCGCTTGCCTCGATATCACCTACTATATTCTCGTCAATCAATTTACCTGCTTTGACGATCACTTTATTTTTCACTGGGTGGAAAACATCGACCGCCGAGGTGCGGCCCAATATTTTTTCCGACAGCGGAACAATGACGTCGCCGCCTTCGATCACTGCTTTGGCTACAACGCCCTTTTTCGTCCCGCAATCCTCTTCGACGATGATGCAATCCTGCGCCACATCGACCAGCCGCCGCGTCAAATACCCGGAATTGGCGGTTTTCAGAGCCGTATCGGCCAGACCTTTGCGCGCGCCGTGCGACGAGTTGAAATATTCGAGAACGGTTAAACCTTCTTTAAAGTTCGAGATGATCGGCGTTTCGATGATTTCGCCGGAGGGCTTGGCCATCAACCCGCGCATCCCGGCCAATTGTTTTATCTGCGCCGCTGAGCCACGCGCGCCCGAATGCGCCATCATCCAGATCGAGTTGACCTGGCGCTTTCCTTTCCTGCCTTTGGTTGCCTTCGTTTCTACCTCACCGGAGATGTTTTTCATCATATCACCCGCCACGCGGTCGGTGCATTGGCTCCAGGCATCGACGACTTTATTATATTTTTCGCCGAGCGTGATGAGACCATCCGAATATTGTTTCTCATACTGCTTAACTTCGTGCAGTGTGTGGTTGATATGTTCCTGTTTGGTTTCTGGGATGATCATATCATCTTTGCCAAAAGAAATCCCGGCGCGGCAAGCATGCGCAAAGCCGAGTTTCATTAATTGATCAGCGAAAATCACGCTGGCCTTCTGGCCACAATGGCGATAGACGGTATTTATCAGATTGCTTACTTCTTTCTTGGTGAGCAGCCGGTTGACGCTGGCAAAGCCTAACTCCATATGTTCCGGCAGCAATTCTGAAACTAAAAGCCTGCCGGGAGTGGTTTCGACGATTTCCGAAACCGCTTCACCTTTCGCATTCTTGGATTTCACTCGGTATTTCACCTTGCTGTGCAGCGTGATGACTTTCTGATCGAGTGCGTGCTGCATCTCGCTCAAATCGGCGAAAGCCATGCCCTCTCCCGGCTCGCCTTCCTGCATCGTGCTCATGTAATAAAGCCCGAGAACTATATCCTGCGACGGCACGATGATCGGCTTACCGTTCGATGGGCTTAAGATATTATTCGTGGACATCATCAGTACGCGCGCCTCAAGCTGTGCCTCAATGGAGAGTGGAATGTGCACAGCCATCTGGTCGCCGTCGAAATCGGCGTTGAACGCGGTGCAGACTAGCGGATGCAGCTGAATCGCCTTACCCTCGATCAGCATCGGCTCGAACGCCTGGATGCCGAGGCGGTGCAACGTCGGCGCGCGGTTCAGCAGCACTGGATGCTCGCGGATGACTTCGTCCAATATGTCCCACACTTCCGGCCGCTCGGTTTCCACCATGCGTTTTGCGACCTTGATGGTCGTGGCCATGCCGTATAATTCCAGCTTCGCATAGATGAATGGTTTAAACAATTCCAGCGCCATTTTTTTCGGGATGCCGCATTGATGCAGTTTCAATTCCGGCCCGACAACGATGACGGAACGGCCCGAATAATCCACCCGCTTGCCGAGCAGATTTTGCCGGAACCGCCCCTGTTTTCCTTTCAGCATGTCGGAGAGCGATTTGAATGGGCGCTTGTTCGCATCTTTTATCACGCGGCCGCGGCGGCCATTATCGAACAGCGCATCGACCGATTCCTGGAGCATCCGTTTTTCGTTCCGCACGATGATATCGGGTGCTTTCAACTCGATCAGGCGCTTCAACCGGTTATTCCGGTTGATGACGCGGCGATATAAATCGTTCAAGTCGGAGGTGGCAAACCGGCCGCCGTCCAATGGTACCAGAGGCCGGATTTCCGGTGGAATCACCGGCAATACGCTTATCACCATCCACTCCGGCTTGTTGCCGGATTCGATGAAAAATTCGACGAGCTTTAAGCGTTTCACCAGTTTTTTGCGTTTGGCTTCGCTAGTGGTATCACCAAGATCGGCGCGGAGTTTTACTTTCTCCGCCTCCAAGTCGAGACTAGCCAGAATAGTCTGAATCGCCTCGGCGCCTATGCCGGCGGTGAAACTATCTTCGCCGAAATCGTCCTGCGCTTTCATATATTGGTCTTCGCTCAAGATCTGGCCTTTGGTGAGTGAAGTAAGTCCCGGATCGGTGACGATAAATCCTTCGAAATATAAAACCCGCTCAAGGTCTTTTAGTGGCATATCGAGCAATAACCCGATGCGTGACGGCAATGATTTAAGGAACCAGATATGAACGACCGGCGACGCCAGATCAATATGCCCCATGCGCTCGCGCCGCACTTTCGATGTTGTTACTTCCACTCCGCATTTTTCGCAGATGATGCCGCGATATTTCATGCGTTTATATTTGCCACACAGACATTCGTAATCCTTGATCGGCCCGAAGATACGGGCGCAGAAAAGACCATCGCGCTCCGGCTTGAAGGTGCGATAATTGATGGTTTCCGGCTTTTTCACTTCGCCGTACGACCAGGAACGGATTTTCTCCGCGCTCGCTATGGAAATGCGGATTTCATCGAAATCCTGGCTAGGATTTACTTGCCCGTAAAAGTTCATCAATTCGTTCATGCTTCTTTTTTCCATTTTTAGACCCCTAGTTTTTAATTCTAATATTTAAGTGCGAGTAATTTTTCTACTTGCGACTCCTGTGCTAATTATTTATTCCTTTGCCCAATGCCCGCTGCTGGGCTGCTTCGAGTGCATCCTTGTCTACCTTGATAACTAACTTCTCAACAGCTTCAACTCCCGCACGAACCGTAAAGAACTCTATATGTGCTCGGTTTTCTGCTTCTTGATCCAATGGAAAATGCTTCACTACTTCTGGAATCCTTTCATCTTCAGAAAACCTGGTAGTAACGGCAACTTTTCGCAACATCATAAGCACTTGTTCCGCCACTGATTTGTCAAATAGAGTGTTATGATCCATCATTCGACTCACTCTTTCCCTATCATCGAATGGTGTGGTCCAACCTACTTTATCCAACAGCGCCGCTTTCGCTTTCTCTATAACTAGAGCGGATTCCGCTTGTTCATCCATTATTTATGCAGCTTCCTCCTCGTTCTCATTTAATTCAACATTCAGACAAAGCGACCTTAACTCCTTAATCATAACATTAAATGACTCAGGGATTCCCGATTCGAAGCTGTGATCACCGCGGATGATCGACTCATAGACTTTGCTCCGGCCCGCCACGTCGTCCGATTTTACCGTCAGCATTTCCTGCAAGGTGAAAGCCGCGCCATAAGCCTGCAGAGCCCAGCATTCCATTTCCCCGAACCGCTGCCCGCCGAAATGCGATTTCCCGCCGAGAGGCTGCTGCGTGACCAGGCTGTATGGCCCGATCGAGCGCGCATGGATTTTATCATCCACTAGGTGGTGCAGTTTCAGCATGTAGATGTAACCGATGGTTACTTTGCGGTCAAACTGCTCGCCGGTGCGTCCGTCATGCAGCAGCACCTGCCCGGAAGAATCCAAACCGGCCTGTTCCAGCATGCGGTTTATATCGTCCTCCTTCGCGCCGTCGAAAACCGGGGTTGCCACCGGCACACCCTTTCGCAGATTTTCGCTGAGTTCGAGGATTTCTTCACCGCTCATTTTTTTGATTTCGGCGACATCATCCTTGTTTTCATAAATTTCCACCAGTTTGGCACGTAAACTCTGGCTGGCCGCCCTCTTACCGGCTTCTTCGATTATGGCGCCGATCTGCTTGCCGATGTTCGCAGCCGCCCAGCCGAGATGCGTTTCCAGGATCTGCCCGACATTCATCCGCGAAGGGACGCCGAGCGGGTTCAGCACGATATCAAGCGGCGTGCCGTCTTCCAGGTAAGGCATATCCTCGATCGGGCAGATGCGCGAAATCACGCCCTTGTTTCCGTGGCGTCCGGCCATTTTATCGCCGGGTTGCAGTTTGCGCTTCACCGCGACAAAAACCTTCACCATTTTCAAAACGCCTGATGGGAGATCATCGCCACTTTGCACTTTCTCGACTGCTATCTTGAACCGGGCATCGAGATTCGCCAACATCGCGTCATGCTCTTTCTTGAGCGTTTCAATTTCCCCCATTGCGGAAGCCGGGCTGACAGGGATGTTCCACCATTTATGGCGGGAGACTTTCTTCAACGCTTCGGCGGTGATTTTCGCTCCGGATTTTACGGCTTCGACGGTTTTGCTGGCTTTCTTGCCGTTCAACAAATCTTCCAGCTTGCTGAAAATATAGCTTTCCAGTATGAGCAATTCGTCATCACGGTCTTTCTGGATGTGTTGGATTTCGTCGCGTTCGATTTCCATAGCGCGCTCGTCCTTCTCAATACCGCGCCGTGAAAATACGCGGACTTCAACGATGGTTCCGGACACACCAGGTGGCAGACGCAAGGATGAATCCCGCACATCAGACGCCTTTTCGCCGAAAATGGCGCGCAGCAATTTTTCCTCCGGCGTCATCGGTGATTCCGATTTCGGAGTCACCTTGCCGACCAGAATATCACCCTGTTTCACTTCGGCGCCGATATGCACGATACCGACTTCGTCCAGGTGTTTTAAGCTTTCCTCGCCGACGTTAGGAATGTCGCGGGTGATTTCCTCAGGCCCAAGCTTGGTATCCCGCGCCATCACCTCGAATTCCTCAATGTGGATGGAGGTGAAAACGTCATCCTTCACGATGTTTTCCGAGATCAAAATCGAATCCTCGAAATTGTAGCCGTTCCATGGCATGAACCCGACCAGAACGTTCCGCCCCAGCGCCAATTCGCCAAGATCGGTTGACGGACCGTCGGCGATTATATCGCCTTTTTTCACATGCTCGCCGACTTTCACGATCGGCCGTTGATTGATGCAGGTGCTCTGGTTCGAGCGCTGGAATTTGAGCAAGTTATAAATATCGACGCCGCTGGTTGCAGCAACCTTACTGCTTTCGGAAGAACGGATGACGATGCGCGTCGAATCGACCTGATCGACCACTCCTGCCCTTCTCGCAACCAGGGTTACGCCAGAATCGCGCGCTACCACTGATTCCATTCCGGTACCAACAATTGGAGATTCGGCCCTTATCAAGGGAACCGCCTGACGCTGCATGTTCGAGCCCATCAGTGCACGGTTTGCGTCGTCGTTTTCCAGGAATGGAATTAGCGCCGCAGCTACGGATACCACCTGTTTCGGTGACACATCGGTGAAATCAATCGTCTCTGGACTAGCCATGACGAAATCGCCTTTGCGACGGCAGCTAACCAATTCCTCGATAAATTTGCCTTTTGCATCAAGCTTCGCGTTGGCCTGGGCTATCGTGTATTTCCCTTCCTCGATTGCGGAAAGATAAACCACCTCGTCAGTAACTTTTGCGTTTGCGACTTTGCGGTACGGGCTTTCGATGAACCCATATTTATTTACGTGCGCGTAAGTCGCCATCGAATTTATAAGTCCGATATTCGGGCCTTCCGGCGTTTCGATCGGGCAGATGCGGCCGTAGTGCGTTGGATGTACGTCACGCACCTCAAACCCAGCGCGCTCGCGCGTTAAACCACCAGGTCCAAGTGCGGAAAGCCGCCGCTTATGGGTAATTTCCGATAATGGATTGGTCTGATCCATGAATTGCGACAATTGCGACGAACCGAAAAATTCGCGAATAACCGCTACCAACGGTTTTGCGTTTATCATGTCATGCGGCATCACCGTATCGATTTCCACCGAACTCATACGCTCGGTTATAGCTTTTTCCATGCGAAGCAGACCGATGCGGAACTGGTTTTCCATCAATTCGCCGACCGAGCGGACACGACGATTTCCTAAGTGATCTATATCATCGATCTCACCCAGTCCATCCTTCAATGTCACCATGTACTTCACGATTGCAACAATATCATCGCGGGTCAGTATGTGTTTTTCTTCCGGCAGGTTTAAGCCCAGCCGCGCATTCATTTTCACTCGGCCTATGTCGGAAAGATCGTATTTTTCATTATCGAAGAACAACCCCTCGAATAGCGTGGTTGCCGCCTCGACTGTCGGCGGCTCGCCTGGGCGCATCACCTTGTAAACATCAATCAGACCTTCCTCGCGGGTGGAATTCTTATCGGCCTTCAGCGAATTCAGTACATACGGCCCTGGTGGGTTGATGTTGTCAATCTCCAGTACCGGGATTTCCTTGATCCCCGCCGCTTCCAGCGCCTCCAGGATTTGCGCGCTCAGATTATCGCCCCCTATAACAAGCACTTCGCCGGTTTTCTTGTTGATTATATCCTGCGCTGCATATTGTGCCGCCAATTCCTCCTCGGAAAGCAGACGTTCATGGAAGCCCTCAGCTACCAGCTTCTTGCCAATACGCGGATTCATCCTGGTTCCGGCCTCCGCTACGACTTTGCCGGTTTTTGCATCGATCAAATCGCGCTCCAGCTTTACGCCGCGCCACTTTTCCGGGTTGAATTTTACCATCCAGCCCTTCTTATCTTTCTTCAAAACTTCCCTGTCATAGAAAGTATCAAGGATTTCCTGGGTGGAAAGCCCGATAGCGCGGAGCAACGAGGAAACCAGGAGTTTGCGGCGGCGGTCGACGCGGAAATATAATAAATCCTTGGCATCGAACTCAAAATCTAGCCACGAGCCGCGGTAGGGGATTATTCGCGCCGAATATAAATATTTGCCCGAAGAGTGGGTCTTGCCCTTGTCATGGTCGAAGAAAACGCCGGGTGAGCGGTGCATCTGGCTGACTATAACCCGCTCGGTTCCATTGATAACGAAAGTGCCGTTATTGGTCATCAGCGGAATGTCGCCTATGTAAACATCCTGCTCCTTGATGCCTTTGATGTCTTTCGCGCCAGTATCTTCCTGCACGTCCCAGACGATGAGGCGGAGGGTGACGCGGAGGCTTGCGGCATAGCTAATGTCCCGCTGGTTGCATTCATCTACCTCAAATTTCGGGGCGTCGAATTCGTATTTGACGAATTCCAGTGTCGCCGTGCCGGAGAAATCATTGATCGGGAATACCGATTTCAGTACTCCCTGGAGTCCGGTATCGGTGCGCTTTTCGGCAGGAATATTTATTTGCAGGAAAGCGTCATAGGATTTTTTCTGGACTTCTATAAGGTTCGGCATCGCGGAAACCGTCGCGGTACGGCCGAAACTTTTTCTCATGCGCTTCTTGGACGTAAAGGAATGCACCATTAACTTCGCTCCAACTGTTTGTTTAGCTTGGATGGTTCCTTAGGGAACCATCCAAGCTAGATTTTTTATATTTAGTAAAATTAGGAAGATGCTTTAAGAAAATTTCTTAAAGACTTCGATAAAATAATTTATGCGAGACGAGCTCTAGGAACTCTGAAATTCAGAGCTCGCCAAAACCCACCAGCAGAAATTATTTTACTTCGACTGTTGCTCCAGCGGCTTCAAGCTGCGCCTTGATTTTTGCCGCTTCTTCCTTCTTCACGTCTTTTTTGACAGATTTCGGCGCGCTATCTGCGCCATCAACCAGGTCTTTGGCTTCTTTTAAGCCCAGCGAGGTTATTGCGCGGATTTCCTTAATGACGTTGATTTTCTTATCACCGGATTTTACCAGGATAATTTCAAACTCGGTCTTTTCTGCGGCAGGAGCGGCGTTAGCGTTAGCGGCACCACCGGCAGCGGCAACAGCAACCGGCGCAGCGGCGGACACGCCCCACTTTTCCTCAAGCAGTTTGGAAAGCTCAGAAGCTTCCATAACGGTTAATGCCGAAAGATCATCGACTATTTTGGCAAGATTTGCAGACATTTTCCTCTCCTGGTTTTTTTAAGTTATATGGTTAGATGTTGATAAACTCTTTTAAGTGTCTTTTTTTGCGTAAGCGCCGGTGACTCGCGCCATCTTCCCCGCCGGAGCAGCAAGGACGGCAGCAATCCGGGTCGCTGGTGTTTTCAGCATGGCAATGATTTTAGCGCGAAGCTCATCAAGCGAAGGCATTTCTGCCAGTGATTTCACAGCATTGGCATCGAGTTTTTGCTCACCCAATGCGCCACCCAGCACGACCAACTTTTCGTTATCCTTGGCGAATTGCACCACAACTTTTGCTGCTGCAACCGCGTCCTTGGAATAGGAAATCGCTGTTGGCCCGGTCATCAACTCGGATATATGGGCAAACCTGGTTTCACTGACCGCGATTTTAGTCAGTCGGTTCTTGGTGACTTTGAAACCCGCGCCCGCCGCGCGCGCTTTTCTGCGCAGGTCGGTAATTTCCGCGACACTCAAGCCCTTATAATGCATCACCACCAGCGTGCCTGCGGGGGAAAGCATTTCCTTGATATTTGCGACCACCTTTGTTTTTGTTGCCCGATCCATTTTGTTTCCCTTATGCTACGCTCGCCAGATTAAGCTTTACACTCGGCCCCATAGTGGAGCTTAAAGCCGCGCTTTTCAAATAAACGCCTTTTACGCCGCTTGGCTTTGCGCCATTTACTGCTTTCACCAACGCTTTTACGTTTTCCGCTAGCGCCTTCACCTCAAAGCTTGCTTTGCCAATTCCAGCATGGACGATTCCCGCTTTGTCTGTGCGGAATTCCACCTGCCCGGATTTAGCTATTCTCACTGCATCGGCGACATTCATGGTGACACTCCCTAGTTTCGGATTCGGCATTAGTCCCTTGGGGCCCAAAACCTTACCCAATTTCCCGACCAGTGCCATCATATCCGGTGTTGCGATGCAACGGTCGAAGTCAACATTGCCTTTTTCCACTTTTGCCGCCAATTCCTCACTTCCTACTATATCAGCACCGGCTTTTTCGGCTTCCGTCGCCTTCGTGCCCTTGGCAAAAACTGCGACCCGCACTTTTTTGCCCAGGCCGCTCGGCATGGCTATGATGCCGCGAATCAATTGATCGGTTTGCGTGGCGTCGATCCCAAGATTTATCACTATGTCCAGCGTCTCATCGAATTTTGCGGTGGCGTTCTTTTTTACCGCCTCGACCGCTTCATCTAACGAATAAATTTTTGCGCCGTCCACATTTTTCCGGGCCGCGATATAGCGCTTGCCACCCTTTATGCCTTTTTCCTTTTTAACCCGGACTTTCTTCTCTTTTTTCGGAGCGGCTGCCTTTTTTTCAAGCTTTTCAGCCGCATCTTTCTTAACGGCAGGCTTTTTGGTCGTGGTTTTTTTCTTCTTTTCCTCAGTCATGACCCTACGCCGCCTCCTGCTTATCGGGTTTTCCGGTAACTTCCAGGCCCATCGACATAGCGGTTCCGGCAACCATTCTGGCCGCTGCCTCAACGTCATTGGCGTTCAAATCCTGCATCTTTGCCGTAGCTACTTTACGCACCTGCTCGTAACTAACCTTGCCGACGAAGTTCTTGCCAGTTTCCTTCGAGCCTTTATCGATTTTCGCCTCTTTCATCAATAGGTAAGCTACCGGCGGCAATTTTGTGATGAAGGTGAAAGTGCGATCCTTATATGCGGTGATAACTACCGGAATCGGCATGCCTTTTTCCTTATCCTTGGTCGCCTCGTTGAAAGATTTGCAGAATTCCATGATATTTAGGCCGCGCTGACCCAAAGCTGGGCCGATCGGCGGCGACGGGTTGGCGCTACCTGCCGGAATTTGCAGTTTTATATAATCGACGATTTCTTTTGCCATGGTTTTTGCCCCGTTTTCCCCAGGATTTCCGCGGATTAGCGCAAGGAAAACCCTTTCCCGTTTTTTAAGGGAGAAAGAGTATTAATCAAAAACCAACATAAAATCCAGTGTTTTTTTAATTATTTTTTTAAGCACGGTCTAACCTACGCCATGCGCTGGTTAGGAAAAGCGCCTCAAGTTTAAGTCTGGATCAGCCTCTCACCGCGCTAGCGCTGGCGGAGCGGGTCACCGGCACAATATTTAGCTGGCCTTTTCTACCTGGATATAGTCAAGCTCCACTGGCGTCGCCCGGCCGAAAATGGAAACCGCGACTTTCAGCTTGGCCCTTCCCTCGTCCAGATCCTCGACTACGCCGACAAACGAATCGAACGGGCCGTCTATCACCTTCACCGTCTCTCCGATTTCAAACGACACCCCGGGTTTCGGAGCTTCGATGCCTTCCTTCATCTGTTGAAGTATCCGCTCGGCCTCGGTGTCCGAGATCGGCTGGGGCTTGCTGCCCTTGCCTCCCAGGAATCCGGTGATTTTCGGGATGCTTTTTACTAGGTGCCAAGTATCGTCGTTCAAATCCATCTTCACCAGCACGTAGCCGGGGAAGAATTTACGCTCAGTGTTTACCTTTTTGCCCTTTTTCACTTCAAGCACGTTCTCGACGGGGACGAAAATCTCCTCGAACTTATCGGACATGCCCTTTTGTGCCGCCTTTTCCTTGATGGCGATTGCGACTTTCTTCTCGAACCCAGAATGGGCGTGAATGATATACCAGCGATGCGACATGTTTACCCCTTTATTGTTATACGCCAAGTATGAACTTGATGATTCTTGCGATTCCTAGATCAGCACCGGTGAAAAACATACCCATCAGCGCGACCATGATGACCACCATCAGCAGCGAAACGCCGGTTTCCTTGCGTGTTGGCCAGGTGACTTTCGCTCCTTCCTGGCGGACTTGCTTTATGAATTCGGTTATTGTGGTCATAGTTTTAAGTTGCAAGTTTCAAAAGTTGCAAGTAATAAGAACCCCTTGCAATTAGTAAAGGAGCGTAGCTCAATTGGTAGAGCACCGGTCTCCAAAACCGGGGGTTGCAGGTTCGAGTCCTGTCGCTCCTGCCATATTCGGGAAAATATTTAGGTATCCTGATTTCTGGTTTTGCATAAATCAAACTCTTGAAGGTCCTCTATAGGCACTTGCGTATACTGTAATACCGGCATTTTCAGCTATTTCTTCGATGAGATTCTGCAAAGCATTATCACCTGCAACCCATTGCCTATTCTCATAAATGTACCCCGCTTTCTGCATAAGATCACCTACGTTTTGTCCATCTCCATCTAAATGTACAGACAGCCCTAGAATTCCAGTACGCCCTACTATAGCTTTAGCTGGTAGCTTGCCATTTTGTAGGGCTTCCTCCAATACTTCCTCCAATTTTGTGAGCGCTTCGTCCAACTTATTTTCCCTTTCTTCCATAGTGCCTTCCAACAGCGGCAATGGTTTAATAGAGCATATGACACGCAATT
>Ga0206927_1005_pt1 | contig 78174 bp, 88 predicted proteins | sample Alteio_BWOrgHeat_60_FD_153249 | JGI IMG/M metagenome (GOLD analysis project Ga0206927, IMG submission 153249) | Enriched cells from forest soil in Barre Woods Harvard Forest LTER site, Petersham, Massachusetts, United States -... | ecosystem: Environmental > Terrestrial > Soil > Temperate forest >... | reverse complement strand
GGCGTTCAAGAATTTCTATTCGCTCGACGTAGATGCCAAGCGCAGCCTGATTTGGGACGATCTGGCGAAAATTCTTAAGCTTGGCGGCCTATTCACGGCGGATGGCGAATTCTGTGCGCCCTATGTTTATTGCCTGTGGCCGGAAGGCGTCCGTACGAGCGGCATGGCGGCGGTAGTCCGGGACGGTGTGGAGATCAAAAAATCACCGGGGAGAAACGCGGGAACCATCGGCAGCGTCGGGTATGAAATAGTGCGGACGTATTATAATGGTGGCGCTGCGCGCGCGGGCTGGACACAGATAGAAACTAAAGACGGCAAAAAGGGCTTCGTCCCGAACGAAGTGGTGCGCAACCCCGCCGATTACCGTGCCTGGTTCAAGAAAGACGGCAACGGAAAGTGGCTGTTGACGACTTATATGTCGGGGGATTTCTAACCCCAACAATACTTATTGATATTCCATTATCAATAATCTATTCTTTGGGCCTATGAATGGAAAATCATTGTTCGCGCGGAGCGCTGCTTGGCGTATTGCCGTGGTCGCTATTATCCTTATACCGCTTTGGCTCTTGGCCTTTCTTGCATGCCGATAATATTGAAAAACCTAACCGTTGCTTATGACGGACATCCGGCAATACACCATGTGAACTGCTCCTTCGAATTCGGCTCGTTAACTGCTGTTACCGGCCCGAATGGTGCCGGGAAATCGACGCTGATAAAGGTGCTGGCCGGACTGATGAATTACGATGGGGTAATAGAAATGAATGGCCTGGAAATGGCTGATATCGGGTATCTTCCACAAATTCACGAATCCGATAAATCGTTCGCCATTTCAGTGCTTGATCTGGCGATAATGGGATATTGGAAAAAGGTTGGGGCATTCAGGAAAATTTCCGCTGCAATGCTAGATGATGCGAAAAAAACCCTTGAAACTGTCGGCTTATCTGGGTTCGAGGGTAGGGCGATAGGCACTCTTTCGGCAGGGCAGTTCCAACGTGCGTTGTTCGCCCGTGCCATGTTGCAGAATGCAAAATTGATTTTGCTCGATGAGCCGTTCAGCGCGGTTGACGCCAACACCACCGCTGATTTGCTGAATATTATGCATGGCTGGAGCGCGGCTGGAAAAACGGTGATCGCGGTTCTGCACGATATGGACCAAATCCGGGAAAATTTCCCTGAAACAATGCTGTTGGCACGGGAGTGCGTGGCATGTGGGAAAACGGCGGAAGTTTTGACGAATAAAAATCTGGCGTGGGCGAAAGATACGATGGCGGAGAATTGGGATGAAAATTCCCCGGTATGTGAGGCTGCAGCATGATTTTTCATTATATAATTTCTCCGTTCATAGAGCCACAAGTGCAAAGGGCGCTTGCCGCCTGTTTGGCCTTGAGCATAGGTTTTGCGCCGGTCGGGATAATACTCATCATGCGCCGTATGAGCCTGATTGGTGATTCGCTTTCGCATGCGATATTGCCGGGAACGGCGTTAGGCTACGTTTCCGCCGGGGCGATGTCGGTGGGATTGATGACGCTCGGCGGAATAATCACCGGACTTGCTGTGGTTTTTTTCTCGACGTTGGTGACGCGCAACACGAGCCAAAAAGAGGATACCAGTTTTGCCAGCTTCTATGTGATTTCTACCGCCATTGGGATTATTTTGATTCGGCTGAAAGGCGGCGACGAGGAAGTGGTGCATATGCTGTTTGGTGACGCGGAATCCATAGATAATACTACATTGCTGCTAGTGATGGCGGCGGTTTCGCTGGGCCTCACGGTTTTTGCAGTGATTTATCGGCCACTCATCATTGAATGTTTCGACCCGGTGTTTATGCGCGTATCCGGCGCGCGTGGAGGATTATACCACCATATATTTCTAGCCTTGGCAGTAATAAGCCTGGTAGCCGGATTCCGCGCACTCGGAACATTGATGGCTATGGGGTTGATGTTGCTGCCAGCCGCCAGCGCCAGATTCTGGGTGAATAATATCGGAAAAATATTGGTTATCAGCAGCGCTTTTGCTACGGCTTCCTCTATCGGCGGGCTGCTGATTTCCTACCATCTACACGTCCCGCCTGGTGCTGCGATAGTTCTGGTTGCTGCAGGATTTTATTTGTTTTCTCTTGGAGTTGGTAGTAATGATTCTTTAAGGAAAAGGCTATTACAGCCCCGGCATTTGCGGGGATAGATTTATTAATTTTTTACTGAAAATTTTATATTTCCTATCAATAATTTATTCCTGGGCTGGTAGCCTAATCAAGCGTGGGGGTGTATGAGAAAACAAATATTTCTTGCTTTACTGGCGGTTTTAGCGCTGCCGCTCGTTGGGCGTGCCGCAGATGCCAACAATGTAGATCACCCCGCTGATTATTACACCACCGATAATTCCTATAAACACGGCATAAAAGCCGAACCGAGCGATACGACCGCCAATAGCTTGAATGCCAAGCAATCCGAGTTCTATAAGCCACGTGAAGAACAAAGCACAGTAAAAACTATAGTCACCTGCCGCAGCGAAGGCCAAGATCCAAAAAGTTGTACTACCGCGGTTAAGCTACAATAGTTAGCGGCTAAAAACCGCCGCCGAAAACTCTTGCATTTCCCGGAGTATTTCCTCATAAATCCGGGCTTATGACTGACCCGAATCTTATCAGGAATTTCTCGATCATCGCGCATATCGACCATGGAAAATCGACGCTCGCCGATCGCCTGATCGAAATGTGTGGTGGGCTGGAAGCCCGGGAAATGAGTGCGCAGGTGCTGGATTCCATGGATATCGAGAAGGAGCGCGGCATCACCATCAAAGCGCAGACGGTGCGGCTTTCCTATAAAGCGGTGGACGGAAAAACTTATACCCTCAATCTAATGGATACTCCAGGCCATGTCGATTTTGCTTACGAAGTGAGTCGTTCGCTGGCGGCGTGTGAAGGATCGCTCTTGGTGGTAGATGCGAGCCAGGGCGTCGAGGCGCAAACCCTCGCCAATGTCTATAAGGCAATTGATAACGATCATGAGATAATCGTGGTTTTGAACAAGATCGATCTCCCCGCCGCCGAGCCGGAGCGGGTGCGGCGGCAAATCGAGGATGTAATCGGGCTTAATACTTCTGAAGCGCTAGCGATTTCAGCAAAAACCGGCATTGGCATAAAAGGTGTTTTGGAAGCCATCGTGAAGAAACTTCCGGCACCACAGGGCGATGCGGAAGCGCCGCTGAAAGCCATGCTGGTCGATAGCTGGTATGATGCCTATCTCGGGGTGATTATTCTCGTGCGCGTGGTTGATGGCAAAATCCGCAAAGGCCAGAAAATAAAAATGATGTCTAACGGCACTACTCATATTGTGGAGAATGTCGGGATATTCACCCCCAAAAAAGTAATGAAGCCGGAGTTATCGGTCGGTGAAGTTGGGTTTATTACCGGCTCTATCAAGGAGGTAAAAGATTGCAAGATCGGCGATACGATAACCGACCTAGCGCGGTCATGCCACACGGCGCTTCCCGGTTTCAAACCCAGCCAGCCAGTGGTTTTCTGTGGGCTCTATCCAGTCGATGCCGACGACTTCGAGAAGCTCCGTGATTCTCTTGCGAAATTGCATTTGAATGATGCGAGTTTTTCCTACGAAGCAGAAACTTCTAATGCCCTGGGATTTGGATTCCGCTGCGGATTCCTGGGATTGCTGCATCTGGAAATCATTCAGGAAAGGTTGGAGCGAGAATTCGATCTTAATCTCATTGTTACCGCGCCAAGCGTGGTTTACCGGATGAAATTAACCAACGGCGGTGAAAAAGAATTGCATAATCCAATTGATATGCCGGAGCCAAATTTCATCGCAGCCATGGAAGAACCATGGATTAGGGCAACTATTATGGCGCCGGACGAATATGTCGGCGTGGTTCTGGCATTATGTGTAGAAAAACGCGGAATTCAGGTGGATTTAACTTATGTCGGCGCGCGCGCGATGATCGTATATTCATTGCCCTTGAACGAAGTGGTTTTCGATTTTTACGATCGGTTGAAATCATCGACCAAAGGCTATGCTAGCTTCGATTATCACATGGATGGCTACCGGGAAAGCGAATTGGTAAAACTTTCAATATTGGTGAATTCCGAGCCGGTGGACGCGCTATCCAGCATCGTATTCAGAAGCCGCGCTGAATCGCGCGGGAGGCAGCTTTGCGAGCGATTGAAGGATTTGATCCCGAGGCAGATGTTCCAGATTGCCGTACAGGCGGCGATCGGCGGGAAAATCATCGCGCGGGAAACCATAAGTGCCATGCGGAAAGACGTGCTGGCGAAATGCTATGGCGGCGACGTAACCCGGAAAAGAAAATTGCTGGAAAAACAGAAGAAGGGTAAGAAAAAAATGCGCTCGGTGGGAAATGTGGAAATTCCGCAATCAGCATTCTTAGCGGTTTTGAAGATGGGGAAGGATTAGGAATTATGAAGGTATTATCGGAAATAATAACTTTTCTTTATCTTGCGAGCGGGTTTACTCTGGCCTTATCATACATTCCTCAGATTCGGACTTTAAGAAAGGATAAAGAAGGCAGGGCGATGAGCCTAACCACGCTCTCCATCTGGAGTTTTGGCAGCATAGTTACCCTTGTTTATGCAGTAATTAATAATGGCGATAAATTTTTCATATCCACCAGCATAATCGTTGTGGTAGGAAACTTGACTATGTTTTACATGATATTTTCCCGGCGTCTTGCCGCCTGGCTACGATTAAGACGGCAGAAGAAAATGTTATCGCACAGTCAGAGAATGGATTAATCTCACCTTCCCGGTTTTCTGAATCCGGGTTACCAATAAATAATGTAATCGCATTATTATTGGTAATGAAATGCCGCGCAGGAAAAGTGTAGTCAGCAAAAAATCGAGAAAAAAGAGCCGGGCGAGCGAAATCACCCAGCTTAAAAGACTCATCATCAGGCTGATAAAAAAATTTGAGGAAGATATAGCGCATCCTGGAGATTTCAGCGATTTTTGGGGAGAAAAGGAAAGCCCGGTCAGCGTTATCGCTAAGCTTTCGCAGATATTGCTGAAATTATTCACAATAGCCGACCCAAAAGGCTCTAGAAAGCGCATCAAGGAAGAACTTACCGAAGAAGATTTTACGATACTTAGGTTTTTTCTCGAAGATCATAAGCTGCGAAAGGCGGATTCAGATAGTTCTGCCGTGCCATGAGCAAGCTGATCGGAATCCGTAATAAAATCCTTCGTACAGATTTTTCCAGCTTCCTAGTTAAAACTTTCCATACCGTCAATCCCGGCACAGAATTTTTGCCGAACTGGCATATCAATCTCATCGCCGAATATTTGCAGGCCTGCGAAAGCGGCGAGGTGAAACGGCTGATAATAAATCTACCGCCGCGTGCTCTGAAATCACTAATTGTCAGTGTTGCCTGGCCAGCCTGGCTGCTTGGCAAAAATCCGGCGCGACGGGTAATTGCAGCCAGCTACGCGCAAAGTTTAAGCAATAAGCATTCGCTTGATTGTCGCCGGGTGGTGACTTCCGATTGGTATAAAAAAGTTTTTCCGGAGTTTCAAATCGCCAGCGGGCAAAACCAGAAAGCGAAATTTATGACGACAAAGCGCGGGTACAGAATCGCGACCTCGGTTGGTGGTTCAATTACCGGCGAGGGCGGGAATTTTCTGATTATCGACGATCCGCACAACCCGGTCCACATCAACAGCGCCGCCAAGCGTCGGAATGTAATCGAATGGTTTGACAAAACCTTTTCGACGCGGCTCGATAACAAGAAGAAAGGCGTATTCGTTCTGGTGATGCAGCGGTTGCACGAGGAGGATTTGAGTGGGCATCTGGCGGAAAAAGGCTGGGAAATCCTGGCGATTCCGGCAATCGCTGAAGAGAAGAAAACTTATGCTCGCGGAAAATTGCGGATGGGTAGGAAGCGAGGCGAATTGCTCCAGGCAGAAAGGGAAAATATCGAGGAAATTGAGAAGGCAAAAAAAGATTTGGGCTCGGGCGGGTTTGCAGCGCAATATCAGCAGAATCCACTAGCAGCTGGTGGAAATATGATAAATCCGGAATGGATCCGGCGATATGACGCTAAGCCCAGCGGAACGATTTTCCAAAGCTGGGATACGGCGATAAAAACCGGCGAAAACAACGATTTTTCCGTATGTGCGATATGGAATGAAACTGTGGAAGGATATAATCTTCTGGATATTTTTCGCGCGCGACTAGAATATCCGTTGCTAAAAAAGGAGATGATAGGTCTGGCGGAAAAATGGAAGCCTGCGGCTATTTTGATTGAGGATCAGGCGAATGGGCAATCGTTAATCCAGGAGTTGCGGAAGAAAAAAAATCTGCCGGTGATCGCTATCAAATCATCGCTTAGTAAGATTGAAAGAGCGGCGAAAATCAGTTGTTTAATCGAGGCGGGAAAGGTGTTTTTGCCTCGGCAAGCCATCTGGCTTGCTGAATATGAAAGGGAAATCTTCGGGTTTCCTGGCACGAAATATGACGATCAGATGGATTCAACCAGTCAGTTTCTGGAATGGATCACTGGTCGAACCCCAGGACAGGCACGGATAAGGAGCATTTGAATAAAAATTGAGGCGAAATGCCTGAATTTTTATGATTTTTTATCCCGATATTAACCTTTTGTTAACCATTTTGGACTATAATGAAGCATTAACCTGGAGCGGATCGTAATGCTGGAACAATACGAGCAACCGGAATTGGCGGAATCGGCGCGGGCGATAAACAGCCTGCACGTTTCCTGGCTGTATTTCAATCATGAAACCAGGAAAAAATATCATCTGCAAAAAAAATTTGCTTTCTATTATTCCGATCTAAAAGTCGATAACATAGTCCGCCTAGAAAAAGAATTCGTCCGGCTCGATTTCAGCGATTCGGAAGATTACTCCATCCAGGAAAGCAGTTTCGGCGATTGGCACATCCACACCATCTGCCTCACCGATTCCGCCCGGAAACAACTGGAAATGCTGGGCGTTCGGGTAATGGAAAAGATGCACTGAAAAATTTTTAGAAATTTCCCCTTCCGCGTTTTTCAAAGCGCAAGTAGAAGATAAATATAGGCTACGAAATTAACGCCTGAAACTACTTCCTCCTTCTAAAATTAATCCAAGGACAGAGCATGAATTATCTGCTTAACTCAAAAAGCGGAAAGAGAAATCCATTCTCTATTTTCGTCAGGGCGAAAGATAAAGTGAGAAAGCTGGCGGGAAAGAAATTCGGTTTGATACCGGAATTCCTGCTTTCCAGCGCTTACCAATCATATATCACTGCGCCGGGTGAGCCGGTATGGACACCAAGGAATTACTGGAAATTCTCCGACGAGGGTTATAGCCGTAACGTCATTGCGTTCCGCTCGATTTCTCTGGTGGCGCAAAGCGCGGCAAGCGTTCCCTGGTTATTATATCAGGCGGATGGCGGTACGAGGAAACAAATAGCTGCGCATCCGGTATTGGATTTGCTGGATAAGCCGAATCCTGGCATGGGCGGTAACGAATTCATCGAAAGCCTGTTCATTTACCGCATGATTAGCGGCAACACATACATACAAAGAATTGACGGCGAGGGTGCTCCTTCGGAATTATATCTGCTCCGGCCCGATCGCGTGACGTTAATTGCAGGAAATAATTACCTGCCGCAGGCTTATAGATATGCCGTCGGCGATGACGGTATTTATAAAGATTTTCCAGTGGATCGGCTGACCGGGCAATCAGAGATACTGCACCTGAAACATTTCCATCCACTGAATGATTGGTATGGATTGTCGCCAATGGAAGCGGCGGCTTACAGCATTGATCAGCATAATCAGGCGGCGGTATGGAACCAGTCGCTATTGCAAAATGGTGCACGCCCTAGCGGTGCGCTGGTGGTGAGAAACGCCAACAACCAGGCGGTGACTTTAAGCGATGAGCAATTCACCCGGCTGAAGGGGCAGATCGACGATCAATATTCCAGCGCGAGAAATGCCGGGCGTCCACTGCTGCTTGAGGGCGGGTTGGATTGGAAGGAAATGAGCCTGAAGCCGCGCGACATGGATTTTCTGAACATCAAATATTCGTCGGCGCGGGATATTGCGCTGGCATTCGGTGTACCGCCGCAACTGCTTGGGATTCCGGGCGACTCAACTTATAACAACATGGCCGAGGCAAAACTTTCGCTATGGGAGCAGACGGTGATCCCGATGCTGCAAAGCCTGGCGAATGCCCTGAACGGCTGGCTTCTGCCACTGTTCGGCGAGAATCTCTGCCTGGATATCGACATCGATAACATCAGTGCGATGGCACCGCGCCGCGAGGGATTATGGTCGAAATTGCAGGGCGTGAATTTTATGACGATCAACGAAAAACGCGCGTCAGTTGGTTTAAGCCCGATTAATGGCGGCGATATTTTGGATACCAACCCAACAAAGAAATAATCATGCAAAAACTTGAAACCAAACATTTAGATTTCCCGCTTGAACTGAAATCAATAGCTGATGACGGCGCGTTTGCCGGTTACGCCAGCGTCTTCGGAAATATCGACAGCCAGAAAGATGTAGTTTTAAAAGGCGCGTTTAAAAAAACCATCGCAGGAAATGGTAATGGGATAAAATTGCTATGGCAGCACCAGCCGGACGAGCCGATCGGCGTTATCAGCAAGATGCGTGAGGATGAATTCGGGCTATATATGGAAGGCCGGTTACTGCTTGATGTGCAAAGGGCGCGCGAGGCTTATGCGTTGCTGAAATCCGGGGCGATAAACGGCCTTTCCATTGGCTATACGCCGGTCGATTACGAAACTGATTACAAGACGGGAGTGCGGCTTTTAAAGCAGGTGGAACTGTGGGAAGTAAGTCTGGTGACGTTCCCGGCCAATCCGCATGCGGTGGTGAACCGTTTGAAATCCGCGCCAGCAACGATCAGAGAATTCGAAGATTTCCTGCGGGAAGCAGGATATTCGCGTAAGGCGGCAAAATTGATCGCCGTGCGCGGTTTTGAAAGCTTTTCCGATCAGCGGGATGCTGGAGAGGAAGAGGAAATATATGAGCTTTCTGCCGTTTTGGACAGGGCCATATCAATACTAACCAATTAACCAAAAGGAAAAATATGCAAAATCCGGAAATTGCCGTAAAGGTGAATGCCCTAGGCCATGCCTGGGAGGAATTTAAATCCGTCAACGAGCGAAAGCTCGATGAAATCAAACGCAAAGGTGCAGCCGATCCGCTGACGCTGGAGCAACTTAATAAAATCAACGACGCTCTGGATAATCATAAATCCCGGCTCGCAAAAGTGGAAACGGCGATGCGCCGCCCGGCAAAAACCCTAGAATACGGCCTCGCCGACGATGGCCTGGCTGCTGAACATAAAACCGCTTTCTGTAATTACTTGCGTAAAGGCACGGAATCCGGGCTTTCCCGACTCGAAACCAAGGCGCTTTCAGTCGGCAGCGACCCGGACGGCGGCTATTTGGTAACACCTACAATATCTAGCAATATCGTGCAGGCGATATTCGAAACCTCGCCGATGCGCCAGATTTGCTCGGTCGAAACCATATCGAGCGATTCGCTGGACATCATTGAGGATATCAACGATATAGCCTCTGGCTGGACTGGTGAAACCACGACGGTAGCTGATACGGCGACGCCGCAAATCGGTAAGAAAAACATCCCGGTCTATGAGTTGTATGCCCAGCCGAAAGCGACGCAGAAATTGATCGACGATTCCAGCATCGACATCGAAAAATGGCTGGCGGGAAAACTTGCCGATAATTTCTCGCGCAAGGAAAATACTGCATTCGTCAGCGGTACTGGCGTCAGCCAGCCGCGCGGAATCTTGACTTATGCAAGTGGCACGAACTGGGGGCAAATCCAGCAAGTCGGAACCGGTTCTTCCGGCGTCATCACTTCCGACTCGCTAATCACCCTTTATTACACCCTCAAAGAACCATATACGGTGAATGCGACTTTCCTGATGAATCGTGCTACCACCCAGGCGGTGCGGCTTCTCAAGGAAACTACCACCAACCAATATATGTGGCAACCCGGCCTGGCGGCGGGAACTCCCGATACGCTGCTAGGCGTGCCGGTAAAACTGGCGGCTGACATGCCTTCGCCTACGGCGGCAAGCCTTTCCGTGGTGTTTGGCGATTTTTCCAAGGCGTATCAGATTGTTGATCGCATCGGCATCCGCATATTGCGCGATCCGTTCACGGAAAAACCGTTCGTGAATTTCTATACCACGAAAAGAACCGGCGGCGACGTCGTCAATTTCGAGGCGATCAAGCTGTTGCTGCTGTCTTAATCCAAGAGCGGTTTCATTTTTGCTTTCTGCGTCGTCGCGCTTCGCCTCTCGCGATGCTCATGTACGCTGAGTGTACACTCAGCTCGCTCGGACTTGCGCTCCTAGCATAAAGCAATCTGAAACCGCTCTCATTTTATTTAATAATAAAAGGAAAAAATTATGCGCGATTTATATGATAACGTTTCGGTAACGCAGGTTACCACACCGGCGGTTGCGACTGCAACCGTCACTTCTTCGGCAATCGATTTGCAGGGATTCAATTCTGCTATCGTGCTGTTCAATATGGGCGCTTCGGGCGATACTCTTTCCAGCAGCGTCTACTGGACGCTCAGCCTCACTGAATGCGCGACCAGCGGTGGTACCTATACCGCCGTGGCAACCAGCGATATGAGTGCGGGCGTAAGCAGCGTGACCGTGGCGCTCGGCCAGGACTCAGCAAGCTACAAGCTTGGCTATATCGGCTCGCAGCGTTACGTGAAGGCTGTAGCCACCAAGACCGGTACCATGACCAACGGTACCATCATCGGTATCACCTCGCTCAGAGGCAGTGCGGCTTACAAGCCGGTTATTTATTAATAATGCTGAGTGCTGGGTTGTGAATGCCGAGTAGATTCACTCTGCACTCACAACTCATTATGCTGATAAAAATGCTGGAAACCCGCAGGGGAACTGAGGATGGGCGTATCGTCAAGCAATATACGGCAGGCGAGAAATACGAAGTGCGCGACTATTTGGCACTGGCATTTTTCGCTGCCGGTTGTGCCGTTCCTATCAAGAAAAACATAAAGGAATAATCATGCCTGATTATGACCACATACCTGGGCTGACTTTAGTGACGCCGCCCTCTATAGAGCCGTTGAGCTTAAGCGAAACCAAACTCTATTTGCGCGTGAGCACTACCAGCGAGGATAGCCTGATTACCGGGCTGATCACGGCGGCGAGGGAAATCGCTGAGAGTTACACCAAGCGCTCATTCATTACCCAGACCTGGATGCTTTCCTACGATCATTTCGTCCCAAGGAAAGTTTTCCTGCCCCGCGGGCCGGTGCAATCGGTGACTTCGGTGAACATCGTGCACCGGGATAGCAGTGTGCAAAGTTTTACCAGCTATTATGTGAGTGCGCTGGGCGATGTGGTTGTATTCGATGCGATACCGCTTGGGCACGAAATCCAAGTCACCTACCAGGCAGGATATGGAGCCGCGGAAACCAACGTGCCGCAGCCGCTTCTGACCGGAATGCTTTCACATATCGCTGACATGTATGAGAACCGCTCAATGAGTGTTTCACTGAAAGACCCAATCACCGCGCTTTACGACCAATATAAGGTGATGAGGATATGAGCGGAATTTTAAATCTCGCCTCGCGCATGAACCGGCAGATTACTATTGAGTCGCCGACAATGACCGCGAACGGGGCTGGTGGATTCACCACCAGTTGGAATACGTTCGCGACTGTCTGGGCGGAAGTGGTGCCAGCAACCGGCAGGGAAATATTCGATTCTGACCACATGGAGGAGGTGCAGTATGCAACTTTCACCATTCGCTACCTGGACGGCGTGACTCCCACTATGCGGATTTCGTTTTCCGGCGATTACTACAACATCCGTTCGATAATCAACAGCGGCCTGAAAAACGAAATGCTGGAGATATTAGGGGAGAAAATGGACACATGAGTTCAGACGTAATTTTCCAATTGCAAAAGGCGGTTTACGGGGTACTTAGCGCCGATTCCACTTTGACCGCAATGGTGACGGGGATTTATGAATATGTACCGCAAGGGACGGGGTTTCCGTATCTGGTGGTGAACGAAATAACTGCTGCCGATTGGTCGACCAAAACCAGCAATGGAGCGTCGTGCAGCCTAACTTTGAAAGCCTATTCACGCGATATGCAGGACACGGCTCTGCTCGGAATAATCTCGCGGGCGACCGATACGCTGCGCGGGGCGACCATCATCATGACCGGGCACACCATAACTAATCTCACTTTTCAAAACATAGAGATAAAACGTATGGCTGATGGCGTGACCTATGAGGCAGCCGTGAAGTTCAAAGCGCTGACGGAGGAGGGTTGATATGGCTGCGCAAAGCGGTACATTATTTCTGCTCCAGATTGGCGACGGCGCAAGCCCAGAGAATTTCACCACCGTCGGAGGCTTAAAAACCACCGAATTCAAGCTGAACAATAAAATACTGGTCAGCAACAACCTAGAATCCGGCCAGTGGCAAAGGGCGATTTCCGGCGGGATACAGTCGCTTTCCATTGACGCTTCCGGGATTTTCACCAATTCGGCGGCGGAGGAAAATTTAAGGGAAAATGCCTTCAACGCTGGCATCAACGATTATCGGCTCACTTTCGGCAATGGAGACACGTTACTCGGCAGTTTTGCCGTGAATTCCTTTAAAAAATCAGGGGAATACGGTGATGCGGAAATCTATTCGATCACGTTGCAAAGCGCTGGAAATATCACATACACAAGGGGGTAAACATGGTTCTGATAAAAATCTTAATAAAAGTGTTACAAAGGGTTTGGAATTTTGTGGTATTATTAGCTAGGGGAGTAAAAAATTATGCTCATAGACTGGCTGCACCCAAAGTGGTTGCTCCTGCCCCAGATCCAAAGGTTCCAAAAACGCCGCAAAAAAAATAAGCGGGGGGGAGAGCATTTACCGCACGAAAAAGAATTCGCCAGGAAAATCGATAAATACTTGAATAAGCTGAACCTGATATTAGAAGCTTTGGCCGATATGGGGGAGGATGCAGGCCCAAGGGTGAACGAAACGCTGCAACGGCATCTGACCGACGGCAGGTTTTTAAATCTACACCACTTGCACGGTAAAGGTCCCGCGGCGGCGCATTCTCATCACGGACACGGGCATCAACATCACCATCATCATGAACACCATGCGAAGACAGAGCATCACCATGAGCACCACAAACCGCATACGGAAAAGCATAAGCATCATAAATCGCACACGGAGCAGGTGGAGCAATTTCCCGGCGATGATGATTTCACTCCCTCCCATTAATTCTTAACTCTCAAGAAAAATTTTATCCTATGTCATTCGTGGAAGTGCAATTTCCCGCCGACATCTCCTATGGTTCAACCGGTGGGCCGGAATATTCAACCGATGTGGTTGAGCTGAACAGCGGCTATGAGCAGCGCAACGTCAACTGGGCAGAAGCGCGAGCGAAATACAATGTAGCGCATGGCGTGAAGACGCAGACACAGTTGAATGCGCTGATTGCATTTTTCCGCGCGCGCAAAGGCCGCGCCTACGGTTTTCGATTCAAGGACTGGACGGATTATTCAATCATCGGGCAAAATATCGGTACCGGGAACGGGACGACGAAAATTTTCCAATTGGTGAAAACTTATGTCAATGGCGGGATCAGCGAAAACCGGAATGTGAAAAAGCCGGTGGCGGGAACGGTGGTGGTTTATTTAAATAGCGTGGTGCAGAATTCCGGCGTTTCTTACGATACTACGACGGGGTCAGTGACTTTTTCCACCGCGCCCGGTTCCGGCGTGGCGATAACTGCGGATTTCCAGTTCGATGTACCGGTCAGATTCGATACCGACAAGCTAGCGGCCACGCTTGATTCCTACGGTAGCAATTCTTGGCTGAATATTCCGATTGTGGAAATAAAAATCTAATCTTGTCAATATGAAAACCATAAGCACCGCACTCCAGGCGCACATCGCCGGGGATGTTACCACCATTGCGACTTGCTGGAAGTTGACGCTCACTGATTCCACGGTTTTGGGTTTCACTGACCATGACCAAAATATTATTTACAGCGGTGTGACGTACCTAGCTGCGACTGGATTTTCTCCGACTGCCATTGCGTCCAACTCCGATCTTTCGGTAGATAATCTGGACGTGGAAGGGATCATAGATTCAGTGGTCATCAAGGAGGATGATATACTTTCCGGGCGTTATGATTACGCGGAAATGGAAGTTTTTATCGTAAATTACAGCGAGTTGACGCAAGGCCAGATGAACCTGAAACGCGGTTTCATTGGCGAAGTTTCGTTCAACAAAAACCAATTCACCGCCGAGGTGCGCGGCCTTACCCAGCGACTCTCTGGCACTATGGGAGCGTTATATTCTGGCGCTTGCCGTGCACAACTTGGCGATGCGAATTGCACGATAAATATGACGCCTTTCAGCAAAACCGGGACGGTGACGGCAGTTGTCAGCAACAGCGTGTTTTCCGATTCGTCGCGCACCGAGGCAAGCGGATATTTCAGTGCCGGGGTTATTACCTTCACCAGCGGGTTGAACAGCGGGCGCAGCATGGATGTGATGAATTTTGCCGGCACGCAAATCACGCTGGCGTTGCCCGCATATTATACCATTTCGATCGGCGATACTTACAGCATGAAGGCGGGTTGCGACAAGACTTTCACCACTTGCTGCACGCGGTTCAACAACGCCGTGAATTTCCGCGGCGAGCCATTTATTCCCGGGACAGATGCGGTTCTCACTACTTCTGGGACACGCTCCACTTAGTGTCGTCCCCGCGAAAGCGGGGATCCATAACCACGAATTCTTGAATATAGATTCCCGCCTGCGCGGGAATGACAATAGCAAAAATGACCACACGCGAACAAATTATCACCGAGGCAAGAAGTTGGATCGGGACGAAATTCCATCATCAGGGACGCCTGAAAAAATCCGCGGCAAATCATGGCGGGTGCGATTGTTTGGGCCTACTGGTCGGTGTTGCCAGGGATTTGCAAATGCACTCACCCAAGAATAAATCCCGTGCGTTCCTTTCGCAGTTCGACGATACCGCATATACGCGCATTCCGAACGGGAAAAAATTGCAGGAGAGATTAGAAAATCTGCTCTATCCGGTCGATGCGAAAAATATGGATATGGCCGATGTTCTGCTGCTGAAATTCGGGCGCAATCCGCAGCATCTCGGTATCATCAGTGATTATCCCGGTGGGTTTGGATTAATCCATTGCTTCCGCCAGGTTGGGCAGGTGGTAGAACACCGGCTGGATGATTATTGGCGGGAAAAAATCGTCGGAGTTTATAGTTTTTTTGATTCTGGATTCCGGCTTTCGCCGGAATGACAAAATAGATTTATGGCAACTTTAATTTTAACCGCAGCGGCTGGCGCGGTGGCGGGTGATATTGGCAGCGGCGGGATTTTCGGGCCGTTCCTGAATTCCGCCTTGCGCATCGGCGCAACTTACGTCGGCAACGCCATCGATAATAAAATCCTTCCCGCGTCGCGCCAGGGCTTACAGCTCGCCGATCTTTCGGTGCAGACTTCGACTTACGGGAAAATGATTCCCATCGTTTACGGCAATATGCGCGTGGCGGGGAACGTGATCTGGGCAGAGCAGATTCATCAGACCGCGACGACGACTTCCATCGGCGGCGGCAAGGGCGGCGGGCTGGTGCAATCGAACAGCGAAACCACCTACAGCTATTCCGTCACTATGGCTATCGGGATTTGCTTAGGGCAAATCGACGAAGTGATCCGCATTTGGGCGGATGCGCTGCTACTCGATACCAGCCAGGGAACGTACCGCGTTTATACCGGCAGCGAAACGCAGGAGCCGGATACTTATATCCAGAGCGTGCAAGGCGTGGGGACGACGCCAGCATATCGGGGGCTCGCTTATGTTTTTGTCGAGAATTTCCCGTTGGCGGCGTTTGGCAACCGCATCCCGAATTTCACTTTTGAGGTGAAGAAGCGCGCGAAGCCCGTGGATAACGGCAGCGGGCAATCGCTGGAAGAAATCATCAGCGGTATCGTGATGATCCCCGGCTCCGGTGAATTTGTGTACGACACAGTCGTCGAAACCAAAGTCGAGGGCGAAACGGTCGGCAGCGGATTCGCGCAGAGTGGAACCTCGGTGCCGATAAACCGGAATAACGGCAGCGGCGTGGCGGATTCGTTGGTGGCGCTTTCGCAGTTGCAGCAGACATTGCCGAATGTTGAGTGGGTGGCGCTGGTGGTGACGTGGTTCGGGAATTCCACCAATGCCGGAAGCTGCACGATTGTTCCGGGAGTGGAATATCAAACCGGTGCTACGACCGAGCCGGATATATGGAGCGTTGGAAGCTTCATGCGCTCAACCGCGCACCAGATTACGCTAGATTCCAACGGTGATCCGATTTATGGCGGAACACCGAATGATGCCGGGGTTTTACGCTATCTGACGCAACTCAGAAATAGCGGTTATAAAATCATGTTCTACCCGATGTTTTTCATGGACGTGACCGGAAAGCCCTGGCGCGGAAAAGTGACAGGAAGTGCCACCGACGTTGCGAATTTTTTCACGAAAACCAACGGATACAACACCTTCGTTGAGCACTATGCGAATCTGGTAAACGGATACGTCGATGCGTTCGTCATCGGCTCTGAATTGATCGGGCTGACTAGCGTGGCGGGAACTGGAACCGATTATCCGGCGGTGGATGCACTGGTATCGCTCGCAGCAACGGTGAAGGGAATTTTAGGTTCAAGCGTGAAGGTTACATACGCTGCCGATTGGAGTGAATATCATCATACAACCGGAGGCTGGTATAACCTTGATCCGCTGTGGGCATCATCGAATATCGACGTGGTAGGAATTGACGCATATTTCCCGCTGACGGCAAAAACGGTGGAGGATTATAATGTTCAGGAAGTCATCAATGGCTGGACGAGCGGGGAGGGATGGAGCTTTTATTATACCGACACGCCACGCACCATCCAGGCTTCGCTTTCCGCGCCTTACGCTTGGAAAAACATTGCTTGGTGGTGGAGTAATCACCATGTGAACCCTGATAGCACGATAACTTCCTGGGTGCCAAATTCCAAACCGATCTGGTTCACCGAATACGGGTTCCCGAGCGTCGATTGCGCGACCAATCAGCCGAATATTTTTTATGATCCGAATTCAGTACAGGGCGGGTTGCCATATTTTTCGCAGGGACATATAGATTTCATGGCGCAGCGCATCGGCCTTATCGGCACAGAATTGCAATGGGCTGGTTCATCAATGATCCAGCAGAAATTCGTCTGGACTTGGGATGCCCGACCGTTTCCTTATTGGCCAAATCTGGTGAATGTGTGGACTGACGGTCCGCTGTGGCAATATGGACATTGGGTGGAGGGGAAACTCGGGATTTCCGATCTCGGTGCCATCGTTGCCGATATTTGCCTGCGCGCCGGAATGCAAGAAACCGATTTCGATGTGAGCCGACTCACCCAGGAAGTTGATGGGTACACGATAGTTTCGCAGGGAACTTTCCGCGGCGCGATCGAAACTTTGCAAGCGGCGTATTTTTTCGATGCAGTGGAAACCGACGGGATATTGAAATTTATCCCGCGCGGTAATGCTTCGGCGCTGACTATCGCGGAGGATAGCCTGGCCAGAACCGATAAATCCGATATGCCGCTTGCGATCAAGCGCGACATGGAAGTTGCGCTGCCACAGAAAGTGGACGTGAATTATTTAAGCTACGCCATCGATTATCAGCCATGCAACCAGCATTCGGAAAAAATCACCACTGAAAGTGTGGCGAAGCTAACCGTCAATCTGCCGATAGTGCTGACCGATCAGGAAGCAAAAAATATCGCTGATACTACGCTTTACAGTTACTGGATGGGGCGGACCAGCTATCAGTTTTATTTGCCGCAGCAATATAGTTATCTCGATCCAGCAGATGTGATAACGATCACGGCAGATAACGGTGCGGTGCATACGATCCGTATTACCGACGCGCATTATTCCAAGGCGGGTGTGACCAAAGTTACGGGCGTGGCGGAAAATATTTCGATTTATAATATTCACAGTACCCCGGTTGTCGCTGCTCCTACTACGGCGGCGATTCCTGCCATTGCAGCCACCGATTTGGGTATTCTGGATATTTCTGCATATCCCGGTGATGCATGGAACCAGCCGTATCTGCGGTTTTCCGGTGCGGGGTTGCAGACCGGATGGTCGGGAGCGAAGGTTTTCCGTTCTGACGATGGCGGGAATTCATATTCGCCAATTGCCACTATAAGCGTTGCCGGGACGACAGGCCAGGCTTCGACGGTTCTCGCGGCGCCGGCAAATTATTGTGTTTTCGATATAATAAATACGGTTACGGTAATATTAGTTTCCGGCGAATTGGCAAGTACCGACCGGCTTTCGCTACTGAATGGTGCGAACACCGCACTCCTCGGGAATGAAATAATCCAGTTCCAGAATGCGACTTTGGTTGCGCCCAATAAATATATGCTGAGTACGCTTTTGCGCGGGCGGCTGGGGACGGAAGGGCAGATTTCAAGCCATGCCGCGGGGGAAAATTTCACGCTGCTTGATAACAGCATAGTTTCCACGGCTTATCCAACGGCGCTGATAAATGTTTTGCGCCAATACAAAGGCGGCACTTTCGGGCAGGATTTGAGCGATGTCACCGAGCAGGATTTCACCTATCAGGCACTATGTTTAAAACCTTATTCACCGGTGAATATCAGTGGATTGCGGGACGGTTCTGGGAATCTCACGATGAACTGGATAAGAAGGACGCGGGTTGGCGGCGCATGGCTGGATTATTCAGATGTTCCGCTTTCGGAGGAAACAGAAGCCTACAGCGTGGATATTATGAATAGAACCAACGTGGTCAGGACAATTTCCGGGATCACCTCGCCTTCGGCCTATTACAGCGCTACCCTACAGACAACCGATTTCGGCAGTCTACAAAGCAGCGTTTCGGTTAATGTCTACCAGCTTTCCGCAATCGTTGGGCGCGGCTGGCCGGGGAGTGCCAATATTTAGGACTGGCTGCTATTGCGGTTCCTTGAGCCGCATTTGGTCATCAATTCCTGCTTGGTAGCTGCAGAAAGTGGAGTAGCGGCGGTCTGTTCTTTATCCGAAAGTTTGCCAATCCTTTCCTTCTCCCAGGTTTGGTAGGAGGCGGCTTCCTTCAGCGCGTCCTTATTCGATTCGTTAGGCGTTTTGCCTTGGTTTTGCGCTTTTAAGATCGCCTGGGCCGGGAGGGAGAGCTTGTAATACTGAGCCCTGCTATCAGCACGAGCGGCCTTTACGTCGTTCTTTTCTGCCGCGGTAAGGCTGGCGAAAGCCGCGCGGCGTTTTTTAAGTTCGTCTTGTGCCTTGGCGGAAAGTTTGCTTTCGCAAGCTTCCCTTTTCGCGTTATTAGCCGCAGATGAATCGAATGCCGCCAGGCAAAGCCCGGAAACCAATGCCAAACTGGTGACAATAACAACTGCTGAAACTTTTTTCATAACCATCGCTCCTTTAGAGTTGAAATTAAGAGTTAAAAAATATGACCACTTCAAATAACCTAGGTTTTTTCCTACTCCAGCAGAATCAAGCACAAAAAGAAATTACTGTCAATGAAGCATTGACGACGATAGATGCACTAATGAATACTGGGGCGAAAAGCATAACCATTGCTACGCCGCCATCATCTCCCAATCCCGGTGACTTATATATAGTGGCGGCGAGTCCCACTGGCGCATGGGCGGGGCAGGCGAATAACATCGCCTGGTATAACCAGATATGGCAGTTCATCGTGCCGAATGCGGGAATGAGCCTGTTCGTGAAAGATCAGGGCAAGATTTACGCCTATAACGGCACGAACTGGTTCGTTACTAATTCTTCGCTTTCGGTGCTGGGGGATGTGAGTTTGAGTGGCTCGATCGCGAGCAACAGCGTGCTTACTTATAATTCCGGCACTGGAAAATGGCATGATGCGACCGGTGGTGGCAGCGGCACCGTCACCAGCGTCGCTATTTCCATGCCGACGGAATTCAGCGTTTCCGGCTCGCCGATTACCGGCTCGGGCACCCTGACCATCACCAAGGCAAATGAAAACGCCAATACGGTTTATGCTGGGCCTGCTTCAGGCAGCGCCGCCGCACCCACATTTCGCGCATTAACCGTTGCCGATTTACCAACTATCAATCTTGTTTATCACACCATGTTTGGAGGAGTTTAACCATGACTGTCACCGCAACGCCTATCTTTCCGCAAACCATACAGAATTATGTTGTGCAGATCGCAAATGCCGATGCATCAAATAGTAAAACCATAGCCACAGCCGGTGCTAATGGATCAAAAATCGAAACACTGGTTGTCGCTTCGAGCGATACGTCAGCACGCGACATTTCTTTTTTTATAACGATCAGCAGCACAAATTATTTGCTTGGCACGGTGAACATTCCCGCAAATTCCGGGAATACTAATGCCCTTCCGTCAGTGGATATTTTAAGGAACCCTCAAGTGCCTGGCCTTGCCTATGATGCCAACGGGAATAAATACCTGTATTTGAAAAACGGCGCTACTCTCACCTGCACGGCGCTCACAACAGTTACCTCGGCGAAGCTGATAAGCATTAATGCAATTGGCGGGGATTTCTAGATGTTCGGGGAAATCGGGCCAAAACTCAGGACATGGTTCAGCCTGCAAGGTGCGGCTAGTGGCCAATCCTTAGCGGCAGACAATACGAAACCACTCGGCGTGAAATGGGTGACGAATCTGCTGGCATCTAATAATTTATCGGATGTTTCGAGTGCTAGCAGTGCGCGGACAAACCTTGGGTTGGGTTCAATCGCAACGCAAAGCGCAAGTAGCGTGGCTATCATCGGCGGCAACATCGACGGTGTGACGCAGGGTGCTACGACGCCGATGCAAATTCAGGGCTATAGGCCGATTAACGCACAGACGGGAACGAGTTATACCCTGGCGGCAGGTGATTCCGGGAATCTGGTTACGCTTAATAATGCAAGTGCGATAACACTGACCGTTCCGCCTAATTCTAGCGTGAATTTCCCGACTGGTGCGGAAATCGACATAGCCCAGCTTGGCGCTGGGCAGGTGGGGATTTCCCCTGGCAGCGGCGTCACCATCAATTCGTATAATACGAAAACCCACTTGGCTGGGCAATATGCGGGTGGAACGCTGAAACAAACCGCGACTAATACGTGGATTTTGATTGGGAATTTGGCCTGATGCCTAATAACGACATCAGGAAAATCGTTCGCGAGGCGGTGCAGGAAACATTGGCTAGTCTTGGGTTCGACCTACGTCAGATCAACGAAACCCAAGCCGACCTGCTTTATCTACGCCGTCTCAGGAAATCCAGCCAGGGTTATGACGAGCGGATCAAACTTGCGGTGATTTCGGTGCTGATTCCTGCGGTTTTGTATTTACTGTGGGTGGCGCTGAAAAGCCTTATCATGGGAGGTAAATAATGCTCACATTCTTCGGCTCACTCCTCGGATTTTTAACCTCCGCATTCCCGGAAATCCTCCGCATGATCGGCGACGCGGCGGATAGGAGGCACGAGCTTGACATATTGCAGATGCAGATGGAGCAGGAGAAGCTCGGTTTTCAGAACCATCTGGAGGAAATAAAAATCAACGCCGATACCGAAGTGGCCAAGGAATTATACAAAACCTACAACAGCGGTGTGCGCTGGGTAGATGCGCTGAACGCAAGCGTCCGGCCCGTGCTTTCCTATTTTTTCTTCCTGCTTTATGCCGGGATCAAGGTTTTCCAGTTCCATGTGTTGAACATGAATCTGGAAGCCCTCTGGACCGGCGATGACCAAATCATTTTCGCCAGCATCATCAGCTTTTATTTCGGGCAACGGGCGATTTTGAAGATGCGGGGTTAGCTGTAAGTAAAGAAAGGATAATCATTATAAATCAGGCTATAATCACCAATTACTCATTATTAACATCATGTTTCAATCCCTGGAACTTTCCATTCCGTTAATAAAAAAATACGAGGGGTTTTCCGCTATATCGTATTTGTGTCCTGCCGGGTATAAAACTATTGGTTACGGACATAAAATATGCCCAAATGAACATATAGCCGAACCGCTGGCTGAGGATAAGGCGCTGGAACTGCTGGCCGCGGATGCGGAAATAGCTGATCGGGTGGTGAAAAGACTCATAAAACGGGTGGTTAAGCCAGAGCAGGAGGCGGCGCTTATTTCTTTTACTTATAACCTCGGCGGCGCGGCACTGCAGCGTTCAACCCTACGGCGGAAAGTCAATGCTGGGGATGATAACATGGTACCGAAGGAATTGATGAAATGGGTACGGGCGAAAGGCCGGATAATACCTGGGCTGGTTGCCAGAAGAAGCGAGGAGGGGGTATTATATGCTAGCGGTGCTTGAATCTCAGTGGCGAAATATTTATACATATTTTATACACATGTGTAAATAAGCCACTACTTAAAATTTTATGCGAATTATTGCGACTATTTCGTCGAAAAATGCTTTTTTTTGAGGTGCAAAGGGGTAACAAGTGCTATACTGTTTCTCGTGGTTAACAAATTTGGAGGAAATATGTCTAACAGAAAGAATGAGCGCGGCTTTACTCTAGTTGAGCTTTCGATCGTACTGGTGATCATCGGCCTTATCGTCGGTGGGGTGCTGGCGGGGCAGTCGTTGATAAATTCAGCAAAACTGCAAGCTGAAATAACCCAGTTTAATAAGATTGATACTGCGGTTAATGCCTTTTATTTAAGAAACGGCTATTTACCCGGCGATACTAAGAACATTGCAGGGTTTGCCACGGCTGGTGTTGCGGCAGGTGACCAAAATGGATTGATCGGTACTGGTGTTGCTGCTGAAGAAACGACATACAAAGCTACGGAAGAAGCCAATGCCGTTGCCGAATTGGAGGAACTGGGTCTGGTTCCCGGAGTCGCTGTTAACCCGAGCGGTAACGGTGCTTCCTCTTTTGCCAGCTCTGGGGGTGATTTGATTGCTGCCAAGGTTGGTGGTGGGATAACGCTGTATGGCGATGCCGCTACTAATAAGAACTGGGTCAGATATGGGATACTTGGGGATAACGGTGCTGCCGGTGCCGCAGTCCTTGGGCCTCAATATACTGCTGACCAGACTTTCCAAATAGACACTAAACTAGATGACGGTGTTCCTACCACCGGCCTTGTGCAAGCTCGCGATAGTACCGCCGGTGTTGCTTTAAGTGCTGCAGGTCTCATCGGTGCGGCTGGTGCTGGTGATTGCGTGTTTACCGGTGGTCTAAAATATAACCAAGTAGACACTGCGACTGAATGCGGCTTTGCGATTCGTCTCAGTAACTAATCTCTCCATTGATTGTTAACGAAAAGGCCGGGGAAACCCGGCCTTTTTTGTTGCGTGTCTCACCCCAAATACTTCTCTATCTCCAGCGCCGCCATGCAGCCGGTGCCGGCGGCAGTGACGGCCTGGCGGAAGATTTTATCCTGCACGTCCCCCGCAGCGAAAACGCCAGGGATATTGGTTTTCGTGCTGTTGGCTTTGGTTATTATATAACCATCATTATCCATATCGATCATGCCCTTGAACAATGCGGTGTTCGGGAAATGGCCGATAGCAATGAACACGCCATCAACTTTCAATTCCCGCTCTTTTCCTGATTCAATAATCTTCACTCCCGTAACTCCCGGCGGATTTCCCCCGCCGAGAACTTCCTTCACCTGCGAATTCCAAATAACGTTTATTTTCGGGTTTTTGAACAGCCTATCCTGGAGGATTTTTTCCGCGCGGAATTTATCGCGCCTATGAATGACCGTTACCTTGCTTGCGTGATTAGTGAGGTATAAGGCCTCCTCAACGGCGCTATTACCGCCGCCCACTACCGCAACTTCCTTGCCCTTAAAGAAAAATCCGTCGCAGGTAGCGCAGCCGGAAACGCCGTAGCCCTGGAATTTTTTCTCTGATTCCAGGCCCAGCCATTTTGCCTGCGCTCCTGTGCATATAATGATTGAATCGCCGGTATAAACCGTGCCAGATTCTCCGGTTGCGGTGAACGGTTTTTTGCTCAAATCCACCTTGGTGATGTGGTCACTGAAAATGCGGGTACCGACATGCTCGCACTGTTTGATCATCTGCTCCATCAGCCACGGGCCTTGTATTACATCGGCGAAACCGGGGTAATTTTCCACATCGGTGGTGATGGTGAGTTGGCCGCCGGGCTGGATGCCATTAATCAATATCGGTTGGCGGTTGGCGCGCGCGGCGTATATGGCGGCCGCGCAACCCGCCGGGCCGGAGCCGAGTATGAGTACGTGGGTGTGGTGCTGAGGCATAAGAGGATAGCTGGTAACTGGTAACTAGAATTCTTTCCAGTTACTAGTCATCCAGTTACAATTTCTTCGCGTGTCCGGCTAAATACGACGCCACTCCTTCCGAAGTCGCTTTCATACCCTGGTCGCCTTTATTCCATCCCGCCGGGCAGACCTCGCCGTTCTCCTCGTGGAAAATCAGCGAGTCGACCATGCGGAGGGTTTCATCCACGTTCCGGCCCAGCGGCAGATCATTCACCACCTGGTGCCGGACTACGCCTTCCTTATCGATCATGAAGGTGCCGCGCAGCGCCACTTCATCATGAAACAGAACATCATATTGCCGGGCGATGGATTTGGTCAAATCCGCGACCATCGGGAATTGCACGTTGCCGATGCCGCCTTTTTCGACGGGAGTATTCTTCCACGCCAAATGGCTGAAATGCGAATCGACGCTGACGGCCACCAATTCCGCATTACGGCTTTTGAATTCCGGTAGCCGGTTATTGAAGGCGATGATTTCCGAAGGGCAGACGAAAGTGAAATCCAGCGGATAGAAAAACAGGATGCCGATATGGCCGCCGATGAAATTCTTCAGGTTGAAATTATCGTTGATTGTGTTATCCGGCATTACTGCTTTTGCGCTGAAATCCGGGGCTTGTTTGCCGACGAGAACGGTCATGTTGATCTCCTTTTGGTTGGATTGTTTTTATATGGGAAAACTTAGTCACAATTCAAGTGTTATTCTTTTATAGCGATTTTTAACGCCAAGCCCGAAAAATAAATCGAAAGTGGGGCGATGAGCAACAAAAGTGCGGCCTGCATAGCAAAAGTCCCGGAAACGGCGAATATCAAAACCGGGATATAGAGCGGAATCAATATGACTGGGATTATTATCCCGGCTTTTTTGCTGCCGAGCGTCAGCGCCGCCCCGAATCCGCCGATTGCAGCTAAGCATGGGATTCCGGCTATCAGGGAAATAGCGGTTTTCACCAGAGTTACCATATCCGCCCGGAACAATAGCGCTAATAGCGGCAGCGCCGGAAGCGAAACCGCGATTATCGCCAGCGAATAGGCGATATATTTGGCGATAACTATATAGGTGGGCGAGGGGAGCCCCAGGAAAAGCTGCTCTAGGCTGCCATCCCGCCAGTCATCATCGAAAAAGAATTTGAGCGAGAGGAAAACCAAGAATAGTTGGATGATCCAGATATATCCGGGCGCAATGGTTTGCGGATTTTCCACTGCGAAAGGCAATATCATCAGCGCCAGGGCAAGGAATGCCACGAGCTGCAAAAGCTCGGATTTTTTCCTATATAACAGCCGTAATTCGCGGGTGATGAGGGTGCGGAGCATTGGCGTTATAGTTGTCAAATTGGAATTGCTAACTAATTATAGATTTGCCCTAATGCCGTCATTCCTGCGTAAGCAGGAATCTAGAAAGATCAATAAGTTAAGATTCCAGCTTTCGCTGGAATGACGCCAAGTCTATTATAATTTAGCAATACCTTCTTTGTAGTTAACGTTTTATTAATAATTACCAATTATAATGAGGGAAAAGTTAATAAGATGCTACATATAATTTATGGCTAGAAAACGAATTAAAACCACGCCACCAGTACAATCTCCCGTTCCGGAACAGCCGATAAATATTGGCTATGGCGTGGATTTTACCCAATTTTCTGCCTTTATGGGGAAGCCTATATGCCGGCTAGCTTTTAAAGATGAAGCTATGGATAAAATGTGGCAGGCGCTGGCAAAAAGAGATGTGACACTTTTGGAAGAGGCAATGGCACAAGGTGCAAACGCCAATCAGCAGCTTCCAGCAATCAGGGATACATTCCGTGGATATTCTTCGCAAGATCTTGAATCCGGATTCACTATAATAGGGCTCGAGTCATTACATCCCCTCGGATTTGCATTGGAAAGGGATTTTGTTGAGGGAATTCGGATATTAGCTGATCGCGGTGCCCATATTAGTGAATCTCAGGCTCCGCAGTATGCGCTTGCAAGGAGAGGAGATTCTTTAATTTCGCCCGGAGGGTTACTGACATTTTATCCGCCACCGCCTTCGCGCAAGGTGTTTGATTTCGAGATAGAGGGATATAAACCGCAATATGAAATTGACCTCATTGATAAAATAGCTGAGAAAAATAATTATCAAATTACTATGGGTATTCTTCAAGCAACTCCACCAGATCCAAATATATTGCGTATCTTTCATCTCTTACAATATGCCAGCACGTGCCATGATTCGGATGAGACGATGCGGGCGCTGGTTAATTTTGACCTTGCGCGCCCCACCCTAGTGGATCGCGGCCCATGGTATGGCATATTGAGAGATGTGCTTGTGCTAGAAAGGGATAATGGAAGGCAACCATCAAAAGTTGGTCGATATTTACGCGCACCGGAAACCGGGATGCGCTTCACTGCGGCTGATATAGAAGCTGCATTTAACGGGCAGGATCCAGCTGAATTGCATAGGTTTCAAACGCCCGGAAGAAGTCAGCCTTTGCCTGATGGTTGGCAACGACGAGTTTTACCAGGAACTGGTGAAAATGCATCGGCAATAGTAGCAAGGCCAAATGCTGAGGCACTTCGTGCTTCAGCACCTGCTGCCGCATCGGATGATGTTTTGCGACGGAATACAGGTCAAGGTTCAGCTGCCTATATGGCATTTGTCGAACGGTTGCCGGATGATTTAAAACGTTATGCTAATGATAAAAGTTGGCCGGGGGATATAATGCTGTTTACTACATGCAGAGTAGCCAGAGATCATCGGCCATTATTTGATGGAATTCTTGATCCAGATGGACGAACACAGGAGAGAGTACAAGCAGCGCGTGCTTTCGATGCGTTTTCCAGGCAGTTGCCAGCTGACACTAGAGATATGATGACCCACGAACTGCACAGTTATTTCTATACAGCATGCCGCACTATCATAGCACGACCGGAGTTGTTTCAAGGGCTTCTGGAAGTTCAGACAACTACTTCTCCCCGTGCGATTCGTTAGTACAATCAAAATCTATGGCCTCACTTGCGATAATGCGAGGTATTATCTTCCTGAACTAACCAGTCTTTAGTCCGTCTATGCTCCTAACGGAGCTACGCCGGACACTGCTTCGCCTAAGATCGGGCTCCGTCGTGGCTGCGCCATGCGTAGCCGAAGGCGAAGCGTGGTGGTGGGTGCAGTCTAATGCGAACCAGTCTCCAGCCCGCTTTCGCCCGTTCCGGGCTACAGCGCGGCATCCGCTTCTCTAACACTCCGACGCTTGTCGCGCCGTAGCGTAAGCGAAGGCGGATGGTGGGCGGTATTGGGCTCGAACCAACGACCTCTACGATGTCAACGTAGCGCTCTAACCAACTGAGCTAACCGCCCGGCGAAAGATTTGGCCGTATTTACTCGAAAATCCAAGCGTGTGTCACTAAAAATGTTTGGCTGAGCGCTTAAATTAAAGCGCTTCTTCCCCGGTATCGCCGGTGCGGATGCGGATGGCTTTCTCTATGGCTGAGATGAAGATTTTTCCGTCACCAATACGGCCAGTGTTGGCGGCTTTCCTTATCGCTTCCACCGCGCGCTCGACCATTTTATCCTCGATCACCGTTTCGATTTTTACCTTTGGCAGGAAATCGATGATATATTCGGCGCCCTTATGCAGCTCGGTGCGGCCCTTCTGGCGGCCAAAGCCTTTTACTTCCGTCACCGTCATGCCATAAACGCCGATTTCCTGAAGCGCTTCCTTCACTTCATCCAGTTTGAACGGCTTGATTATCGCTTCGAGTTTTTTCATAAGTTGCAGATATAAGAATATCCCGGTTATATATTTGATGCCACAAGAATTAAGATGTAGTAAGAACGTTATCTTTATATGAACCAGGCCTCATTTTCTGCCAACCACTCAGCATCCACCATTCGGGATTATTTAGCGCTCCTGAAACCCCGCGTGATGTCACTAGTAGTTTTTACTGGCCTGGTCGGGCTTCTCCTTGCCCCGGGACATATCCACCCGTTTATCGGTTCCATAGCCATATTTTGTATCGCGCTCGGCAGCGGGGCATCGGGGGCGATAAATATGTGGTATGAGCGGGATATTGATGCACTGATGAGCCGCACGAAAAACCGGCCGATTCCGGCGGGGCGCATCAACCCTGATTCGGCAATAGAATTCGCGGCCATAATGGCAGGGGCCAGCGTTTTCATCATGGCAGTTGCGGTGAATTACCTCTCAGCACTGCTTCTGCTTTCGGCGATTTGCTTTTATGTTTTCATCTATACCGTTTGGCTCAAGCGCAGAACTCCGCAGAATATTGTGATCGGCGGTGCGGCGGGCGCGTTTCCGCCCTTGATTGGCTGGGCCGCAGTCACCGGATCGCTTGCACCAGAGCCGCTGTTGCTTTTCCTGATAATTTTCATGTGGACGCCGGCGCATTTCTGGGCGCTGGCGCTCTATCGCTCGGATGATTATAAAATGGCAGGAATCCCGATGCTGCCGGTGGTCGCTGGAGTCCAGGAAACCAAACGGCAGATAATAATTTACAGCTTCCTTCTGGTTTTTTCTTCCATCCTGCCGTTTTTGTATCATTATTCCGGGAAGGTTTATCTGATCGGCGCTCTGCTGCTAGGCGCACGGTTTATCCATCATTCTACGCTGGTTTACCGAGGTGGGCCGGAAACTTCCTTCAAGATGTTTAAGTTCTCGATATATTATCTGTTCCTGCTGTTCGCGCTTTTGTTAGTAGATAAATATGCCTCCTGGTAATATGCACAAGAAGCAGAAAGCAAAAAACATCATGCTTCTAGTGATATTACTGGCGACCGTGATTCTATTTTTCTGCATCACGATCGTGCGGTTTCCGCATGTCTAAAAAAAACCATCATCTCGCCTTGAGCTTGCTCGCCATCGCTATAGGCATGGTATGCATCGCTTATGCATCGGTGCCATTATATCGGCTGTTTTGCGCCGCCACCGGGTTCAACGGCACGACCAAGCGGGTAGAAGCTAATCATTCGCAAATTCTTGACCGGAAAATCACCGTCACTTTCAACGCCGATGTCGATCCGAATTTGCCGTGGAAATTCTATCCGCTGCAAAAGAAAATAACGCTTAAAATCGGTGAGAATAAAAAAGTTGCCTACCGGGCTGAAAACTTAAGCGACAAGCCGGTAACCGGCCAGGCCGTATATAACGTGACACCGGAAGAGGCGGCTGCCTATTTCAATAAAATCCAGTGCTTCTGTTTCGAAAACCAGACGCTTAAAGCCCATCAAAAAATCAGGTTGCCGGTGGTGTTTTTTATCGACCCGGAAATCACAAAAGACAAGGATTTGGCCAATTTAAAAACTATTACCTTGTCATATACGTTTTTTAAGGTAAAAAAATGAGAGTTCTGATATGGAAAAAATGCACATAACCGGCCAGCAGCCGCATCAATACCATCTGGTAAATCCAAGCCCGTGGCCGATTATCGGGGCAATCGGATTGTTTTGCCTGACGCTAGGCTCGGCTATGACGTTCCATGCCAAAGCGGGTGGGAAATTATTGCTGGCGATGGGCATCGTCCTCATACTTTTTACCATGTTCCGCTGGTGGAGCGATGTCATAAAAGAAAGCATTGCGGACAAGGCCCACACTTCCCCGGTGCGCCGGGGTTTAAGGATGGGCATGGGGTTGTTCATCCTTTCGGAAGTGATGTTCTTCGCCGCGTTTTTCGGCTCGTTCTTCAAGGCCAGCATTTTCCCGGTCGGGATTTTGGATGGCGTATGGGTGGTGAAAGAAGGAATCTGGCCGCCCGCCGGCTTAAAAACCTTCGACCCGTGGGATTTGCCGTTCATGAACACGCTGATTCTTTTGCTTTCCGGCACCACCGTCACCTGGGCGCATCACGCGCTGATGCATGGTGACCGCAAGGGATTAATCCAGGGCCTTGCCTGTACCGTCCTGCTCGGGATTTCCTTCACCAGCCTGCAGGCATTTGAATACCACCATGCGCCGTTTGCTTTCAAGCAGGGGATTTATCCTTCCAATTTCTTCATGGCCACCGGCTTCCACGGATTCCACGTTATAATCGGCACGATATTCTTGATTACCTGCCTGATTCGCGCGCGCAAGGGTCAGTTCACGCCAGAGAATCATCTGGGATTTGAATTTGCCGCCTGGTACTGGCATTTCGTCGATGTGGTGTGGCTGTTCCTGTTCGTATGCATTTACTGGTGGGGATCGTCGTAAAAATCGATGATTCGAATATTACGCCATTATCCCGGCCTGACAATTTCAGCCTTTTCGGCCTTCCTAATCCTGGTTGCGCTCGGCACTTGGCAGATAAAAAGATTGCAATGGAAAACCTCTATGATTGCCGGAATCGAGCATGGATTTGCCGCACCGGCGATTCCGCTGCCGCGCGACGCATCACTGGAAAAAGATCAATTCAAAAAAGTGAGAATTTCCGGGGTTTTCCTGCATAACAAGGAAATCCATATAGCTGCGAAATATTATCGTGGGCAGGCGGGATATTATATTTTGACGCCGCTAAAGGTAGTGGGTGGGCGGATGGTGTTGATAAACCGAGGCTGGGTGCCGGAGGAAAAAATCACTCAAAAATCTAGGGCCAAAACATTGATTCCCGGCAAGGTTACGCTTGAAGGCATAATATTCCCGGCGTTTCCACGGCATTGGTTCATGCCGAAAAATTCGCCCGAGAAGAATATCTGGTTCTCAACCGATGCGGCGGAAATCAATAGTTATGTGGGCGCGAACCTTCCCGGATACATCATCCAGCAAATCTCCCCGAATCCCGGTCAGTTGCCGATTCCGCTCGACCAGCAGGTGAAGCTCCGTAACGACCATCTTGGATACGCGATAACCTGGTATTTACTTGCTCTTACCCTGGCCGTGATTTATTTTCTGTTCATGAGGAATGAATGGAAAAAACATGGGTGCATACCAGGAACTTGAGCGTATTTTTGCCAAGCTGCACCGGATAGGTGGCATTTCCGGCATAATGCATTGGGATGCGGCGGTAATGATGCCGGAAAAATCCGCTCCCGAGCGCGCCGAGCAGCTGGCTTTCCTGCATTCGCTGCATCATGAAACTCTCGCAACCAAGAAAGTCGGAGAAAAAATCCAGGCAGCGAAACAGCGGGCGGAAGATTTAAATGACTGGCAGAAGGCCAATCTCCGGCTGATGGAGCATTCTTGGCTGCATGCAACTGCGGTCGATGAAAAGCTGGTGGTAGCATTATCGAAAGCCGGATCCGAATGCGAGATGGCATGGCGGAAAGCTAGGGGCGAAAACGATTTCAAGACATTCGCCAAATATATGAAAAAAGTGTTGAAGCTAGTGCGCGAAATGGCTGTGGCAAAGGCGGAAAAGCTGAAGCTTTCAAAATATGATGCGTTATTAGACCAATATGATTCCGGAAGGAAATCAGTGGAAATCGATGCAATATTTAGTGATTTGAAAAAATTCCTGCCGGGATTTTTGGATAAGGTTTTAACGCGGCAGAAAAAGAAAAAAATCATCCCCATATCCGGCAAATTCCCGATCGCAACGCAGAAGCAGTTGGGGAAAAAGATGATGAAAAAAATCGGGTTCGATTTCGCCCACGGGCGGCTGGATACCAGCCATCATCCGTTCTGCGGCGGCGGCCCGGGGGATGTCCGCATAACCACGCGCTATTATGAGGATAATTTCCTGCCGAGCTTCATGGGCGTTTTGCATGAAACCGGCCATGCGCTTTACGAGTTTGGCTTGCCGGAAAAATGGCGGACACAGCCGGTCGGCGGCGCGCTTGGCATGAGTGTGCATGAAAGCCAATCCTTGTTTATTGAAATGCAAATAGCCAGAAGTTACGAATTTTGCGAATTTGCCGCGCCTGTTACGGCCAAGGAATTTAAGCGCCCCGGTAAGGAATTTTCTGCCGAGAATTTATACAACACGGTCACTTGCGTAAAGCCCGGACTAATACGCGTCGAGGCTGATGAAGTAACTTACCCGGCGCATGTAATACTGCGCTATGAAATAGAAAAGGATTTGATTTCCGGTGGTATGGAAATCGACGATTTGCCGGAAAGATGGAGCAAGGGAATGCGCGAATTGCTCGACGTAAAAGTGCCGAATGATAAAGATGGCTGTATGCAGGATATCCATTGGACGGATGGCTCTTTCGGCTATTTCCCGACTTATACGTTGGGTGCAATGACGGCGGCGCAATTGGCAAAAGCGATGAAAAAACAATTACCGGGAATCATGCGGGAAATCCAGCGCGGGGATTTTAAAAATATGCGAAAATGGCTGGCCGAAAACTTGCACTCGCACGGTTCGCACTATACGGCAGAGGAGCTGCTCAAAAAAAGCACCGGATCGGCTTTAAATGCTTCAGCGTTCAAAGAACATTTGCAGAATAGGTATTTACCATGAAATACATCAGTACACGCGGGGAAGCAGCGAAGCTGGGGTTTGAGGAAGTTTTGTTCGCCGGAATGGCGTCTGACGGTGGGCTTTATGTGCCAGAGGAAATACTTAAGTTTTCTCCAGCACAAATCGCCGGTTTCGCCGGGCTTTCATATGCTGAATTGGCGTTTGAAATAATAAATCCGTTTATCGGTGGCGAGATTCCGGAGAAAAAGCTGAAAGAAATAATCGCGGAAACTTATAAGGTTTTCCGGCATCCCGCCGTTGCGCCCTTGAAGCAGCTGGATGAAAATGAATGGCTGCTGGAATTGTTCCACGGGCCGACGCTGGCGTTCAAGGATTTTGCGCTGCAACTGCTCGGGCGTCTTTTGGATTATTTCCTGGAAAAGCGGAAGGAAAAAATTGTGATACTAGGAGCCACCAGTGGCGATACCGGATCGGCGGCGATTAATGGCTGTAAAAATTGCCGGAATGCGGAGATTTTCATCCTGCATCCGCATGGAAAAACCTCGGAAATCCAGCGTCGCCAGATGACAACGGTTGCTGCTAAAAACGTCCACAACATCGCGGTGAAAGGCACATTCGATGATTGCCAGGACATAGTGAAAAGTCTTTTCGCGCAGCGTGATTTCTTAAAAAACCGAAGGCTAGTTGCAGTGAATTCGATAAACTGGGCGCGGGTGATGGCGCAGATCGTGTATTATTTCTCGGCGGCAGTGGCACTCGGGAGTCCCGCTAAATCCGTCAGTTTTTCAGTGCCGACCGGCAATTTCGGTGATATTTTCGCCGGATTCATGGCTTATAAAATGGGCCTGCCGATAACAAAACTGATCATTGCGACGAACGAAAACGATATACTGGCGCGATTCATAAATGCCAATGATTACGCTAAAAAATCGGTTAGGACGACGCTTTCGCCCAGCATGGACATCCAGGTTTCCAGCAATTTCGAGCGGCTTTTGTTTTTCGCGCATGATGGCGATGGGAGAGAAGTTTCCCGCCTGATGGCGGATTTCAAAAAAACCGGACGGTTGAAGGTAGCACCGCAGGTGCTGGGGGAGATAAGGAAAATATTTTCCGGCCATAGCGCTGATGACGTGGAAACTAGGGAGGTGATAAAAAAAATCCATGATGTAACCGGCGAAATCGCCGATCCGCATACCGCTGTGGGGTTAAGCGCTGCTGGGAAGTTCAAGGAAAAATCAACCCCGATGATAACTTTGGCAACCGCGCATCCGGCGAAATTTCCTGAAGCGATAAAAAAAGCCGGGGTGCTGATGGCCGGAAATCCGCTTGCAAATCTTTCCCGCAAGAAGGAAAAACTTGTCATATTGCCGAACAGCGCGGAAAAGTTAAGAGGTTTTATAGTGGAAAATATATGAAAGGCTGGAGTCATCCCATGGAATGCCGAAGGCACTAGCGCAGGATCTGCTGTGCTGGTACTAAAACGTCCTGCAGGATAGCAGATAGTGGTGCGGACGCTTTCATGCTTGCCCCAATTTTTTTACTTCTAGGGACTAGAAAAATGTGCATGAGGTCGAGTAAGATGCACCGCCCTTATAAAAACATCATTTTTTATTCTAAGGGGACGTAGCTCAGTTGGATAGAGCGAGCGATTCCTAATCGCTAGGTCGGAGGTTCGAATCCTCTCGTTCCCACCATTTTACAGGCCTCTCTTTTGCATAAATTCGTAGGAATCTGTTAGTTCAAGTTCCTCTTCCTCGTTAAATTTATTCGGCGCATCGTAGGGATAACTCAGCAAAGAAATTGTTGTTTCTCGATCATTAGCCAAAATAGCCATTTCACGAACTTCTTCATCCCCAGGCTGAACTCCTTCTGGATGAGTGGCTTCTTTTCTGCTAAAAAGTAGTTTTTAGACTATAAACGTACTTCAATATCTTGGTTGAATTAAAGTGAATAATAAAAACGTCAGGTTTTTAGGGATAGATTTCTTAAGGTTTGTATGTGCCTTGTCAGTAGTATTATTTCATTATTTTTATCGCGGAACACTCTCTGACAGTCCAATTTTACTTAAAACCGAGATTCATTCCTTATCTGAGATATTTAAGTATGGCTTCTTAGGAGTGCAGATATTTTTTGTAATCAGCGGTTTTGTAATATTGAATTCAGCGCTGGAAAAAGATGCAAAAAGATTTCTTATATCTAGGTTTCTAAGGATTTATCCGGCATTCCTCATTTGCGCCACAATTACTTTTATGGCATGTAGATTTATCCCTGTAGACGATCCTAATTTTCATAAGCCCGGCTTTGTTCAGTATATCGTTAATCTGACGATGCTCAGCACAATATTTAAAGTGGAATATATGGATGGAGTATATTGGACTCTGATCTACGAAATAATTTTTTATGCCTATATATTTTTGCTAATTTTAACTGGAAAATTAAAGTTTATTGAATACTTCATTATTTTTGGACTCACTGCTTCCACAGTGTATTGGAGTCATTCAATTTTTGGGACTCCATTCCCAAGACATACGGCACTCCCATTAGCATGTGATGTATTCGGCTTCTTCTCTGCAGGATCACTACTTTACTTGAACTATCTAAATGGACCATCCAGGCTGAGAAATATATTATTGATTGTCTCTTATTTTCTCTCTTTGGTGCAGATAGATAAAATGTCCAGCGGCCTTTCTATTACAGGTGGGCATGTTAATAGCTACATAGCAGCAGTGATTTATACCGTATTGCTTTTGCTTTTTATAGCAGTAATAAAGAATCCCGCTCACTTTAAGAATAAAAATCTCTGGATTTTTATTGGGAACTTAACTTACCCTTTATATCTTATTCACCAAATGGTCGGATATATTATAATCCATCATTTCACGGGTAAGATTGGAGATTTTACTCTTGTAACTCTTACCATCTTATCTGTGATTATACTATCAGCGTTAATTCATATTTATGGTGAACTGCCAATAAGAAAATTGCTGAAGAATTTATTAATAAAGATCTAAACAATAAATAAATTATGTGTGGTATTTCGGGATTTTGGGAATTTAGGGCGTTAAGAAGAAGGGAAGAGCTTCAAAAAAACATAGAAAGCATGACGTCCGTGCTTGCGCATCGTGGTCCGGATGGGCAGGGTACTTGGATTGAAGAAAGTGCTGGAGTTGCGTTCGGCCATCGCCGCTTATCGATTATTGATCTTTCAACTGCCGGTAGCCAGCCCATGCTTTCCGCTAATGAACGGTTTGTCATCACTTTCAATGGAGAAATATATAATTTTCAGGAAATAAGGAAAGAACTTGAGAATGGTGGAGTGGTGTTTCGCGGCCATTCCGATACAGAAGTCCTTATCGAGGCCATCGTTATTTGGGGCTTGGATGCTACGGTTAAAAAATGCATCGGCATGTTTGCATTTGCTTTATGGGATAGAGGAGAACAGAAACTTTTCCTGGTTCGGGATCGCATGGGAGTAAAGCCACTTTATTATTCCATTATTGCAAACCAGGCAGTGCTTTTTGCTTCGCAGTCGAAGAGTTTTCTAAAACATCCATATTTTAAACCGGCTATTTCCTTGGAATCCACTGCTGGCTACCTTCAATATGGTTACTTACCACGGAGTCAGAGCATTTATGAGAACACCGCGCAGGTTCTGCCGGGGCACATTGTAGCGATTTCTCAAGATGGCTGGATAAAACAATCATGTTACTGGTCATTGCCAACCGAGCGTTTGGCTATCAGTGAAAATGAAGCCTCGGAAAGGCTGGAAGAAATATTAAAAAGTTCAATAAAACTACGCATGCGCGCCGATGTGCCGGTAGGCGCGTTTATTTCTGGGGGCGTGGATAGCAGCGCGGTCGTGGCCTATATGCAGAAAAGTGTAAGCAGAAAAGTTAAAACATTCTGTATAGGATTTAATAACGCGGTGCTCGATGAATCGAAATATGCCAAGGCTGTGGCGAATCATTTGGGCACCGACCATACGGAAGTAATAATGGACGAAAAGGATCTGTTCTCTCTCATTCCCACTCTGCCTGAATATTATGACGAACCATTCGCTGATTTCTCAATGCTGCCGACTATGCTAGTTTCAAAAATCGCAAGGGAGCAAGTTGTGGTATCGCTTTCCGGTGATGGTGGGGACGAGCTTTTTACCGGATACGATAAATATAAAGCCGCTGCACTGCTTTTAAGAATTCCTCAGAAAACTCTGCGCTGTTTATTGCCAATGATAGATAATTTGCCATTCGGTTTATGGCAAGGGTTTGGAAAAGTGCTTGGTTTAAAAGTTACATCGCGAAGAATTGACAGATTAAAGAAAATCATAAAAGCCGATGGTAAAAAGGAAATATTATTAGATTTTTATAATAATCTATGGCGCGAGGAGCTGCCGCTGCTCTCTCCGGAATATAGTGCATTGCACAGAGAAAAATATGTTCCCGAACGGCTAGAAAACATAGAGGATATGCAGAGAATAGATGCCAGCTTCTATCTGCCAGACGATATTTTAACTAAGGTCGACCGCGCCAGCATGGCCTATGGTTTAGAAGCGCGCGAACCGCTTCTTGATCATCGGCTTGTCGAGTTTGCCTTTTCTTTACCGCTTTCACTTAAGCTTAAAAAGGGAAAATCAAAATATCTATTACGAAAGGCTTTGTATAAATATGTGCCAGAGAAGCTTATAGACCGGCCCAAACAAGGATTTGGGCCACCATTGCATGAATGGTTGCGTGGCCCTCTTCGCGATTGGGCGGAAAATCTTTTAGATCATAAAAAATTAGAGCAAGATGGAATTCTTGATGGGAATGTAATAAGGAAAACCTTGCAGAACCACCTGGATGGAATCGAGGACAATTCATTTGCGCTATGGAGTGTTCTGATGTTTCAGGAATGGAAGGGGTATTATCGTGTGTAGCTAAGTAAAACATCCAGATATTTCTCAGCAGCATATTCTCTTTTAAATTGATACATTGCGTCTTTTTGAAAATTTAGCGTCATTTGTTTGTGAGATTCTAGATTGCTTAAAGCCTCTTTAATTGCTTCAGCTAGTATTTCTCTATTCCCTACCGGGACAAGGGTTCCGTATTTGCCATCCGCCAATATTTCTCTCGGTCCGCTCTCGCAATCGGTAGATATGACTGGAGCGTCGCAAGCTAAAGCTTCAATCAAAACATTTGGCAGACCTTCGAAGTTCGAAGATGATACAAACAGGGTAGTGCGCGACATAAAGGCATAAGGATTTTTCTGGAATCCCGCCAGATCGACATCATCTTTAATGCCCAGATCATCTACAAAATTCATGAGTTTTATTTTTTCCTCTTTTTCTGCCGGGGTAAAAACATCGCCAAGAATGATCAGTTTTGCTTTGAGCGATTTCCGCACCTTGGCAAAAGCCTCGATAAGCATGTAATAATTCTTCTGAGGGTTCAATCTGCCCACTGCTAATATGGTCGGCTCGGTTCCAGCCAGCCAGGGATGCTGAATTTCTTCCTTTGCCAGTTCGAAAAGCTCAGGCGTGATCGTGGGATTATAAATATATTTCACCCGGCCTTTTTTATAGCCGCCATATTTTTCCAGATCCTCGGCAACATTCCTGGAAACTGCGATAATTTCATCGGCTAACGGATATAATATTTTTGCGAAGATTTTTTTTACCAAATGCTCGGCCAGGATGCTGTCTCCAACTAGCCATTTCAAAACATTCAATCTTTCCTTGCTATATGTGCAACGCTCGCTTATTACCAGCCGTGCTTTCCGTAAGGCCAGAACATTAGCAATTATGGCTATAACGTTTGGCCCTCTCATAAACGCCAATATACTAGCCGGTCTTTCCTTTAATATATATTTCGCAAAGGGAATAATGATACGGATTCCTTTCCGATCTATATTAATTACCTTTACTTTAGGAGATAAAATATTCCAGTAATCTCCCGTTTTCTGAAAAACTACCAAATGGATCTCCAGGCCCTTTTCCACAAATTGATTAGCAAGATTTACCAACATTCTTTGCGCACCGCCGCCGCCGAGGTCGGAAATAAATAAACATATAGGGGCTGTTGTTTTAATTTTTATCTCCGATATATAATTTTTCTCTGTGGTTTATAGCATATTTGAATATTTCCTCAGGGCTCAACCGGGCATTTTCCGCACTCATAGCGAACCCAACCGAGCTTAGTCTTTCTAAATAACCCTTCTCTGAATATATTCTTATATGATCCGATTGACCAAAAGCTTCGGCTCTTTCTTCTTCGGTAATTTTAGAAGCATCCTCATAGGTTTTTTCGAGGTTGGCACCGATGGGCACCAGTAAAACCGCCAACCCGCCTTTTTTCAGAACCCGGAAAAGTTCCTTCATGGCTTTGATATCATCCTCAATATGCTCCAGAACATGATTGCAGATTACTATATCAAAATAATCACTGGGAAGATCTATATTTATAATATCCAATTTTCTTACCGGCTGCGAAATATGTGAATAGGCCTTGGGTTCTATGTCTCCGCAAATATATTCCGCAGGATTCTGAGGGGAGATTAGGGAGTAGAGGCTGAGTTCCGGAGCGAAATGTAATATTTTTTTATTGGCAAATGATATATTTTTTTGCTGGAAATAGAAGTATAATGCTCTTTGCCTGTCTTTAGAAAAACAATTGGGGCAGGTTAGATTATCAATTGTCTGGGCCGAGATTATGTCTGCTTTTTCAGTGATTCCGTATGGGTATTTGCAGGGCATGAATTTTCCATAGCTTTTCCCGCAAAATGGGCAGAAACGCTCATCTCCCGGATAAAGCAACCCCCAGATTTCTCCCTTAATATTCTCTTTAAGAAAAGCCAGCTTATAATACCAGTCTAATGGCAAGATTTTCTTCAGGCACTTTTTAAATCTTATATATAACATTTATACTGGTTTTTTTACGGAAATCATATTTCTTATTTGCGCCTAAATACATACTCATCGCAGCCGGCACCGAATATGCCTGTACGTGTAGTAGAGGCTTGAAAAATACGCACAACCTCAAAACCGATATTTTGTAATGAGGGAACAATCTCGCTTTGTGTAGTTGACTCGTAGGGATATCCGCCCAACCAGTCATGAACGTCATGATGCCAATTCATGCCGCGGCTTCCTTTATATCCGGGAATATATTTGAAAGGGTTTCTTCCCGTTGATAGAAGACCGGCAATGAAAGCGGCTTTATAGATGCATCTGATTATCCACTGTTGCCATTTTCCGGTATGCGCATAAAATTTCTTTTCAATACGCCATAAATTGCATGATGGCGTCCTGTGATAAAGGGCGATAATAAATACGCCGTTTCCCTTAACCAAAGCTCCGGCTTTGCTAATAGCCGACCACATATCCCCGGTATGGTGAAGAACTCCCCAGCTATAAACCACATCGAATAATCCGAAACACTCGGGATCGAGATCGAATATGCTTGCCTGTTCCACCTGCCATTGTTCTCCTGGCGCATGGTGGGAAAGAAGTGCGTGGGCGGTATCTACCGAAGCCTGGTCGATATCCACACCTTTAACATTCGATGCGCCGAGCCGCAGTGCTGCCAACATGGAAAGCCCTGAACCGCAGCCGATATCCAAAAACTGTTTTGCTTTCAAGCCATCGGCCGGAATAAGTTTTTCCAGTCCTTTTAGTGCTTCCGCTATCCTGTCCTCATCGACAATTTTTGCATAAGATTGCCAATTATCACCGAACCGGAAATGGCTGTCTATATTCTTTAGATTCATAACTTCAACCACACAGGATAAATTTAAACAAGCCCAGGAAGGAGACCCGGCTTGTTTTTGCGGAAATCATATTCCTTATCTGATATATCATAAGCTATGAAAAGTTTAACTGTGAGCCAAGTAACGATCTAACAAGAGCTGCATTTTTTCATATGAACATACAAAAAAACATCACTATGCCGGTTTTAATCAAATATTTACTTTTCCTGCTTTCTTTTTTGGTATTTATTGCACCATTTCCGTTTTTTTCTTTTTTTGTCCCGGCTTTCCTGCTCATAATATTAACTGGCAAAGTGCGCTTCTCTTCCTCGGATACTCCGGTATGGATATTTTTAGCTCTTTACACAATCGTTTCACTGATATCCTTAATAAATGCAATAGATATGGAAACAGGCCTGGCCTATTTTCGCTTCAGTATCTATCTTTGTTTACTGATGCTATTTGTTTCCGCCCTTATTTATAGCTATGGCTACGAACCGATTGGGATTATATTCAAAGGCTCTACTTTTTTAATCTTAATTTCTGCAATTGCTTCTTTGGCGGGTCTCTTTGGGATATTGCCGATCTATGATCAGGTAACATTATGGGACCGGTTGAGCGGATTTTGCGGAAATCCGAATTACTACGGATTGGCACTCAATTTTTGTGTGATGTACCTTTATTATAAGATGGGCTTATCCGGCAAAATTGGCAGGATAAAGAACCTCGCGGCCCTTATGTTGCTCGTATTTACCTTATTGTTGACATATTCAAGGGCCGGTTGGATAGGGCTGGTTGTTTCGATAATATGTTATTCGTTTTTTATTGCCGTACAGAGTCAGTCTAAAACCGCGCTTCTTAGATTTATTGCTGGTATTATTGGATTAATTGTATTTATTGGATCGGCATGGTTGGTTGCCGATGCGTTTGACTATACCGAAAGGATAAGAATGAGGTTTGAGGCACAGGAATATGATGTGGATAGGTTCATGGTGCATGATATATTGCTCGAGAAAAGCCTTGAGCATCCGTTGGGTGTAGGACCGGGGCAGATTTCTATTTACCTGAGCAATTTTTATAACAATATAAAGGGAGCTGATGCTGCGGAAAGCAGCTATCTGGAGGTGCTTTTTGAGAGAGGCTATATGGGCGAGGCATTATATTTGCTTTTGCTGGTATATTTATTATTTTTGAGTTTTAGAATTTCTTTATTCTCATGGGAGTTCGCAAAAATTTCAGCGGCAGTGACTTCGATATTTTACGGAATGTTGGTATTTAGCTTTATAGGAGACACTACATATTTCCTGCACTTCTGGATCATCTCCGGCATGATTTGTGGGCTTAATATTCTATACTCCCGCGAGCGGGAATTACGGGGCAGACAACCAGTTATGATCACGTCATAAATTTCGCCGAAACCCTCGGCAGAAAGCTCCTTATATTCAGAAAAACAGCAGCAATGAATGTAACCAGGCAGGCTATGCTATAGCTGTCGGCGGCGGTTACTGCGTCGATTTTATGGAATATTACGAAAGGCAGGATGGCTGGCAATAATGCATAAATACTTACCAAGAATAATATGTTTCCGGATTTTTTCTCGACCAGCATTATAACGTTCATCATCTGATAGCCGGTAACGAAAATAACACTTGGTAGTAAATATCGGAAGCAGGTTGTTGCTATTTTGAATGATCTTCCAAACAAAAGCGGTATTAAAGGTTCGGAGATAAGGTAAAAAGCCAAGGCTATAAAGGCAGCAAAGGACATTATAGATATTATGAGGATGATTTTAGTTTTCAGGTAATTGGGTTTTTCCCGTTCGCCCGCAAGTTTATTAATTGCGTAGGATGAGTATAATGTTGAAGGCACCACAAGCATATCTGCCACCATCCGCGCTACTGCATAATAACCTGTCTCATCCAGGCTTGAGAACCGGCTGAGCAGAATTGGCAATATGCTGCTGCTGAAAGCAAAACATATCGAGGAATAATAGTTGACCAAGATGAAATTGCCATCGAGCTTTAGTAGCCCCACCTTTCTCAATTGCTGCAGCGAGAAATACTTGCTTAGAAAAAAACAAAATAGAATAATCCTGATCACCTGTGATGTATAGAACAGGGCCAGGGCAACAGGAACCGTCATGAGTCCTAGAGATATAGCAGCCATTATTAAAGCGGCATATAACACTTTTTCGACTATAAAAATGGTGTTGTATTCTCTGCTCTTATGCATTCCCATCAATATATCATTACAGCTTGCAGCAATTGCAAATACTGGTATAAACAGCAGCCCGCTAACAAGAAGCATGCTATTTTTTCCAGAGAGTTCCGGATTTTTTCCAAGCCAATATATTAATGGGACTATTATTATTGAGGAAGCAATGCAGATGAATATGTTTACGAGAAAAAGTGCGCCTGCAGCATCCTTGTTTTCTGCGGCGACTAGTTTATTTACATGAGTCATGCCGAATAAAGCAAGCACCGATCCGATGCTTATAAGGGAAGCAATAGATGTAACGAGTCCTCGTCCTTCAGGACCGAGATGGCGTGTCATTAGTATTGAGGCAATTAAAGAAAAGGAATAACCGATAGCATAAAAAAACACCGATCCCCCAACCATAAAATAAAATGACTGCAGATTTTCCGGTATAAATCTTTTTAACATTCTCTTAATGCTTGGTTATAGCTTGTTGCTGGCGCGCAACCTGGATCCATAAATCGCCAAGTTTGATTTATATCTCGACCACAACATGATAAGGGTTGAGGATATGACAAAAAGATCCAGTGATATCGACCAGTTATTAATATAGAGAATATCAAATTTAAGCCGCTTTCCCTGCTCCTCCGGCCGTACCTCGCTCCTTAAATCGGAGATTTGGACCAATCCGGTAAGTCCGGGCTTCACCATATGGCGATCGTTATAATTTTTTATATGCTCCAGGTAATATTCAATCTGCGGAATCGCCTGCGGTCTTGGACCGACGACAGACATCTCTCCTTTTAGGACATTGACTAGTTGTGGTAACTCGTCAAGGCTTGTATCCCTAAGAAATTTTCCAATTTTGGTCAGCCTGTGATCCTGCTTCTTAACATAATCTTCTTTGTTTATGGGGTGGTCATCAGCTGTCATTGTACGGAATTTTATTATAGTAAATTTTTGTAATCCTCTTGTAAAGCGTTGCTGGCAGTAGAAAATTGGCCCCATATCGTCGAGCTTGATGATAAGGGCTATAATTATAAAAACTGGGGTGGTAATGATTAATGCTAATAGACTCAATATCACATCCATTAACCGCTTAATTCTTGGATCTTTCAACAGCTTGGCATTATGATCCAGGCTATTGGATGGATTCTCAATAAAATTCAATAACAACTTCATTTTTGTCCTATAATGAGCTTGTTCCGAGTTTTACTATACAAACTCAATTGGTTAACAGCAAAATAAATGATGGGCTTATAACATAATATGCGGTTGATGTTTTTTTATTTTTTCTTAAGGGCTGGAGGGATAGAAGGAAATCTTACCAGAATGGCCAATTATTTTTCGTCCGATCCGAAAAACAAAGTTAGTTTTGCCTTGATGTCAGCTATGGGGCATTTCCTAAATTCCCTTGATCTCGAAGTAAAAGTCATAGACCTAGGGTTGAAGCCATTCGCAATCTTAGACCATATAAAATGCATATTTCGTCTGGCAAAAGCCATTAGGCAGGAAAGGCCTAATTTCATCATAACTGGCTTGCCAGCAGCGAATATTACCTTAGTAGCTGCAAAATTTCTTTCCTGTACCGGCAAAAAAACAAAAATCATTATTTCCGAACGAGGCCCGACGTTGATATGGCTTAGGAACAGAAAAAACCATTTTTTATTAAAACTAGTCTTAAGGATATCAATAATTATTCTATACCGCTTCGCAGATCAGGTAGTAGTTGTCTCGGATTTTCTAATCCGCGATTTAAGTAAAATAGCCTTTATTCCAGAGCAAAGAATCAAGCGCATATATAATCCGGTAATAACATCGGCATTAATTGAGAAAGCTAACCAAAATGCTAATCACCCATGGCTTCTTGAGAAAACTACTCCCGTTCTCCTCGCTGCCGGACGGCTATCCAGCCAGAAAAACTTTCCTCTGCTGCTTAGAGGATTTGCCGCAGCCTATAAAGAACGGCCGGATATGCGCCTAATTATTCTGGGAGAAGGGCCGGAAAGGCAAGATCTTGAGAAAGTAGCGTCCGAACTAGGTATTACTGATGCGATTAGCATACCGGGATTTAATGAAAACCCATATGCCTTTTTTAGCAAAGCCGATATTTTTGTCCTCAGCTCGGATTTTGAAGGGTTGCCGACAGTCCTGATTGAAGCTCTAGCCTCTGGCTGTTCGGTTGTTTCCACCGATTGTCCCAGCGGCCCTGATGAGATATTGGAAGGTGGTAAATATGGGATTCTTATTCCAGTTGGCGATGTTGAAGCTCTTAAATCTGCCATATTGGATGTTCTTTCTGATCCTGAAGCTGCTGAGAAGAGGACTAAAGACTTCCAGGCACATAAAATGCATGAATTTTCTGCCGATAATGCAATTAAAGAGTATGGGAAGTTAATGGGGTAATAATGTTCGACCATACCTGGGAATAAAATTTTTACTTTAGGGATTACCTCCAACCTGTTTTTTATCTCTAGCTTCTAAAGCTGCGGTTATGCTAGCCCCTTGTGATATTAAATCAACAAAGTTTTATTTTCATTTTATAAATGTTTAGCACAAAATGATTAAATAGGGGCTAAGGGGCCTTTGGTGCTATCATAAGGCTGTTGCATATAGGGGAGGGCTTTATGAAAAAAATTTGTTTATCCGCAGCCGTTGCTGGCATTTTGTTATTTTCCTATCTTTCTATCAGTACCACTGTGCAAGCGGGGCAGCCAACTATACCTCAACATATATTGGATCAACTGAACGTAGCGATAAAAGTCAGTGATGCAGTGGAGGTTCAGAACATCATCCACCAAAATCCAGAGCTTAGGAAAGAAATAGCTTACTTGATTGTGCATGAAGATCGGTCAATGGCTGAGGCAATACTTCGAAGTGAACTTCAAAAAAATGGCGAGTCCCCGATTGCTGGGGCTCTTAAGAACGACTTGTTATCTACTGCTCCTGCCAACGCTGGCACAGTAACTAATACTGCTAATTTACCTACCGGGTCTGGCAGCGGCGCAGGCAGCACTTCCGGCGTACTCGGCCGGGATGCGTTCGGCAATGCTCTCCATAACCCCATGACTGTCCTTAGTAACCCCGCGTCTACAGAGGATCCGACGGATAGGTAAGCCGCAGCCATTAATTTTAATTTCTAACCAGGTGGTTTTTTGATGCAGGAGAAGCAAGGTTTTTGTTTATTACTAATCGGTTTTTTTTCGATAGTTGTAATTAATAACATCCCAAACCAGGCTCTGGCAGGAGAGTTTGGCGATGATGTTTTGTCTGTTGGCGACACCAATCGCACATATCTTGGAGGCGGCGCAAAAGTTGGCTCTTTTGTGATTCATCCGGAACTTACAGCCGAAGAATCCTATAACGATAACATATATGCGGTGCAAACCGGGAAGGCAGGTGATTCAATAACTGATGCAAAACCTGCAGTTGTCGCAACTTCGGATTGGGGTAACCATGCTTTAAACTTTTTCGCCTCAGGTGATTTAGGCCGATATGCCAGATATACTTCCGAAAATTTTAACGATTACGACGTGGCCAGTAACGGGCGTCTGGATATTACACGCGGCAACTATTTATGGGGCGGCATCGATTATTCTAAGAGTCATGAAGCTCGGGGCACTCCGGATGATTTGAACAATGGTGTCAAGCCGGTAGTTTACACTGAAACCGTAGGACAGTTGGGATTCACGCATGATGTCAGCCGGATCTCGGCCACAGTAGGCACCGAAGTGAGGGATTTTAATTATAGTAACGGCTCCACCAGTGGTGGCACAGTGATAGAACAGGATGCGCGTAATCGGCTGGAATATGGCACCGGCATACGCCTCGCTTATGAAATAATACCGGGATACAAAGCATTTATAAAAGGTACGGGTAATATTGTCAGTTACGAAAATAAGGCATTATTAAATAATCGGAATTCTTATGGTTTCAGTGCCGATACCGGCACTGCGATAGAAATAACCGGGAAACTCAAAGGTGAAATCTATGTAGGGTATCTTGACCAGGAGTATGACAATTCGGCTTATAGGGCAGTAAGCGGGTTTGATGGTGGTGGTAAGCTGACCTGGAACGTTACCGGGCTCACAAAAATCGAGGCCGGTGGGCTGCGCTCAATTAATGAGACTCTCTATCTGCAAGCTTACAGTTTTATAGACACTTCTGTTTTCTGTAGCATCGAGCATGATCTGACGCGCGACGTAAAGCTACTGGCCAGAGCGGGATATGATGACTACCAGTACGAGGGGATAAACCAAGATGACCGGGTATATCTGCTTTCAACGGGCGCAAGGTATCTGATTAATAAAAACATAATGCTTAAGGCCGATTATTCCTATGGGCAGCGTGATTCAAATGTTCCTAATAACAATTATCAACAGAATATTATCATCGTCGGTGCAAGCATTGCTTTATAAGCTGGGTTTTTAGGCTATAATTGCGTCGAATGCGTGTATTCTTCACTGTTCTCCTTTTCCTTTGTGCTTTTTATGCAGGAGTTTCGTCTGTAGCAGCACAAGAAGCTACTATTGCCGAAAATAACATCAGCAACAGTGGTTACAAGCTCGGGGCTGGTGATAAAATCAAGCTGACGGTATTTGGTGAGGATGATCTTTCCGGCCAATTCGATATCGATGGTTCAGGCTATGTTTCCCTGCCGTTTATAGGAAGTGTCAAAGCTGCCGGATTAGATTCCCGGGCATTAGAAAAGAAAGTAGTTGATGCCTTGAAAGGCGATTATCTGGTGAATCCCCGGGTTAGTGTTGACGTATTGAATTTCAGGCCATTTTTTATATTGGGGGAGGTCAATAAACCCGGCAGCTATCCTTACGTAAACGGCTTGACTGTTTTAAATGCGGTGGCGTTAGCCGGGGGTTACACGCAACGGGCAAAAACCAATGAAGTCATTATAACCCGTGAAAAAAATGGCGAGAAGGTTGAAGAAAAAGGCCAGGACGATACTCCGGTTTATGCTGGCGATACTGTCAGGGTGCTTGAGAGATTTTTTTAATGCTATTCATGCGGTGTGGAATTAGATGAGCGGTACATTTCAGGAAAATAACAATCAGATGCCTGCTGTATCGCAAAATTTTGATCTAAGCATCAAAGAAATAGCGATGCTGCTCAGGCGTAATATATACACTATCTTCAGCATTATATTCTTTGTTTTAGTTCTGACCGCAATTTTTCTCTCGGTAACGCCTAGGCTCTATACTGCGAGCTCGGTGCTGCAGATAAATATCCCTGCCAATAAAGTAATCAATATAGAATCAGTGACATCTTCAATTTCCGCCGATGATTCCGCGATAGTAAGCGAACTGGATATTTTAGAATCGCGATCCCTTGCCTCCAAGGTTATAGAGAAACTTGGCCTTGAGAATGATCCAGAGTTCAACGGCGGCCTTTCCAAGGAAAAATTTTTTGCCGGATTGTCTTCTAGCGTGATGAATTACTTCGGACAAGAGCACCAGAGAAAAGATACGAAAGACGATAAAAGCGGAATAAGCACCAAGGTAATTAACCAGTACCTTGACCGCTTGGTGGTTGTGAGGAGGCCGCATTCTTACACTATAACCGTGAAATTTTCTTCCCACTTCCCGCAAAAGACGAGAGACATAGTTAACGCTATTGCCGAAGAATATATAAACAGCCAGCTTGCTCGGAAATTCGAAGCCACTGAACAGGCCAATCAATGGTTGAGCGAAAGGCTGGTGGAGCTGGAGAAAAACGTGCATGAATCGGAAGTAAAAGTGCAGAACTTCCGCGAGCAGAATAACCTACTGGAGAATGCCAGCGGGGTCACCATAACCGATCAACAGCTTTCCGAAATCAATACCCAGCTGGTCACGGCGCATGCCGAAAGAGCCAAGGCTGAAGCCAAGCTAAGTAACTCACGCATCTCAATCGACTCAAGCCCGGAAGTATTGAACTCAGGTCTTATTCAGCAGTTGCGTGGACAGGAAACCGAGTTGTTGAGAAAAAAGGCAGACTTAAGCAATCGTTATGGGCCAAAACACCCGAAAATGATCAACATAAACGCCGAAATAACCGATCTTAATCAAAAGATAAGGGCTGAAATCGGCAAGATTACCGAAAGCTTACAGAATGAAGTGGAGGTGGCAAAGAGCCGGGAAGAGGCACTAACAAACAGCTTGGAACATCTGAAAGAAAAAACCGGAGATTCAAGCCGTGCTTCGGTGCAACTCTCTGAACTTACAAGGGAGATGAATGCAAACAGGACATTATATGAATCCTTTCTTACCAGATTTAAGCAAACTTCAGAAAGCAAAGGAACGGAGCAGGCCGATGCACGCATAATTTCTAAAGCCGAAACGCCGGTGGGACCTTCTTACCCCAACCCACAGTTATTTTTCCTGATAGCCCTGGTTTTAGGCATTTTGCTTGGAGTCATCACGGCATTCCTTATAGAAAGCCTTGATCATTCGTTCCGCCAGGCGCAGCAGCTTAGGGAAAGAACCGGGCTTCGTGTGTTAGCGATGCTGCCTGAGATGAAAGGAAAAGAAACCGAGGGCTCATCTTCGATATATTATGAATCGATCCGTGCGGTTATCGCTTCTATACATTTTCCTAGAACAGAACGCCTGCTAAAAACAATAATGGTAACGTCGTCAATCCCCGATGAAGGAAAATCGTTCTTCTCACACTCGCTAGCAAGTATACTTGCCAACTCGGGGAAAAAAACCATACTCGTAGATACTGATCTGAAACGTGCCTCCCTAAGCGAAAGCCTGGTCGGGGAAAGTTTCCAGTATGATTTAAGCGATTTCCTAACTGACTCTACTGTCACGGAAGAAGAAATCATCCTTAAGGCTGAAACAGGCGGCCCGGATTTCATACCAGCACGGTGCAATATAGAAAATTCTCAAGATTTGCTTTCTTCGAAGAAAATGCAGCGCCTTATGGATTATCTATCCAGTCGCTATGATTATATAATTTTTGATACTGCGCCGCTAATGGCTATTTCAGATGCTTTGATCTTTTCCAGCACGGTTGATACCTGCCTTTTCGTGGTGCGTTGGGGTGTAACTCCACAAGGAATAGTCATGGCTGCCCTGCAACAGTTGAAAGATGCCAATGCACCAATCGCCGGGGCTGTACTTACCAGGGTGGATTTCAGCAAACACAAATATTACGGCGCGGCGGATAGTGGTTATTATCATGGCTATTATAAGGAATACTACCGTCGCGCCAAAGCTGGTTAGGCTACAAATGCTGATTAATAAGCTTTTCACTAAGCCGGAAATTCCCCACAATACTCCAGAAAACACCAGAATCTACGCAATAGGTGATATCCACGGTAATCTGGAGCCATTACTCTCCCTGCATGAAATAATCCTAAAGGAAGAGAAAAATTTTAATCCGGAAGCCCGAAAAGTCCTGGTTTATCTTGGGGATTATGTTGACCGCAGGTTAGAATCCAAACAAGTTATTGAACACCTAATTACCTCTCCGCTGCCGGGTTTTGAGAGAATTTTCCTAAAAGGAAATCACGAGCATGCGATGCTGGAGTTCATAGAGGGGCCGGAAAGAAGCGAACAATGGTTTTTATGGGGAGGTGAAGCTACGATTCAGAGCTATGGGGTAAAGCTGGATGTTAATATGCTGAATCAAGCGGATCTGGAAAAAATCGCAAAGGAGCTAGAAAGTTGTATTCCGGAACACCACAAAAAATTCTTTTCCGAGCTGAAAATGATGCACGAGGAAGGAGATTATGTTTTCGTGCATGCCGGTTTCCGCCCGGGTATCCCGCTAGATCAGCAATCAGGGGCGGATATGCTGATGATCCGCGATGAATTCATTTATTCACGCAAGGATTTCGGCAAAACCATAGTATTTGGCCATACTATATTCGATAAGCCATTTATCGGGAACGGGAGGATAGGAATCGATACCGGAAGCTTTGCCACCGGAAAGCTCACCGCCGTAATGTTGCAAGGTAAAGTAATGAAATTTTTATCGACCAGGGAGTAGCTGGTTAACTTAGCAAATCAATATACTGCCGAATAACATTATCTCTTTAACGATTGATAAGCGCATCAGCACTTATCTTTAGATTCCTGGTGATTGCAGCAAATTCTTGCACATTCAGGCTTTTCTTGCCTAACTCATATTCTGAGATGAAGGATTGAGGCTTATTCAGCATATTGGCAAGTTCCTGTTGACTTATGCCCGCCTCTTTTCTTGCTTTGATCACTAGTCGAAGGAATCTTTGATATCTCTTTGAGGCAGAGACACTCATCAATCAAGCTCGAATTTATGCTTATAATCTTCTATCAAACTTATCTCCTGTTTTTCCTTCTCAAGAAAGCAATTCCCTATCACAAGCGTCTCAATTCCTGTTCCCATAAAGCAACGGAAGGCATCTCCTGGAGAATTTACTATTGGCTCCCCGCGAACATTAAAACTTGTATTTACCAGAACCCCGCAGCCGGTTTTCTCCTTAAAGACGCTAATAAGAGCATGGAATTTTGGATTAGTTGTTTTTGAAACGGTTTGCACCCTGGCAGAGTAATCAACGTGCGTAACAGATGGTATTGCCGACCTTGCAACATTAAGTTTATCTATGCCAAATAGTTTCTTATCTTCTTCTTTCATTGTCACCTGGCGCTTCTTTGCCACTTCGCATACTAACAGCATATATGGACTTGCAACGTCCATATCAAACCATTCGGAGACATCCTCCTCAAGCACTGCCGGGGCGAATGGCCGGAATGATTCACGGAATTTGACTTTCAGGTTCAAGTCTTTCTGCATAGTTTTATTGGTCGGATCTCCCAGAATTGAACGATTCCCCAGCGCTCTTGGCCCAAATTCGGCTCTACCTTGAAACCATCCTACGGCCTTACCTTGAATTAATGCTTCAGTAGTTTTTTGCAAAAGTTCTGCCTCTTCCATTACTGTGAATTTAGCTCCAGTTGCATCCAACTCGGATTCTATTTCTACTTGTGAATATTCCTGCCCAAGATACCCGCCCTGCATACCATCATTTTCCTGAACTTGGCGTTGTTTACCAAGAGCCAGATGATAAGCAGCAAGCGCCGACCCTACAGCCCCACCGGCATCGCCTGACGCAGGCTGAATCCAAATATTATTGAAATTCCCTTGTTTCAATATTTTCCCATTAGCTACGCAGTTAAGCGCAACGCCACCAGCAAGGCATAAGTTCTTATATTCCGGAAATTCTTTTGCCAAGACATCGGTCATGGTAAGCAGTACTTTCTCGGTTACTAATTGTATCGAGGCAGCAATATCCATGTGCTTTTCGGTTAGAAGTTCTTCTGGCTTCCTGGGCGGAATACCAAAAAGTTTCTCGAACTTCTTATTGGTCATTTTTAAGCCGGTACAATAATCAAAATATCCCATGTTGAGCCGGTAGGAGCCATCTTCTTTTAAGTCTATTAAATGCTCCAGAATAATATCGGCATATTTAGGCTCTCCATAGGGAGCGAGTCCCATCAGTTTATACTCACCTGAATTAACCTTTAATCCCAGAAAATAAGTAAAGCTCGAATAGAGCAGGCCTATGGAATGCGGAAAGAATATCTCTTTCTTAATTTCAATTTTAGATTCATTGCCCAAAGCGACGCTTGTGGTTGCCCACTCTCCCACCCCATCAAGCGTAAGAATCAGTGCCTTAGAAAATGGGGAAGGGTAAAATGCGCTTGATGCGTGTGATAAGTGATGCTCGCTAAAAAGTATTTCAGGAATCTGTTTGTTTTCTGAAATACTAACCAGCGATTTCCTTATTATTTCCTTTTGAAACAATTTATGCTTAATCCATAAGGGCATGGATTTAACGAAAGAAATCAGACCGCGCGGAGCGAAGGAAAGGTAAGTTTCCAGGAGTCTTTCAAAAGTTAGGAAAGGCTTCTCATAGAATACCACATAATCAATATCTTTTAGGCTGATATTATCTTTTTCTAGGCAATAAGAAATGGCCGAATAGGGAAAACCGGCGTAATGCTTTTTTCTATTAAATCTTTCTTCCTGTGCTGCCGCAATTATTATTCCATCTTTTACAAGAGCCGCCGCGCTATCGTGATAAAATGCCGAGATTCCTAGGATTCTGGTCACGAAGCTAAAAAAGAGTGTAGATAAAGGGTGCAAGGACACTACCTTGCGCGAGGATAATTAACGTCCCAAACAATATTAGCACGAACAATATCGGCATAAGCCAATATTTCTTACGCACTTTTAGAAACCGCCATAATTCTGCAAGAATACTGAGCATAAATTCAAAACTGGTTCTTAAACGTTTCCATATTGAAATTATTATTTTTTCTTTCAATCCAGTAACTACTTATTTTTTTTGAAACACTGTTTGTTATTGGCCTTTTTCCAAAAACCCGCATGATTAGTCCGGCCGGAGTTATCAGAACATAAAACATACCGGCAAAAATAATAGGATTGGTAATTTTACTTACCAACATCCCGATTTTAAACCAAGTCCAGTTTAGCGGATGCAGCGCCTTGGAACAAACTAGCACTACTGTAATTACAATTGCGGCAGCTGATATTAAATACCAAGATGCATGTTTATGATGTAGATAAAGAAAAGTGGAAATAAGAAGAAAAATAATACCAATCGTTAGCCCGAACTTCTTATCCGAAGGCATTTTAACATCTTCGGAATAGGCCAGGTTGATGACTTTGCTCTTGATTTCTGATTTCATTTAATAATCGCCGCCAAAATAGGAATTTACACTATACTCTCTTTACCCCTCTCTATTGGCAAACAAAATTGTTGAAGATGTTTAACAGGGGTAAGTATCTGGCCTATAGTGATTGAGTTGCTGCAGTTCAGCCTCTTCAGAATTATTGGGATAACATACCGCATAGCTTGTTTGCGATGATCTCACCAGCATAGCGATGTCCATTCTCATTCCAGTGGCCGCCGCCAAGATTATTCCCAAACCCATGCATATATATGTTCTTTTCCACCGCAGTTCTTTGCAATTGCGGTGCCAGAATTAGATAATTGATGTTATTTTTCTCCAGAAATGCCTTAATTCTATAGTCTGGATAGAAAGGCTCGAATGGAGTTTTATATTGCCTCTCGAATGATTGTTTAAATTGTTCATATTTTACTCGATCAAGAGATACTTGGATCCCTGAGGAGAGCGTGACTACCAATAGTTTCTTTCCTTTTCCCTCAACTTCCTTCTTCATCATCAGAAGCAACCTCTCTGTGGTATTCCAGGCTTCCTTTTCAGCATCCGTTTGCGGAGGATGGTATATAAAATCATCAATGCCTACTTCGCTTGTAGATTTAGAAGTTAAAGATAGCGCATTTCTATAAAGGTATAAATCTATTGAATAATATACTAGCTGTATTATGCGTAGGTGATTAGAGGCTTCAGTTGCCATTCTTCCAATCCATGAGTTTTTTAGCTTATAACCCGAAGTGTTCATGTGAGAATGAATATAAGAAAAATCGAAAGTGTTATCCTTATTTAGAAATGGCCTGGCTTTATCTGGCTCTAATTCTTTACTATTATTTCTTATATCATTTCCTACTGTGACAGCTAATAGCACTATATCTGGGTTATATTGCCATGCGTCACGGCGAAGCCTTATAAATTCCTGTGCGGTTCCATATCCGGAAACGCCCAAATTGATTGGTTCCAGCTTTTTCTGGTTGCTGGGACATTGATTGTCAAAAGTATCCTTTGCAATACTCCAGAATGTTTTATCAATAGGTACTTGCAATGCTTCTGCATAGGAGTCGCCAAGTACAGCTATCCGAATAGAATTTTCAGATTTAACCGACGAATGCTCATAGTCGCGTAGCCCTTGTGAGTTGATGGTAATATAAGTCTCGCCCTCCATTTTTTGAAGGCCAGCAGCGCCAGGGCGCAGAACCGCGCCAACCTCAGGATCTGGTTTATAAAATAACGGTGCCGAAAAATGCATTACCCTTAGCGTGATTTCACATATTGCCAGCGATACAAAAATACTTGCAAGGATAAGTACTGCATTTTTAAGAAATTGAGCCACAAATGAGTTATATGAATTATTCATTCTAAAACGCAATATCAATTACATCAAAATTAATAGTAACCTGCTATATTTCAAAGAAATATTATAGGGGACAACAAGGGCGATATAGGAATCGATACCAGAAGCTATGCCACCGGAAACGACGTAGTGCTGCAAGGTCAAATAATGAAGTTTTTATCGACCAGATAACAACCTGGATGTCTTAAGGGCAAATGCTACCTAGCCGACCCTTCCCTTACCGCATCTATTATGATCGGATAGAATCCATCTTTTCTGGACAAATCCAGTACTTTCATAGGCTCCTTGCGCCAAGCGGCTCTGATTTGTTCCCGGAATAAGGCCTTTCCGGCTTCATTAAAATATCGCCACGACGCCAAAGCCATTTCCAGCCTCGGCAACAGTAGGTTCGGAAGATAAGGCCCGGTCATTGCCGAAAGATATAATTCTTTTGCGGTTTTCTCTGATGCTGAATTTAAGCTGATGTCAATATAAGCAAGCCTCGCCCATCCGAAAGGATTGGCAGGCGCGAGTGATAGGCTTTCTGTCAGGTGTACCCTGGCATCCTGAAAATATTTCCCTGATTCACCTTGATTTTTTGCAGTGTTAGCTGCTTGTGCCATTTCAAGCAATGCTAGATCAGCTAGAATTTCACTGCTTCTCCGTTCTTTTATCAGGCCAACTGCAGTTTTTATGGCAGCGGACAGCTCTTCTGGGCTTACAGGCTTGCTGAGATTAATTTTTTCCACCGCTGCAATGACCGGCAGCCTTTTTATTTCCTGACGCAGTAATAAGCTGCCGTAAACAATCAGAAAAATCGCCGGAATCAATACACCAGCGACCACGGCTTTTGTTACAGGATTGTTTTTTGTTTGATTAACCACGGTGACGGCAGCCATACTAAGCGGGTAACTAATTGACAACAAGCATTTTTGTATCACCAGCAGTTGATGGATGTCCCCAATGATGCCCCTATTGATTTTTAGCGTAATGCTCTCGTTAAAGTCCTTTCACAATATCAAATATAGCGGCGGCGGCAACTGCATGGCCGCGCTCATTCCAGTGACCGTCAAACCTTTCATAGTCAAAAGGTTTTCTGAATACCGAGTAATCCAACTCAAAGTATTTTTGCAAATCAATCGTCTTAATATTATTATTTTTTGCTAAATTCATTAGGAAATCAACCTCCGATCTATTCGGGGCTTTTTCTTCATATATACTTTTCCTATCCCCATCGAATACCAAAATTATCTCCGATCCGGTTTTGTGATGAATCTCTACAAGTGATTTGATAAAAAATTCACCAACCCTCTGGGATTGCTCGTTAAAGACAACTTCTCCGATTTCTTGCTGGGCTACTGATCGAGTCACCATCTTACCAGCCCCAACAAGCAATTCTTTACTGAACCTTAAGTTATTATGAAAGTAGGAGAAAATACTACTAGAATGGAGAAATTTACGAAGATAATAATTTGGATTTGGCAGATCAGAAGTATTACCGCTTTCTATTTTAAAACCACCCTCTTTCTCAGAAAACCAAAAGCCCCATGGTTGGTAATTCAGACTTTTTTCTATATCCTTATTTGTTATAAGTATTATTAGGGAATTCGGGTGAAAGGTATTAATGGCATAATTAACGGCCAATAAATAGCCTGCTAAATTGGCTCCTGGTTGACCAAAAGCATACACATGTACTTTTGGTGACATCATTTTGTCAAGGTCATCACTGATACTCTTACCATTACATATCATTCTTGATTCAATATAACTATTCCCTATAACAGCTATGTTTTTAACTTTTGCCACATAATCGTGATCGCTTATATAACCGAGGTTATTGAACTTTCCATGAACAATATCTCTAAAATTCCACCCCAGAGAATAAGTATAATATTTATCCGGAATAAATCTACTTACAGGCATTTCTTTTGTGGGCCTAGTGCCAAAAAATCCTTTTGACACTGGAAGAAATTGCAAACCAACTTCCGATACTACAATCGAAACCGTTAATCCAAGAAAAAAGAAAAATATATACTTGGCGAATTTCATCTTAAAAATTGAAATAAATAAATTCCGAAATACCCCGTGAAGCGTTTATTGTAACCAGCATAAATATACAAAAACATAGCATTCCAATCACAAAAAAATGAATTCTATAATCGGAAAAACGATAATACGAGGATAATTTTTGCGTATTTTGGAGAAGCCAAACAATGCCAAGGCCAAAGGAGAAAATGGTTAAAACGTAACCCCCACTATCCTGTGGCACTTTATAAATGTCGTATATTCCCTCAAAAGTCATAGAAAGGGTTTTTGGGTATAGTTCCTTAAATTCACCAATATTGCCCATACCTTTCAGTATCGCAAAAGCAGTATGGAAACTTTCCGCACGAAAAAATACCCATGCCACAACAACAAGGACAAAGGTAAGCGCGGAACCAAATATTGTTGAAAGATAGGATGGTTCTTTGCTCGGAAGACTTATATGCGTCCGAAATTCATGCCATGCATGGTTAATAAGCAGGTAAAAACCATGTAATCCCCCCCAAGCTACGAATGTCCAATTAGCGCCATGCCATAAACCGCCAAGCAGCATGGTAACTATAAGGTTCTCATAGCGGCGGATTTTTCCATGTCTGTTCCCGCCTAGAGGAATATAAAGGTAATCTTTTAGAAACTGGGATAGCGTGATGTGCCAGCGCCGCCAGAATTCAATAATATTTTTGGATTTATAGGGTGAATTGAAATTGATAGGTATTTCTATATTAAACAGGTGCGACGCACCGATCGCCATGTCGGAATACCCAGAAAAATCAAAGTAAATCTGCAATGTATAAGCCAATGCTCCCGTCCAGGCCGCGACTAAGCCGGGCTGCACGCCACCCTGCGTTGCATCGAAAATTGGATTGGCGTATTCCGCAAAGCTATCGGCTAATAAAACTTTTTTGGCAAGTCCAATGGTAAATATAATTAATCCAAGGGCTACGTTTTCGCTACGCACCTGATATATCACCGGATCGGCAAATTGGGGAATTATTTGTTTATGATGTAATATTGGCCCCGCTATCAGGTGAGGAAAATAACTGACAAACAGCAAGTAGTGAATAAATCGATACTCATGCGCTATTCCTCGATAGACATCGACCAAAAACGCAATTTGAGTAAAAGTGAAGAAGGAGATACCAAGTGGAAGGGTAACATTAGTTAGAGGAATTTCTCCATCGGCTAAGCCATCAATCGTGTTAATGAAAAAATTTGCATATTTGAAATAGCCAAGCAGCGCGAGATTGCTGCCGATTGCTATCGTTAGTAGAGCCTTACCTTTGGAGACGATTCTCAAATGCCCGATAGCGTACCCCATCCCATAATTAAAAATTATGGAAGCCAGTAGCAATAGAACGAATTTTGGGTTCCACCAGCCATAGAAAAAAAGCGAAGCCGCCCCTAACCAGAGAATGGCAAGGTGGCGGCTTATTCTGGAAATAAAGAAAAACCCAAGAAAGACAGTAGGTAGATATAAAAAAATAAATTGGTAAGAATTAAAAAGCATTTCTTACGATTATCACTTTATATCCCATGCTGCAAAACTTAAAGGTCTAGTACCCTCACTGCTTGACCATGAACCCGCTACGCAAATTCCGAGTAGGGCGAAATATGTAACTGCCACCGCTGGTAATTGAATGCTAAAATCAAACAGGGAATGAACGCCGACAAGAATCATTATGCCTATGCCGGCTGCCGGGTATATATAACCGCCAGTTCGCCTTTTTAAGCCACCTAAGCAAATATAAAACATTCCTAAATTGCAGAGCAGCAATACAGCAAATCCCGTCGCACCAAGTTCGAGTATGGTTTCAAGGTAAGTGTTGTGAGCATAACACATCCGGATTTCACGACTATTATACATACTTTCCGGCCTATATTCTTGAAAAATCTCCTCGAAAGTGCCGAATCCGGAGCCGTAGGTTTTATAATCGGCTATCGCATCCAAGGTGACAGAATAAATTTGCATCCTATCATTAATTGCATAATCTATATAGGCAAGCCGGTTCAAAACACCTTTGCCCGTGAAATTCAATACGGCAAAAAGCGATAATAGAACTACCACGGCTATGCCAAAAAATACGTAACGCAAATTCTGCACAGGCTTTGTTAGCGCAGTAGCACAAATAAAAGCGATCAAACCCAACAGGCTACTGAATGTCCCGGCGCGCGAACTGGTCAACATCAGGGAAATGGCGATTATAATTATAATGTTAAAAAGTATAAAGCCCTTGCGGATTATATTTTCTAGCAATGTCTTCAAAATTAATCTAGCGTTGCTGTCATCTAAATTCCTTAAGACGGTCGATATCCACAATGCGCACGTGACGATCAGACAAATTCCGGCGTAAGTCGCATAGTGATTGTGATTTATGAAAGTTCCGGTAACAACATCAAAATTACTGGTCTTTTTTCTCCATACGATATACGGAGCATTGGTAAGATACATAATAAGGCCATATAATGCATAAAGAACGGCTGAAATAGTAACAGCCTTAAACATCCTCTTTGCATTGCCCTTTGTTTGGCCAATTTGCATTGCAAGCCAGAATATTCCTCCATAACTCAGGAGTCGTATTAGGCTATCCAATGTTTGCTCCTGGTTTAAACTGATGATTGGCCGAAGCGGAGTTGCCAGCGCGGCAGAAGCAAGATTAAAAAGCCATAGGTTTGGTGATGCTGGAGCAGGTATCGATATTTGCAATATTATCCATGATACAGCAAGAAAAAACGGCAGCACAATAAACCATATTTTTTTGAAGGAAATTGCCAGTAGTTTTTTGCTCAAGAAATAATTGGCAACCCACATTAACAGCAGAATTCCCGTCATCAGCGCAATTATTGAATAACTAATCGGGTTATTACTGCCAAGCGGCAAGGGAGCCAGGCAGACTAGCAGCGTGAGCCCGGCTGTTATTATTTTTTCCAAACGATTTCCAGTCTGGGCATTTTCATTCTTCATCATGCTATCTATCATAGCCATGAATTTGCCAATTCCAACTATCACAGCGCAGAACCCTTTCGGTATTTGAGTGATGGGAAATCAGATACCTACAAACTGATGAGTCTTCAACCAGGCATAACCCAGGATGACATCCCTATAATATTCGGTTCGGAGCCTATCGATTATTTCCCACCATTTTATAATTCTCCAATGTTCTTGTGTGTGCAGAAATTGCACTGATAAACCAAAGGGATTAACAACAGGTTGATTTTAGAAGAAAAAATAAAAATTGATTTACTTTAACAGGTTAATTATCATGCCCCTCCTTATCGTAAGTTTTTGATATTTATGAAAAAACTCCAAGAAACCCCATCGCGGCACATCATTGCCGTGCTGGTTGATAACGAATTCGGCGTGCTGGCGCGCGTTATAGGGCTGTTTTCCGGCCGCGGCTACAACATCGAAAGCCTGACCGTGGCGGAAGTTGCTTCCGAGAAGGCTGAGAGTTTATCCCGCATCACCATCGTCACCAGCGGCTCGGCGAAAATAATCAACCAGATAAAAGCGTTGCTGAACCGGCTGGTTCCGGTACATGAAGTGCGTGACATGACCGACGAAGGGGAATTCGTCGAGCGCGAATTGGCGCTGATAAAAGTTGTCGGCAGTGGGGAAAAACGTGTCGAGGTGCTGCGTATGGCCGAGATTTTCCGTGCCCGCGTCGTCGACGCCACGCCGAAATCTTTCGTCTTTGAAATCACCGGGCAGCCACATAAGCTGGATTCGTTTATTGATTTGATGAAGCCGCTGGGGTTGATAGAACTGAGCAGAACCGGTGTTACAGCGATTTCACGGGGAATGGAGAAGATCGGAGATTAGAGACTTGAAACTAGAAATCTCCAGTTTCCGGATTCTAGCTTCCAGTTTCTTCTATTAAAAACAAGGAGCAAAAAATGAAAGTATATTATGAACGCGACGCTGACGTTAATTTAATCAAATCAAAAAAAGTCGCCATCGTCGGCTATGGCAGCCAGGGGCACGCGCATGCCGCGAATTTGAAGGATAGCGGCGTGAAGGAATTGAAAGTCGGGTTGAAATTTGGCTCGAAAAGCATAGAAAAAGCCAAAAACGCTGGCTTTGATGTGGTAACTCCGGCGGAAGCGGCGAAATGGGCGGACGTTTTGATGATATTGGTGCCGGACGAATTACAAGCCGATCTCTGGGAAAAAGATTTGAAGAATAACATGAAACAAGGCGCGGCACTGGCATTTGCGCATGGCTTAAACATCCATTTCAAGCTCATTGAGCCGCGCCCGGATTTGGATGTTTGGATGGTGGCGCCGAAAGGCCCGGGGCATACGGTGCGCGGTGAATATTTGAAAGGCGGCGGCGTTCCCTGCCTAGTTGCTATATATCAGGATAAATCCGGCAAGGCGAAGGACATTGCGCTTTCTTACGCCAGCGCCATAGGTGGCGGGCGTTCGGGGATAATCGAAACCAATTTCCGCGAGGAATGCGAAACCGATCTTTTCGGCGAGCAGGCGGTGCTTTGCGGCGGGTTGACGGCACTGATCCAGGCTGGTTTCGAGACATTGGTCGAAGCCGGATATGCCCCGGAAATGGCCTATTTTGAATGCCTGCACGAGGTGAAATTAATCGTAGATTTGATCTATGAAGGCGGTATTGCCAATATGCGCTATTCGATTTCCAACACCGCGGAATATGGTGATTACGTTAGCGGCCCACGTATCATAACGGCGGAGACAAAAAAAGAAATGAAGCGGATTTTGGCGGATATCCAATCTGGCAAATTCACCAAAGAATTCATTGGTGACCGCGCGACCCAAGGTCCGCACAAGTTAGAAAAATTCCGTGAAGCGGCAGCGAAACATCCGATCGAGCAAATAGGAAAACAGATGCGCGAAATGATGCCGTGGATAGCGAAGAATAAATTGGTGGATAAGGCGAAAAACTAAAACGATTTCTATGGGTGATTTCGTCGTCGTTTTTAATTTTTAAGTCCTCACGTAGCGCTGCTACGCTCCGGTTTAAAAATTAAAAACTCCTAGAATTCCCCTCATATAAATTGTTTTATGGTTATAAAAAAAATAGTCAAAAAAATAAAATCCGACATCGTCCTTATTCCCATAATGGCGGCGGAATTGGAGTTTTATTCCGATGTTGAAACTCCAGAAACTATCCAGGAAAAACTTGGTGCAAACAAAATTCCCGTCATAAAAATCGAGCGGGAAAAGGGGCCGAACCAATTTGAAATAGCCTTACCGTTGACCCCGGACATAACGGCACTTGCGGAAAACATCGTAAAAATAAAAAAAATACTAAAAGCCGATTTTTCCGCCAAGCCCTATGAAAATCACCCAGGTAGTGGGTTGCACATTCATTTATCGCTACTGGATGGTTCCGGAAAAAATATTTTTGCCAAGCGTGAGGGTGAGGAAGCCCTGGAGATGTTATATGCAATCGGCGGATTGCTGGCTGCCATGCCGGAATCGATGGTTTATTTTGCGCCGAATGCGGAAAGCTATAAGAGATTCGTTGCTGGTTATAATTCTGAATGTGAAACCTATGACAACGCACCGACGAAAATCTGCTGGGGCGGGAATAACCGCACGGTGGCGATCAGAATCCCCGAAAGCACCGCTTCCCCGGAAAACCGGCATATCGAACACCGTGTTCCCGGCGCTGATGCCGATCCATTCGCAGCGATCACAGAGATTCTCGCGGGTGCGCATTATGGGATAACAAATAGTATAAATCCGCCGGAAAAAATCTATGGCAACGCCTATGAACCGCAATATAAATCGCCGAAACTGCCGGGGAGTTTAGAAGAGGCGATGAAGTTAAATAAGGAGGGAAAAATATTGAAGAGCTAGGCCCCTTTTTAGATCACCACCCTAAAAACGGCGGAACGAGCCCTGCGCCACCACCATCCTGCTTGATAGTACGGGTATCGCGTAGGTCATCACTATATTCGGCGCCGAAATAGCCGTTGCGCAGGTTACTGTTCATCCAGTGGCGGCAATAGTTATAGGCATCGTGCCAGGTTTCGTAATAGGCCTTATTATTTATCATCGCCGGATCCATTTTGTAGCCGTAGAAACTTTTATAGATATCGTTGCCATAGGTATTCACGCCGGTCTGGCAGCCATCGTCCCAGCCCTGTTTTATCTCCTTTGGCGCATCGCTTGGCGGGCCTTGGTTCATCACCGGGGGGAAACCCGGCATGCAGGCGGCGAGGAATAGAAACGTCAGCAGTAGTAGTTTTTTCATATCAATCGGTTCCGAAAAATCCACCGGCGGTTGGCAATGATAGGAAATTGTCCATTGGCTCCTCGTCATCCTTGGAATGTCCTAGCCACGGATTTTCGGCATCCTCCGGATCGGACGGCATGAAATGCCCCGAAGCGAATACCTGTTTGTCCCAGGTGTTGGCGTATTGGCGGCAATATTGATAAGCATCGCGCCAGGCGCCGGTGTATGTCGCGTTGGTTTCATATTCCGGGGTTTTGCGGTAGCGATAGACGGTTTTGTACATATCATTGCCGTAGGCGGAAAGACCGGTAGCGCAGCCGTCTTTCCAGCCTTGGGTGAATTCCGGCGAGCCTTTCGGCAATTCCGGCATGAATCCGGGCTTGTAGGGCAGATCGGAATCAAAACTGTTGCAGCCTGCGAGAAAAACTATTGCCAATAGTGCTAAATATTTTTTCATAACGCCCTTAAAAGAACGGCCGGCTCATATACTGTTGAATATAACGGCTGCAATAACCGAAAGCGTCTTGCCAGCCACGGTAATAGACTTTGTTCTGCGCCAGCGTCGCATCCTGGCGCCAGCCGTGGAACATCTTGTAGAAATGGTTTGATTGCCCGGCGGTGCCGGTCTCGCAGCCATCCTGCCAGCCGTGTACATACAAATCCGGATAGGGCTTGCCATCCGGACTCGGCGGAGGGCCGTCATACATCCAATCCTGCCAGGGCGGGCCTGGATACGGGCGGCAGGAAACCAGCGCCAGGAATATGAACAACATAATTAGTGTCCGCGTCATTTATAATTTCCCCAGCCGTTGCTCAAGATCGATTCCTGCATGTACCAGCAATAGTTATAGGCGTCATGCCATACGCGCTCGTAAACCGGGTTTTTCATCAAATCCGCATCCTGCCTGACCGTCAGTAACGCCTTATTGAAATGATCGGCGTTGGCATCTCTGGCGCTTTCGCAGCCATCGGCCCAGCCCTGGCGGTATTCCGGCGGACCGTCCGGCGGTGTCAAATCCCAATATACCGGTTTTGTCAGATCGCAGCCCGAAATAGCCGCCGCCAAAGTTAATAATGTGAATATTTTTTTCATATTAGTTTATTGCCGGGTCGAGGAAGTGCGTGCAATAGGAACGGCCATCCAGCATTCCCTTGTTATATGCTGCATCAACCAGCACTCTGCTGTTATCAATCTGGTAGCCGTGCAACTGCTCTGGACCGACGCCGATGATGCCGAGATAAGTGTTGCAGCTGTCCCGGAAGCCGACGCTATAGCTGTCGTTGCCATCGGGTATATTGCGCATGAACATCGGCGTCGGTGCGAACCAGCCATTTACGTCCGGCACCCAGGATGTTCTGGGGCTGCAGGAGGCCAAAACGGCAAGCAGCACAATGGGCAATATTCTCCTCATAAGGAATATTATACCGGCAAATTGTTAAGAATTTATTAAGATTTGGTGGTTTTAGCTAAAAATGTTTATATCCAGCGGTTTTTATGCGGATCTCCTGGCCGTTTTCGGTGATTTTCAATGATTTGGCGGATTTTTTGACGACCCGGCCTATTCTACTGATTTTCTTGAATTTACTGAGCATTTTCTCACGTTTCGGTGGGACAGTGAAGAGCAGTTCGTAATCATCGCCGCCGGAAATAACTGAATTCCATAGTTCCGGGTGGTTTGCCAATATTTCCCGCGCTGCCCTGGAAACCGGGATTTTTTCCTTTTCGATAATTGCGGAAACTCCAGAAACCTTACAAATATGAGCCAAATCCGCAGCCATTCCGTCCGATATGTCGATACAGGATGAAGCAATTCCAGACAGTTTCTGGCCAATTTCCACCTGCGGATGTGGAATCAAATAGCGGTCGATAAGAAATTTTTCCTTAGCTTTAGCCACCGTGATTTCACCTTGCAATATTTTTATTCCCAGCGCCGCATCGCCGATGGTTCCCGATACGTAAATCCCGTCACCCGGTTTCGCGCCGCTTCTTTGCAGTGCTTTTCCGCTTCTCGCCTCACCAATCATGGTTAGTGAAAAAGCGAGTGGGCCTTTGGTTTTTATCGTATCACCGCCGATTAAATGAATGCCGAAAATTTTTTGTTCCGCTGCAAGGGCCTCTGCGAATTTTTTAATCCATTCTTCGTTTATTTTGGAATTCAGCATCGCGGCGATGAGATAGTATTTGGCCTTAGCTCCCATTGCGGCGATGTCTGATAAATTTGTCCGCACCAGTTTTTTCGCAATTAATTCTGGCGATGTTCCAGGCAGAAAATGTACGCCTTCGGCGATTGCATCTTTGGTTATGACGAATTGATTGCCTTTTTTAGGTACAATTGCTGCTGCATCATCGGTCAATGAAAACGCCCCGTTACAGCCCTTCGCCAATGGCCGTAAATATTTCTCGATTAGCGAAAACTCATCCATCTTTTCGCGATTCGCGCGCGATTTTATCAAGAATCCCATTCACGAATTTTGCCTCTTTAACGCCGACAAATTCATCGGCCAACCGGATATATTCCTTGATTATCACTTTCACTGGCGCGGTGGTGAATGTCATCTCATAAATGCCTAACCGCAAAATTCCACGCAATGTGGGGCCTAACCGCTCCATATCCCATCCACTCGTCAGGCGGGTGGCGATTATGACGTCGATTTTCTCGCGGTTTTTCAGCGCGCCTTCGATTAATTTCCGCAATAATTTACGGTCGGGCGGCGCGGGAAGCCGCAAATCCTTATTATTTTTATAGATGCCGGAAATTTTTTCCGCGAGCAGGCCTGAATCATTATCCTCGATTTCGCCAGTGACGTATTGCTGATAGAGTGCCTGTAGCGCCATTACCCTGGCGGCGCTTTTTCCATGTGCCTTCACTTAAATTTTTTCCTTTATTTGCATCATTTGTAAAACCGTCCTGGCGGCAAAACCGCCCTTATTTCTACCTTTTACGGCGGCGCGCTGTTTCGCCTGGGCGAGATTTTCCACCGTCAAAATCCCGTTCCCGATCGCAAGTTTTTTTGTTATTGCGAGCTCATTCAATCCGCGCGCGCTTTCATTGCATACGATGTCATAATGTCCCGTCTCGCCACGGATCACGCAGCCGAGCGCAACATAGCCGTCATATTTTTTCCCCGCGAAAGCTATAGTGGCCGGGATTTCCAGTGCGCCAGGAACTTCAATCACCGAATACTCCACGCCGGATTTTTTTAAATAAGCTGCCGCACCTTTCAGCAATTCCTTCGCCAGATCGGGATAGAAATCGGCAACGACTACCAAAACTCGTTTTTTCTTTTTCATTTTATGCCCTTAGTTCCTTTTATAGAAAGCCCATAGCCTTCAAGGCCGATCACCGTATGTTCCGAATTGGTGAGCAGTATCATCTCCTTGATGCCCAAATCCAGCAAAATTTGCGCACCGATACCGTAATTCCGCAAGTTTTTCGTGGGAATTTTTGGCTCATGATCGAGATAGCGCTGCTTCACCGTTTCCGAAAGAATGTTTTTTAAGGGCTCGCGTAGAATCACCACCGCACCGCGATTTTCTGCTGCAATTATTTCCATGGATTTCTGCAATTCTCCAGCCTTGCCCGTCGATAAATCGCCAAGAGCGTCGTTCAATATATCGAACGCGTGCATGCGGACGAGGGCTGGTTTTCCATTAGAAATGTCGCCTTTCACCAGCACGATATGCTCGGCATATTCAACGTTGTTTATATAGAGAAATAATTTGAACTCGCCGCCGAATTTAGTTTTGAAAACACTTTCTAGCTTGCGCTCAACCAACTTATCATATTTGCGGCGATAATGGATGAGATCGGCTATCGTCGCGATTTTCAGGCCATGTTGAGCTGCGAATTTTACCAGATCCGGCATTCGCGCCATCGTACCGTCATCGTTCATTATTTCGCAGATGACGCCGGAAGGATTTAGTCCGGCGAGCTTGGCAATATCGACCGCTGCTTCGGTATGACCGGCGCGCACGAGAACACCACCGTCCTTTGCCACCAGTGGAAAAACGTGCCCGGGGCTGATTATATCCTTCGCACCCTTTTTCGGATCGATGGCAACTGCAATGGTTTGCGCACGGTCAGCTGAAGAAATTCCGGTCGTCACGCCCTCACGCGCTTCAATGGAAACGGTGAAAGCGGTGGAATGCCTTGAGGCGTTATTGCGCGACATTAGCTTCAAGCCCAGTTCGGAAACCCGGGATTTGGTGAGCGATAGGCATATCAATCCCCGTCCGTGTTTCGCCATGAAATTGATGGCTTCGGGATTGGATTTTTCCGCCGGAATTATAAGATCGCCCTCATTTTCCCGTGCTTCATCATCGACCAGGATGAACATTTTCCCGGCCTTCGCGTCGGCGATTATTTCTTCGATCGGTGAGAGATGTTTCGAGTGGGGCATTATTTTATTTATTTCACTTCCAGTATTCTCGCAACATAACGGGCGAGTATATCGACTTCAATGCTCACTGCCTCACCCGGCTGTAAATCACAGAAAACCGTATGTTTCAGCGTGTGCGGTATTATGGTGACACGAAATTCGTTGCCCTGCACCTCGTTCACTGTGAGCGAGACACCGTTCAATACCACCGAGCCTTTCGCCGCGATGAATTTTTTTAATTTGGCGGGAAAGGAAATCAAAAAATCCGCCGATTTGCCTGCCGGTTTGCGCGAGATTATTTTTCCCACACCGTCGATATGCCCGGTGACGATATGTCCGCCGAATTCCTCGCCCATTTTCATCGCTTGCTCCAAATTCACCCGCGCTCCTTTTTTCCAAGTGCCAATGGCGGTTTTTTTTAATGTTTCGTAGGAAGCATCAAAAACCAGTAGGTTTTTTTTCTTGCTCATAACCGTCAGGCAGGTGCCATTGCAGGCAACAGATGCGCCGATTTTGATCAACAAAACGTCATAGCCGGTAGAAATGACAAGCCGCGTGTCTTTCCCGTTATGCTCGACTGTTTCTACGATGCCGATGTCGGTTATAATTCCGGTGAACATACGGAATTTCTAATACTCCACCCGCATAAAGTAAAGCCCATGCGCAGGCGCGGTGGAGCCACCCATGCTTCGGTCTTTAGCTAACAGAGCGTTTTTCAAATCATCGGCGCTCCATTTTCCGCTGCCGACCAAACGCAGCGTTCCCGTGATATTACGCACCATGTGATGCAGGAATGAAAGCGCGGAAACACCAATGAAAACCTCCTCTCCGGTGCGCAAAACGCTGATTTCATCGATGGTTTTTACCGGCGATTTCGCCTGGCATTCAGAGGCACGAAAAGACGTGAAATCATGGTTGCCGACCAGGATTTGTGCCGCTTCATGCATCGCTTTTTCATCCAGGTTTTCCTTGATATGCCAGGCATAATCCCGGTCAATAGTGAGCGGCGAAATGCGGTTGATTATGCGGTAGCGGTAATAACGTTTTTTTGCAGAAAATCTGGCGTGAAAATCATCGGGAACTTCTTCCGCGCTTAGGACTGAAATCGCCGCTGGCTTTATGTGGAAGTTTATTCCATCGCGGATTTGCCGGGGCGGAAATTCCTTCACCAAATCAAAATGTGCTGCTTGACCGCACGCATGAACCCCTGCATCAGTGCGACCAGCTGCAAACACTGGGGCTTTTTCGCCAGAGAATTTTTCCAGCGCTGTCTCGATGTGCTGTTGTACGGAAGGCTGGTCATCCTGTCGCTGCCAGCCGGCAAGGCCGTTTCCGTCATATTCGATGGTGATTTTGTAGCGGGGCATTATGAAAGAATTGCACCGGGTTTTATCGGAAACCCATTCAAAAATTCCCGCGCGCTCACGATATTTTTCCCCGGCCTTTGTAGTTTCAGCGGGTGCAAAATCCCGCTGCCGGAGGCGATAGAGAGGTTTTCGTCTAGTATTGTTCCAGCCGGTTTTCCAGTGCTTTCCGGGGATAAATCCGCCGCTATTATTTTTATCCGCTCGCCGGTATACTCAAAATACGCGCCCGGTCTCGGCTGCAATCCGCGGATTAAGGCTTCGATTTCTTTCACCGGCTTCCGCCAGTCGATTTTTTCTTCCTCGCGAGTGATTTTTTTTGCGTATTCCACGCCCAAGGCATTCTGTTTAATCGGCGTGATTTTCGATATTTTTTCTATAGTTTTGAGAGCCAGTTCAGCGCCGATTTCCGCCAGCGCACCATGCAATTCCCCGGCGGTCATTTTTGCCGGGATTTTGCATTTTTCCATGGCCAATATATCTCCGGTGTCCAGGCCTTTATCCATTTTCATAATGCAGACACCGGTTTCCGGATCGCCCGCGATTATAGCTCGCTGGATTGGTGCTGCTCCCCGCCAGCGTGGGAGAAGTGAGGGATGGATGTTGACGCAGCCGTATTTCGTGCCGTTCAATATCGGTTCGGGGAGCAGTAACCCGTAGGCCGCAACCAGCGCAATATCGGCCTGGAAATCGGCGAATTTTTGCTGTTCATCGGGATTTTTCAGCGAAATGGGAGTTAAAACCTCTATTCTATGTGCTTCCGCCAATTCATGTATAGGGGATTTTTGTTCCTTCTTTCCCCGACCGCTGGGGGCGGGCGGACGGGTATAAACCGCCAGCGGCTTATGCCCTGCATTTATTAGCTTTTTCAATGCCGGAACCGCGAATGCCGGCGTCCCCATGAAGATTATTTTCATTAATTTGTGGCCGCCGCCTTCTTCATCTTCTTCAATTTCCTGGCGATGATATCGCGCTTCACGGCGGAGATGTGGTCGATGAAGACGATGCCGTCCAAATGGTCGATCTCGTGCTGGACGCAGGTGGCAAGCAGCCCGTCCCACTTCTCTTCACGCGGTTTCCCGTTATAATCAAGATAGCGGATTTTCACCTCTTTAGGCCGGAAAACTTCAGAATATTGCTGCGGAAGCGAGAGGCAGCCCTCCTCGTATGAGTTTAATTCTTCCGATGCCCAGGTGATTTCCGGATTCACTAGGAATAATGGTGCGGATTTTTTCTCGTCCGGCTCGTTGCCGTAACGCTTGGAGCCGCGTTCGACATCCATTATCAATATCCGCTGATGCACGCCGACCTGCACGGCGGCAAGGCCGATCCCGCCCTCCTGGTACATGGTCTCAAGCATATCATCCATGAATTTCCGGGTTTCGTCGGTGACTTTCTCCACGGGCAAGGACTTTTTCTTAAGCCGCGGATCGGGATATATTACGAGGGGGAGGAGGGCCATATCTACATACTCATGCCTTTTTCGCCCATAAATTTTTTAAGCAGTTGCTGATTATCATATATTTGCAACTCATAAATATCCCCAGGCTTGGCCGTTGAAAGCACGGGCTTACGTTCGGCACATATAATTTTCGTTTCAGCGTTGCAGACCATAGACTGATTTGTAAAAAGTCGTTCGGCAACAGTTGGCATTATCGACCTTTCATAAAAATCCACCGCCCTACCTTCAGCCAACTCTTCTTTGCTTTTATCAATATGCAGGAAGTGCGGTATATTGGATAGATATATAAGGCTGACCTCAAGTCCGGCCCCCTCGATTGCCCTGGCAAGTTCACCGTACCTGGATCCATCCAGCACATCCAGCGTCATCGCCGCTATATTGCCCTCCATTACAAGCTTCCTTATACAATCATAAGAATCTTTATCGTTCATCCAGCTTTTCATTTCCCAGGTATATGGCGGCGGGCCAAGACTAAGTGAGCCCCCCCCTTAAATCAAATTTTCTATTATAGTCCGGCTCATAAACGGTAAACCGGGAATGAAAGGATTGATAAGTTTTGCATTCCCCTATCAATTCGAACACCGCTTCCCAGAATGGCTTTTGCCAAGCATTGATATCGCATAATATTCCGCCCTTTTCCGGCGAGGCCAGCCTTATCCAATCAAGGTTGACGAACCCGGCAAAACCTATGGTTATTCCGTACTTCCCGCCCTTGCCGAGGATTTCTGCCATTTTTGCATGGTTAAATTCTGATATGGGAGTTAGGTGAACCGGGCCTCTTATGACCCTCGGGCCATCCGTGTAAACCTTATCCCCGATTCCGGCGACTATTTCCTCAATGCTAGGCATGGGAAAATTGTAGCAGATTACCTATTCCGTGTCATCCTCGTCTGCTTGGGAGATTAATGCAGCTTTTCGCCGTGCACCACGAGGTCGAGGCCAGAATGCTCGGTTGCCTCGTCCACCCGCACACCCATGATTAGGTCAATGGTTTTCAGGATCAGGATAGACATGACGCTGCAATATATGATGGTGATGGCAACACCCTCGCATTGGGCGAGGAATTGCGACAGGCTGCCTTTATAACCGCCGATTTCTTCGACCGCGAATATGCCAGTGAGCAGCGCGCCGACAATGCCGCCGACGCAATGGACGCCGAAAACATCCAGCGCATCGTCATAGCCGAAACGGTATTTGAGTCCGCAGGCCCAGAAGCAGGCTATTCCTGAGGCAATGCCTATCATCAGCGCGCCGCCGAACCCGACGAATCCGGAAGCCGGGGTAATGGCTACCAATCCTGCCACTGCGCCGGAAATTATGCCAATGACGCTCGGTTTCTTGCGCATGATCCATTCCACCGTCATCCAGGTAAGCGAGGCCGCCGCCGCCGCTACCTGCGTCACCAGCATCGCCATCCCGGCATTACCGTTGGCCGCCGTGGCCGACCCAGCATTGAACCCAAACCAACCCACCCACAATAATGATGCGCCGATGACGCTGAATACGATGTTATAAGGCGGTGCGTATTCGGCTTTCGGAAAACCCTTGCGCTGGCCGAGTACTAGGGCGGCGACCAATCCCGCCACGCCAGCGTTTATATGCACTACGGTACCGCCGGCGAAATCCAAAGTCGGACCGAATCCAAATAACCCTTTATAATTGTCGATGCCGCTGCCGCCGAGCCATCCTTTCGGCCCCCAAACCCAGTGTGCTATGGGGATATATACAAAGGTGAACCATACGGTGATGAACACGATGGCCGAGGAGAATTTTATGCGCGTGGCCACCGAGCCGAAAATCAGTGCACAGGTGATGATAGCGAAGGTCATCTGGAACATAATATAGACGGTTTCCGGAATCAGATTCGAGCTAGTGCCGTAAGTGCTTTTCAGCGTAACCCCGAGCAGCATGAATTTATTTAGGGAACCGATGAACCCATCATGCTCGGTGAAGATGAGCGAATAGCCGTAAACCATCCATAATATGGTAACTAAGGTGGTGGCTATGAAACTTTGCATCAGCGTGGCCAACACGCTTTCCTTATGCACCATCCCGCCGTAAAACAGTGCCAGGCCGGGCAACGTCATCATCAATACCAGAAGGGTGGATACCAGCATCCAGGCGGTACTGCCGGAATCGAGCGCGAGTGAGGGGACTGCCGCTAGGGCAGCGGCGGGGTATAGGAAATATACAAGGGTAGGAAGCGCTGAAAAACCAAGGAATTTAAGTGGATTTTTCATAAGCGCCCTCCGGAAAAATTATTGATGGAAATAATGCCCGGACACATTCTGTAACATCGCTGAAATGGAATGTCAAAATGAATCGGAAATAGGTTTCGCGAAGTTCCATAGGCTCGTCATTTCTCTAGAGCATTATGAGAGTGTTTGCAAAACTATCTGTTGACTAAGGGGTTGGATTTGCTGTATACAGTCGCCTCTTCTAAAAAAGGGAATTTCCAAGATGAAACGGACATATCAGCCAAGTAAACTGGTGCGGAAAAGGCGCCATGGATTCCGCGCCCGCATGGAGACTGCTGGCGGCCGCAGAGTAATCAACAGTCGCCGCGCCAAGGGCCGCAAGCGCCTTTCAGCCTAAATTTGGCAAAAATTCCAGTTTTGAAAAAACGCCGGGAGTTCCTGGCGGTCAGGGATAAGGGAAACTCTGCCGCGGGTGCAGGAATCGTTCTTCAGGTTTTGAAATCGCAAAACGGCGGTGTTCGGGTCGGCTATACGGTGACTGCCAAGGTCGGCAACGCAGTGGAGCGCAACCGGATAAAACGCCGGATGCGTGCTGCGGCCAGGGAAATTCTGCCTTCTATTGCTGGGAATTACGACTTTGTATTAATCGGCCGCCGTGCCGCGCTGGAATTGCCTTTCGCAAAGCTGTTGAATGATTTGCAGAAACTTGTAAAAAGATTGGTTTAAACACACCACCATGATTCTCCTGATAAAACTTTACCGCTATTTTATCTCACCCATATTGCCGCCCGCCTGTCGGTTTACGCCAAGCTGTTCGGAATATGCGGCTGAAGCTGTAAAAAAACACGGCCTGCGGGGGGTTATCATGGCGATAAAAAGAATCGCGCGTTGCCATCCTTGGGGCGCATCGGGATTTGACCCGGTTGGGAAGAAATAATGCAGGATTCAAAAAATCTTATACTTGCGGTAGCCCTTTCGGTGCTGGTGATGGTTGGTTGGCAGTATTTTGTCGAACTGCCGAAGCATAGGGAGGCTGAGAAATTGGCTGCGGAGAGGCAGGAAATCAAACCGGCGGAAATGCCAGTTCGTGCGGAAAGCGGATTGAAAGACCGCGCCGAGGCGGTGTCCGAATCCCCGCGCATCGCAATAGAAAACGGCGATCTTAAGGGTTCGATTTCCTTGAAAGGTGCTAGGTTCGATGATCTATCCCTGGTAAAATATAAAGAAACCACGGAAAAAAATAGCCCGGAAGTGACGCTTTTATCGCCCTCCGATACGGAGAATTTTTATTTCGGCGAATTCGGATGGCTAGGCGAAAACGCTCCTGATTCCGGAACGGTTTGGCAGGCAGATGACAATCAACTGACGCCCGGAAAATCCGTCACTTTAACCTGGAAAAATCCTGTAGGGCTGGTTTTCAAGCAGATAATCACCTTGGATGATAATTATATGTTCAAGGTGGTGCAGAGTGTTGAGAATAAAAGCACAGTCGGGGTTTCTGTTATGTCATACGGCCTCATCAACCGCACGCATATAAAAACCAAGGCGTACTATATCCTACATGAAGGGCCGCTGGGTGTCATGAACGGGGCGCTTGAGGAAGTCACTTACCAAAAACTGATGGATGCGAAAAAGCTGGAATATAAGGGGACGCAAGGCTGGCTCGGCATAACCGATAAATACTGGCTGACAGCGCTGATTCCCGAAGGTCTTGGCGATTTTGATTCGCATTTCACTTATACCAATAAAGACAATATCGACCGGTTCCAGGTGGATTATTTGAGCGGGAAGCTGGAAATCGCGCCAGGTGAAACCAAGGAAACTAGTGCTTATTTCTTCGCTGGGGCCAAGGAAGTGCGGCTCCTGGATGATTATTCGCAAAAACTGAATATCCCGTTGTTTGACCGTGCCATCGATTTCGGCTGGTTTTATTTCCTGACCAAGCGGGTGTTTTATATTTTGAATTTCCTGAATAAAAGCGTCGGGAATTTTGGAGTCGCCATTATATTGCTGACACTACTGGTGAAGCTGCTGATGTTTCCGCTCGCCAACAAATCATATAAATCGATGAGCCAGATGAAGGCGCTGCAACCGGAAATAATAAAACTGCGCGAGCGTTTCAAAGATGATAAGGCGCGGCTGAACCAGGAAGTGATGGCACTATATAAGCGCGAGCATGTGAACCCACTTTCCGGCTGCCTGCCTCTATTTATCCAGATTCCGATTTTCTTTTCGCTTTATAAAGTGCTGTTCGTCACCATCGAAATGCGCCATGCGCCGTTTTTTGCCTGGATTCATGATTTATCGGTGCCCGACCCGACATCAATATTCAACCTTTTCGGCCTGCTGCCATTCCATCCGCCAGCGTTCCTGATGATCGGCGTATTGCCGCTGCTATACGGTATCAGTATGTATTTCCTGCAACGCTTGAACCCAACGCCGCCCGACCCGGTACAGGCGCAGATGATGAAGGCGCTGCCGTTCGTTTTCACCTTCCTATTCGCCAGTTTTCCGGCTGGGCTGGTACTTTACTGGGTATGCAGCAACACGCTTTCAATTGCCCAGCAATTGGTGATTACCAGGGAAGTGCGGCAGCAGAAAAAAGGATGATGGATAGCGAAAAAGGCCGCCTTCTATTCGCTGGTGAATGCGAATTCATCATGGGCGCAGTGCGGATGGAGGATATTCCACCGGCGAAATTTCCCGAAATCGCTTTTGCCGGGCGGTCAAACGTCGGGAAATCGAGCCTGATAAACGCACTGACTAGCCGCAAAACCCTCGCCCGGGTTTCCAACACTCCGGGCCGCACCAAACAGGTGAATTTTTTTCTGCTCTCCGAAAAACTGATGCTGGCCGATCTTCCAGGCTATGGCTACGCCAAGGCGGCAAAAAAAGGAAGTCGCTGGCTGGAACAACCTGATAAGCCAATATCTGCAAGGCAGACCGCAGCTTCGGCGGGTTTTATTGCTGATTGATTCCCGGCGCGGCGTGAAGGAAAATGATGTGCAGGCAATGAAACTTCTTGACGCGGCGGCGGTCATCTACCAGATAATCTTGACTAAGGCCGATAAAATTAGCCGGGAGGAAAGAGAAAAAGTGTTAGCAAACGTAGAAGGGTTTTGTAAAAAACATCAGGCTTTGCATCCGCGGGTGATTTTAACCAGTGCGGAAAAAAAAGAAGGAATCGAGGAATTGCGGGCTGAATTGGCAGGGTTTATTTAATTTATTTTAAAATGCCAAAAAAGAAACCAACGAAAAAAGAATTGAAACTACGCGGCGAGATGTTTCGGAAGGCCGAGGTGCTGGCAGAAGCGTTGCCATACATGAAGCAATTCGCTGGGGAGACTTTCGTCATCAAGTACGGCGGATCGACGATGGATGACGCTCCGCTCGCGCGCAAATTTGCGCATGACGTAGTGCTGATGAAACAAATCGGCATCAACCCGGTGATCGTACATGGCGGCGGCCCCCAGATCGGCCGGATGCTCGACCGCCTGAAAATCAAAAGTTCGTTCATCTCAGGCTTACGTGTCACCGACCAGGATGCGGTGGAAATCGTCGAAATGGTTTTATCCGGCAATATCAATAAGCAATTAGTCAGCGAAATAAACGCAGCGGGCGGCATGGCGGTTGGCCTTTCTGGCAAGGATGGAAACTTGATTGAGGCGCGTAAACTGCGGCGCACCCACCGTGATCCAGATTCCAACATCGAAAAAATCCTCGATCTCGGTTTCGTCGGCGAGCCGACCATGATCAATCCGGACTTGCTAGTGGTTTTCGAGGAATCAAACATCATACCGGTCATCGCCCCAATCGGCGTCGGCGAAAATGGCCAGACTTACAACATCAATGCCGATACGGCGGCGGGCGCGATTGCATCGGCGCTGGCGGCGCGGAAATTAATTATGCTGACTGATGTGCCGGGCGTCATCGGCAAGGATGGCGAAATCATCGGCCAACTCACTGTCACCGCTGCGCAGAAACTGATAAAGAACGGCACCATCCATGGCGGGATGATACCGAAAGTTGAAACTTGCATTGATGCGGTGAAACGCAACACCGAAGCCGCGCACATCCTGGATGGCCGCATCTCACACGTGCTGCTTTTGGAAATTTTCACCGAGCACGGCACCGGCACGATGATCGTGCATGGATAATACCAATTTATTTTTGCGATTCACTTCGCCCTAGCATTTAAGAAGTTTGAGGCATTGTTGAAAATCCGCTACAGGGCAGAATAATCCTCTCACCATTGTAAATATTAAAAGATTTGGTAGAATTTTTCCTTTCTTACCACTATATTTTGATTTTTAACCCCTTTTTGCGAGGATCTGATGGCGGAAGAAAAGAAGGAACCGGCGAAGGAAAAAGAGGCGGCAGCCCCAGCTGATGGCGCAAAAGAGGGTGAGGGAGAAGCTGCGTCCGCTTCGCCTGCCAGTAAAAAAAAGAAACTGATGATAATTGGCGGCGCGGCGCTGTTGGTATTGATACTAGGCGGCGCCGGAGGATTTTTCTTGCTCAAGAAAGGCCATAGCGTCCCGGAGGCATCCGAGCAGAAAGTGCCGGCCACTGACAGGAAGAGCGCTCCAGAGACCGAAGGTGGCGTAGGTGAAGCCAAAGAGCCAGGAAAGGAAAAGGGTACGAAAGGAACGGCTCCCGCAAAAGCAAATACTGCTGGAAGCGGTGCGGAAACTCCGGCAAATTATGAGGATTTGCAGGAATTCCTGGTCAACCTGAATACTGGCGGCAAGCAGACGAGTTTCCTGAAATTGGTGGTGACGCTGGATATATCTGATGCGGCGGCCAGGCAGGCAGCGGATGCCAACATGCCGCGCATTCGCGACAGCTTCCAGGTTTACCTACGCGAACTCAGGGCGGAGGATTTACGCGGTTCCGCCGGGCTGCAACTGTTACGTGAAGAGCTGTTGCTCAGAGTGAATAAAATTATCGCTCCGGCGAAAATAGACGACATATTGTTCAAAGAAATCATAGTGCAATAATGATATGGTAACAGGGCCTAATGCCTGAACAGGAACAAGCAAAACCGGCAGAAACTCAAGCGCCGCCGACGGGACAGCAACCATCAGAGGAAGCCGCCAAGGCGCTCTCGCAAAATGAGATCGACAACCTGCTTGGCATAGGCGGCGCTGAAAAGAAAAGCGGTCTGCAGGCGCTGCTTGATAAATCCACCCTTTCCTACGATAGGCTGCCGATGCTGGAAGTGGTGATGGATCGCTACGTCCGCATGCTTTCCACCTCCTTGCGCAATTACACTTCGGAAAATGTCGATGTCAGCATTGATTCGATAACTTCAATGCGGTTCGAGGATTATATAAACACCGTACCTTCCCCAGCGCTGCTCACTGTGTTCCAGGCGGTGGAGTGGGAGAATTTCGGTCTGATAAACATCGACAGTTCGTTCACCTATTCAATGGTAGACGTTCTGCTCGGCGGCGGACATGCCGGGCGACCATTGCGTGTCGAAGGGCGACCATACACAACGATTGAGCAGGATATAGCAAAAAACGTCATTGGTTTGATGCTGGACGATTTAAGTTCCGCCTTCAACGCACTGACTCCAGCTACTTTCCGGTTTGAGCGGCTGGAGAGCAACCCCAGGTTCGCCACCATAACCCGGCCGATCAACCCGGTCATCCTTACCTCGCTTAAAATCGAGATGGACGACCGTGGCGGCAAGGTCGAGATTATCATCCCGTATGCCACCATCGAGCCGATAAAGGAGTTGCTGGTACAGCTTTTCACCGGGGAGAAATTCGGCCGCGATTCAATATGGGAATCGCATCTTTCCAAGGAAGTAACTTCGACGATGATAGAGGTGGAGGCGGTGTTAGACGATAAATTACTTTCACTCG
>Ga0206927_1004_pt1 | contig 86621 bp, 84 predicted proteins | sample Alteio_BWOrgHeat_60_FD_153249 | JGI IMG/M metagenome (GOLD analysis project Ga0206927, IMG submission 153249) | Enriched cells from forest soil in Barre Woods Harvard Forest LTER site, Petersham, Massachusetts, United States -... | ecosystem: Environmental > Terrestrial > Soil > Temperate forest >... | reverse complement strand
TGGCGTCCGTTATACCAGGGCGGGGGATTTCCGGATAAACGGCCAGGGGCAACTTGTCAATCCGCAGGGTTACCAGGTGCTCGATCCGAATGGCCAACCGATATTGTTCCAGAACGGCGACCGCGACATACAGATTTTTGGCGACGGCAGCATAACCGCACTGCAAGATGGGCAGATTGGCCCGAACACCAGGGGACAGCTTGGAGTAGTCACCTTCATCAACCCCAGCTTGCTGAACAAGCTGACAAACGGATTGTTTTCTGGCCCGGCAGGCCAGAAGCCGCTGGACGGATCGTTCACAGTGGCGCAAGGAGTTTTGGAGGCTTCAAACGTCAATTCGGTTACGGAAATGACCAAGATGATCGAGGTCAACCGTAATTCCGGATACCTCTCCAAAGCACTCGGCGACATGCACACTCTGGAGCTGAAGGCTCTAGACACGATTAACAAACAATAGGTAAAACATATGTTCGGATCATTATATACGGCAGCAACGGGTTTAAGGGCGCAGGAAACCAACGTTGACGTAATTTCCAACAACATTGCCAACTTGAGCACCAACGGCTTCAAGCGCCAGCGCGCCGAGTTCCAGGATTTGCTCTACCAGGATTTCCGGGAACTTCCTTTTTGTTATGGATGCGGCAGGGGGAAATTTTTTCCTATCCCAATACCAGACGTCACGAAGCCTTACCGCCCGCGCCTTCTTTTGCCAATAACTTATAGCTGTATTTGTACCATCTGCTGCTTGGATAATTATACCCGAGAACTGCAGCATATTTCTCTGCCTGATCTTTTACGCCCATGGCTAGATAACACTCGACCAGCCGGTGCAGCGCCTCCGGCACGTGGCTCGTCGTGTCGAATTTATCGACCACGGTGCGGAACCGGTTTATCGCTGCGATATATATTTTCCGCTTCAGGTAATAGCGGCCGATCTCCATTTCCTTTCCCGCCAGGTGATCGATGACCAGATCAAGTTTTATCTTAGCATCGCGCCCATATTCACTATCGGGAAACCGTCGGATGGTTTCCTTCAAATTCACCAGTGCTTCTTGAGTGATTTCCTGGTCGCGCTGCACGTCGGCTATGCGTTCATAATAGCAAAGCGCGCGCAGGTAATATGCATAGGCTATGTCCTGGTTGCCAGGATGCAGTTTGATGTAAGTTTCCAGCATGTTTGCTGCGTCGTCATATTCTCCGGCCTTGTAGTTGGTATAGGCGGACATGATTTTTCCCTTGGTCGCCCATGGGGAATAGGGGTAATTCTGCTCAATCTTCTCAAAATCCTTGATGGCGTCTTTATATTTTCTGCCCTGCATTTCGTCCATACCGCGGTTGTAATATTGCTCCGGGGCTAGGGTTTTTTCTTCCTTATCCTTTTTATCGCTGCCACAGGCGGAGAGGAAAAGGGCGGGAAGAATCAATATGAACAGGAATTTCCGCATGGTGCGGTATTATTTCAGGGAAGATAAGGAGTTGCAACTACTTACTAATTTACTGCCACTTCCTCCGGCATTTGGGTAACCATCCGCCAGGCGGCGGCATCGGCGAAGATTTCGCGGAGTAATTTATTATTAAGCGCATGTCCAGAGCGGGCACCGCTGATGTGGCCTTTCAAATGCGCGCCAGTCAGGTAAAAATCGCCGATGCAATCGAGAACTTTATGGCGCACGAATTCGTCGCGGTAACGTAAGCCCCCTTCATTTAAGACCCCGTCGGCACTCACCACGATGGCGTTCTCCAGTGAGCCTCCGCGCGCCAGACCCGCCGCGCGCAGGCTTTCCACCTCATGCTCGAACCCGAAAGTGCGTGCACGGCAGAGGTCGGTTTTGAATGAAACGTCGGAGGAATTGAACCGGCAGCTTTGCTGTGCGATGATCTTATCGTCGAAATCTATCTCCAGGCTGACGGAGAAATCCGCACCCGGTGCTATGCTGACCGCCTTGTTACCATCCACTACGTCGATTTTTTTCAATACTTCTATATATTTGCGAGGGGCTGGCTGCACCGCGATACCGGAACATTCAATCAGGAAAACGAAGGGTTCGGAGCTGCCGTCCATTATCGGCACTTCCTCGCCGTCCAGTTCCACCAGAGCGTTATCTATTCCACAGCCCCAGAATGCAGCCATCAGATGTTCGACGGTGGCAATCGAAACGCCGTCCGCGTTGGCAACTGTGGTGCCGAGTATAGTGCTGGTGACGTTTTTATAATTTGCGGAGACGTATTGGTCTGGTCCGGTTACGTCGGTGCGGCGGAAGACAATGCCGGAATCGGGAGCGCCAGCCTTTAAGGTCATCGCCACTTTCGCACCGCTATGGAGTGCTACGCCGACGCACGATACTTGATTTGCTAATGTCTGCTGGTAAGTCATTAGGGCTAATATACAGGCTGCCTGCTTCCTCCAGCAAACTAATCATTGTTACAAATTGTTACAATGGAAAGTGCCGGAAATGCTGGGTTTTTCCGCACAATAAAAAACGGCCCGGAAAATTCCCGGGCCGTTAATCTTAGAAACAGTGAATGATTACTTATTGACAGCTTGCTTCAGCACTTTGCCAGCGCGGAATTTTGGCTGCTTGGAAGCCGGAATGTTGATCGGCTTGCCGGTGCGTGGGTTACGGCCCTTGGTGGCTTTCCGCTTGGAAACTAGGAAGGTGCCGAAATTCACCAGACGAACATCGCCGCCCTTGGACAGCGCGCTGGAGATTGATTTGAAAACCGCATCAACCGCTTTGGCGCATTCAGCCTTGGTAAGGCCAGTTTTCTTGGAGACTTCATCGATAAGATTGTTTTTATTCACTTTGAACCTCTTTGCTTAAAGTTTTTTAAGATGATAGAAAATGGCCGAAATCAGCCATGTAGGGAGTATATCAAGCACCATTGAAGGAAAAAGACAAGCGAAATCTTTAAGGAAAATGGCGAAAAAGCGCAATTTTTTCGCTTGCAATCAAAAATAAGTGAAAAATATGCCGGATTTCCGGGAAGTTGCTGGGCCAAGGCCACTGTAATTAACAGCAGGAATCTTATTTAGTGAGCCACTAAATGTTCGCCGTCTTGCACAACTGGCTTATGCAGATCGGCCGCCGCCCCGGGCAGTTTTATCGGTTTTAATTCCCCAGTCAGCGCTGCCTTTAACACCTGGTCGATATGGCCGACCGGAATTATGCTCAAGCCTTTTTTGACGTTGGCGGGAATTTCCTCCAGGTCTTTCACGTTTTTTTCCGGGATGAGTACGGTTTTTATTCCGCCACGCATCGCTGCGAGTAATTTTTCTTTCAGTCCGCCTATGGGGAGTACTGTGCCGCGCAGGGTTATCTCTCCGGTCATCGCCACGGTTTTGCTGACCGGGATTCCCGTGAGCACCGAAACAATGGAGGTGCATATTGCGATTCCTGCCGACGGGCCGTCTTTCGGCGTTGCGGCCTCCGGGACGTGGATGTGAATGTCTTTTTTCTGGAAAATTTCCGGGTCGATGCCGAACTCGGACGAGCGTGAGCGCACGAAACTCCACGCCGCTTGCACCGATTCCTGCATCACTTCGCCGAGTTTTCCGGTTATGGTGATTTTGCCTTTGCCCGGCAGCGTCACCGCCTCAATTAGCAGCAAATCGCCGCCGACATCTGTGTAGGCCAGGCCGGTGGTGACGCCGATTCCATCTTCCTTCTCAACTTCCCCGTAGCTGTATCTTTCAACACCGGCGTACTTCTTCAGGTTCCGTGCCTTGACTTCTATCTTCGACAGGTTTTTCAGCAATATTTCCTTGATCGCCTTGCGCGTGAGCTTGGCGATTTCGCGCTCCAGGTTCCTGACGCCAGATTCGCGGGTGTAATAACGGATCAGGTTTCGCAAGCCCTCGTCCGAGATCGACCATTCGCTGTCTTTAAGCCCATGTTTTTTCTTCTGCTTATCGATCAAATGGCATCGGGCGATTTCGATTTTTTCCTCCTCGGTATAGCCGGAGATGCGAATGACTTCCATGCGATCCAAAAGCGGGCGCGGCATGATTGTGGTGTTGGCGGTGGTGACGAACATCACGTCTGACAAATCATAATCAACTTCCATATAATGGTCGTTAAAATTCATATTCTGCTCGGGGTCCAAAACCTCCAGCAGCGCCGAGGCCGGATCGCCACGGAAATCGGTGCCCATTTTATCTATCTCATCAAGCAGAAATAGCGGGTTTGAGGTTTTTGCCTTCTTCATAGATTGGATTATTTTCCCCGGCATTGAGCCGATATAGGTGCGGCGATGGCCGCGAATTTCCGCTTCGTCGCGCACTCCCCCTAAAGAAATCCGGACGAAATCCCGCCCCGTTGCCCGTGCAATGGATTTCGCCAGCGAAGTTTTCCCGACTCCCGGAGGGCCTACCAGGCATAATATCTGCCCTTTAAGTTCTTTTGTGCGCTGATGGACAGCAAGATATTCAAGTATCCGCTCCTTCACTTTATCAAGTCCGTAATGGTCGGCCTCCAAAATCTCCGCCGCTGCCTTCACGTCATGCTTCAGTTTTGCGCGTTTTTTCCAGGGAAGCGAAGTAATCCAGTCGAGGTAATTTCTGACGACCGTCGCTTCCGCTGACATCGGACTCATGTGCCGAAGTTTTTTCAGTTCCGCCGTTGCTTTTTCCCGCGCTTCCTTGGTGAGGCGGAGTTTTTTTATTTTTTCATCCAGCTCGTCCAGCTCACTCTTGCCATCCTCGGTTTCGCCAAGCTCTTTCTGGATCGCCTTCATCTGCTCATTCAGATAATATTCGCGCTGGGTTTTCTCCATCTGCTTTTTCACGCGCGTGCGGATTTTCTTCTCGGTGTTCAAAACACCGATTTCCGATTCCATGGTCGCGTAAACCCGTTCCAGCCTTTCCGCGATATTGGTTATTTCTAGGAGCGCCTGCTTGTCAGCGATTTTTATGCTGAGGTGCGCTGCCACCGCATCCGATAGCTTCGATGGATCGCGTATCTGCGCCAGCGAGGCCAGCACTTCCGGCGGGATTTTCTTGTTCAGTTTGATGTATTGGTCGAACTGTGCGGTAACGGAGCGGCTCAAAGCCTCCAACTCCTGCGCGCCACCCGATTCCTCGATGAGGATTTCCGCGTAAGCGGTGAAGAAGCGGTCATGGTTGACGAATTCCAGTACCCGCGCCCGCGTATTTCCTTCTACTAGCACTTTCACCGTGCCGTCCGGCAGTTTAAGGAACTGCAATATGGTGGCGACAACGCCGGTTCTGAATATGTCAGCGATGCCGGGATCATCCTGCGTTGCGTCCTTTTGGGTGATCAAGAGGATTTTTCCGTCACTCTTGGCGACGTCTTCCAACGCTGCAATGGATTTTTCCCGGCCGACGAATAGCGGCACCACCATGCCTGGGAAAATCACAATATCCCGAAGCGGCAATACCGGGTAAAGCGGCGCGGCGGAGGCAGTTACGATCATATTCGGTTATAGTATATGAGGGTTTTTAAGAAATCCATATATAAATGGCATATGGGGCGAGTGACGGGGGTTTCAAGGGGATGTATGTAAAATCCAAGAGGGAAAAGGTAGGCGGAATCACTAAGACCCTGATTTATCGCCGCCCTTTTTCTTCTCTTTTCCGCCGTCGGCATAGACCAGCAGAGGAGCAGCCTTGCCCTCGATAACATCCTCGTTTATCACCACTTCGGAAACGTTTTTATAGCTCGGAAGGTCATACATCACATCAAGCAATAAGGTTTCCAGGATGGCCCTTAAGCCCCGTGCGCCGGTTTTGCGTTTGATCGCCTTGCGCGCCACCGCTTTCAAGGCCTTTTCGTCGAATTTCAGGCCGGCGTTTTCCATCTCGAACAGCTTCTGGTATTGCTTGACCAGCGCGTTTTTCGGTTCGGTTAGGATTTGCACCAGCGATTCCTCGTCCAGGTCGTCCAAAGTTGCAACCACTGGCAGGCGGCCTACGAATTCCGGGATGAGCCCGAATTTTATCAAATCCTCCGGCTCGATCTGGCGCAGCGTTTCGCCGGTTTTCAGGTTATCGTGGCTGCGCACATCGGCGCCGAAGCCTATGGAAGTGCCGCGCCGCCGCTGCGAAATCACTTTCTCAATGCCGGAAAACGCGCCGCCACAGATGAATAGAATATTGGCAGTGTTGACCTGCAAAAATTCCTGCTGCGGATGCTTCCTCCCGCCCTGCGGCGGAACTGAAGCAATCGTCCCTTCCATGATTTTCAGCAGCGCCTGCTGCACGCCCTCGCCGGAAACGTCCCGCGTTATGGAAGGATTATCGGATTTCCGGGAAATCTTATCAACTTCATCGATATAAACGATACCGCGCTGTGCCCGCTCAACATTATAATCCGCCGCCTGGAGCAATCGGAGGATAATATTTTCCACATCCTCGCCGACATAACCGGCTTCGGTCAAAGTCGTCGCGTCCGCCATGGTGAAGGGAACGTCCAGCACTCGCGCCAGCGTTTGCGCAAGTAGCGTCTTTCCACAGCCGGTAGGGCCCACCAGCAATATATTGGATTTGGCAAGTTCAACGTCGCTCGTGCCCTTTTCGACATGCGCCACGCGCTTGTAATGGTTATGTACTGCGACGGATAGAATCTTTTTCGCCGTTTCCTGGCCGATGACGTAATCATCCAGCACCGCGGCAATGTCTTTCGGTTTCGGTACCGTTCCATCGCCCTCGGTGAGGAGCGGAGATTTTGTCTCCTCGCGGATTATATCGACGCAAAGCTCAACGCACTCATTGCAGATGAAAACCGTCGGTCCAGCGATCAGCTTCCGTACTTCATGCTGGCTCTTGCCGCAGAACGAGCAGTAGAGAGTATTTTTCGTGTCGCCGCCGCTATTATCGCTGGTTTTACTCATAATTTTTCCAGGTTCTAGGTTTTAGGTTCTGGGTGCTAGAAAGAAATCCTTACTAGAACCTAGTCCCTAGCACCTATAACCTATCAATCCTTCTTCTTATCATCACTTATTTCCGTTCGTTCCTGTACCACTTCATCGACCAGGCCGAAATCCTTCGCCGCCTCAGCGCCCATAAAATTATCGCGCTCCATGTTTTTTTCTATAACCGAAAGCTTCTGCCCGGTATGTTTGACATAAATCTGGTTCAAGCGATGCTTTAAACTTAATATCTCTTTCGCGTGGATTTCAATATCGGTTGCCTGGCCCTGAAACCCGCCGGAAGGTTGGTGAATCATGATCCGGGCATTAGGCAGCGAATAGCGCATCCCCTTATCACCCGCCGTCAGCAACAGCGAACCCATCGACGCCGCCTGGCCGATGCATAACGTCGAAACCTTCGGTCGGATATATTGCATAGTATCATAAATGGCGAGGCCCGAAGTCACAATGCCGCCCGGCGAATTGAGATACATATATATGTCTTTATCCGGGTTTTCCGCTTCCAGGAAAAGCAACTGCGCGACAATAAGGGAGGCCATGTGATCCTCCACCCCGCCGGTAACGAAAATAATGCGTTCCTTCAGCAGCCGCGAGTAAATATCATATGCGCGCTCACCACGGCCGGTCTGCTCGACCACCATCGGGACGAGGGTATTGTCGTAGGTTTCCAGTATGTCTTTCATTTTCCTATCTCTATTATAGCTCCTTAAATTCGTCTTAGAGCCAATAGTATTGGTGCGCAAGTAAATTTTGGATGGGGAAGTTGGCGCATACCAGAATCCGATAATGCGAGTGGTTTTTCTTCCTCACTATCTTATATTCTAATGATTGCAGCCCGGACCGTGGACGTGATGGCCATCGTCAAAATCATCATCCGCATCGTCGTCATCATGCCCATGATGGATATGACCATGCTCATCGGCGGCGGAAACATAGCCAGCAGTGCCAAGACTCGCGGCTTCCTCCTCCAATTTGTCGGCGGCGGCGAGCAGTTCTTTGGAAGAAACCGCATTCTCCTTTATCGTTGCTTTTGCCAGAATGAAATCGACGACCTTATCTTCGATTATCGGGCCTTTCAATTCCTCCAGCGCCGTTTGGTTCCGGCTTAAATATTCCATCACTTTCTGCTCGGCGCCGGGGAAGCCCCTAGCTTTTTCGAGCATCGCGCCGGATAATTCCTGGTCTGAGACATTGATGCCGTTTTCTCGGGCCATTTCCGCCAGGAAAATCCCGAGTTTCACCCGCCGCTCCGCCATTTTTTTATATTCTTTTTTCAGTTTTTCCTCGGCTTTCTTATCGAATTCCGGATCGTCTTTCTTACCAGCTACCGCATGTTTCCAGATGGTGTCAAATTCCGATTCCAACATCTCTTCCGGTACGTGAAAATCGCATTTCTTTTCCAGCGCGTCGAATAATTCTTTTTTCACCAATGTGCGCGAGATTTCCGCAAAATCTTTCTCCACCTGCTTGGCAATTGCCTCTTTCAGTTTCGCTAGATTATCGAACTGCATTTTCTTGGCGAATTCGTCGTTGATTTCCGGAGGTAAAGTTTCTTGTACTTCATGTACTTTCACCTCGAAAACCGCATCTTTTCGAGAGAATTCCTTATTATGGTAATCCTTCGGGAAAGTAACGTTTACTTTTCTATCCTCGCCGGATTTAGCGCCGACCAATTGATCTTCGAATCCGGGAATGAATTGATTACCGCCGAGCTCCAAAGTGAAATTTTCACCCGCGCCGCCCGCGAACTCGGTGCCGGCGATCGATCCCTTAAAATCAATCAGCACCGCATCGCCTTTTTTGGCCGCGCGCTCGACCTTTTTGAAATTCTTGACCCGGGCGGCTAGCCGATCCAACCCAGCATTGATTTCTTCATCAGTCACCCCGGTTTTTAGCCGTTCCAGCTTTAATTTTTCAAAATTGATTTTCGGCATTTCCGGCAGGATTTCGAATTTCATATTATATTTTAGATCGGCGTTATCCGCGTATGCGACGATCTCGAATTTCGGGCGCATAGCGGGCCTTAAGTTTTCTTTTTCCAACGCCTCCATGGAAGTCTGGCCGATCATTTGCTCCACCACTTCGCCTAAAACTGATTGGCCATAGTTTTTCTTAAGCAACGCGACCGGCGCTTTACCCGGCCGAAATCCCGGGAATTTCGCTTTCTTGCCGATTTCCTTCAGCTTTTTTTCTACCCTTGAAGCGATGTCACCGGCCGGGATGGTTACATCATATTCGCGCTTTAATTTATCGGAATTCACTTTTTTGATCTGCATTTTTGGTCCTTTATAAATAAATATCGATAGTCCGCCTTCACACTTCGTGTTACGGCGTGACACTCCGCTTCGCCAGTTAAGGCTTCACCGTGGCCTTGCCACGCCGAAGCCTTGGCGAAGGCGGGTGGTGCGGATAGAGGGACTTGAACCCACACACCGTGAGGTACCAGATCCTAAGTCTGGCGCGTCTGCCAATTCCGCCATATCCGCTTTAGGACGTCCATTCTAAAAGGGGTTTTTGCATAATGCAATTGATTATGCCGGAATTTCAATGCCCCCGAAGCGGGCCATTCTAAAAATTTAACAAAACCTTAATATTTCCCGGGGATTTTTGTGTTAAAATCAAGGCTGTTTTTATGTTCGGTTCGTTTCGTTGAATTGGCATTTTCGGGGAGGTACGCGTTGCCTTCCCTGTTTTCGGTTTCGAGGGGTGTTCTCTTGGAGCCTATAGTCCTTGGTTCTTTTCAGAAAGGATGGTGTAGAAGTGGCGGAGTTTTATGAGGGAGATTCCGGGGATGAGGATGATTCTCGTCCCCAGGAAAAGCCCCCAGCGACTATTGGGAGTCCCCCAATTGCTGAGGAGCCCAGACTTAGCATCTTCGATGAAGACGAAGATGTCTTCATCCCTGATCTCTTTGATGAGGAAGAAGAAGATGAAGAAATCAAAGAACTTTCCTCTTCATCAGATTCTCTCGACCTCTCCATGGAGGAGATCCAAGCCAAGGCGTATCGTCTCGGCTGGAGGCGTGGGTACTCGTGGGGCGTGGGCACCGCCTACACCGGCTTCTTTATTCTGGTCGGCTGCTTCATCGGTCTGGCTGTAGCCTACGTCCTCAGACTACAGTAGCAAAATGGGTGGAAAGGATTCCGCCCACAATTCAGGCTCCCTAACCGGGGGCTTGTTTTGTTTTAAAGCCATCTGTCATTGCGAGGAGGCCAACGGCCGACGCGGCAATCCAGACTGGATTGCTTCGCTCCGCTCGCAATGACGGGGTGTTATTTGGAAGGGTTATAAACCGGCAAAAGCACGTAATATCTCCCACGCGATTGCATTTCCCCCGCCAGTTTTTCCGCCGTGGCTCCAGAACCAAAATATATATCGCCACGCACCGCGCCGGTTATACCACTGCCGGTATCTTCGGCAATCATCACTCGTCGGAAATTCCCGGTATCCACCCAAACCGGCACGAAATAGGGCATCGCCCTAGAATCCACCGCCAGCGAATATCCGGGCGTTATCGCCGCTCCACTTGCCCCGCGGGGTCTTCCATCAGGAATTTCCCGGAAGAATATATATGACGTATTTTTTTCCATAATTTCCTTTTGATTGCCCGGATGCGCATACAGCCATTGCTTGATTTTTTGCGCCGTTACCGGGCGCTCTATTTTTCCCGAGGCCAGTAAATCCAGACCTATCGCATGATACGGCTGATTATTTTTCCCGGCGAACCCGACCAGGATTTTTTCCCCGGTATTGAGGCGAATCACTCCGCTGCCTTGCAAATGCAGGAAAAACAGAGCAACCGGATCGTCGGCGTAAACCAGTTCCAATCCTTTGCCCGACAGCGCGCCACCATCGATTTCTGCCCTAGTGAAATTCCGGTCATTTTCTTCCGGGAGGCGGTAAAGCGGATAGATGAACCGGCCGTGTGTCGTTCGGCTGGCCTTGATTTCTGGTAAATAATACCCCGTGAACAGCCCATATGGATCGCCATCCGCTGTGACAGTAAACGGTGTGAAATTTTGCGCGAAAAATATTTTGGCGTTTTCATCGGAGGTGCGAGTTTTTGCGGCGATTTCGCAAACCCGCCGCCAATCTTCGATTCTGCCGAATCTGGGTTTTATTTCCTTCCCATCCGTTAAGGCGGGCAGGTGCGCGCAGACCTCAACGAACGCGGCAAGTGAATTTTTATTTCCACCGTCCCACCCGGGGATCTCGCCAAATCCGGTTTTTTCCAGCCGCAATGGTTTCTCTTGGCCCACATGGCAGGAAGTGAGAAATAGGAGGGAAATGAGAAGAAAACAGGCGATTCTAAAAGTCATTAGAAATGACTTTTATATCCCGGTCAATTTCCAGTTGGGGTCAGGCGAAGCGAAATTGTGCGAGAAAGTCCAGACATCTTCGACCTCCGCGATGTGCGAAGGATCGCCATTGATGATTTCGCCCTTGTCATTCTTTGTCACATCCACTTGCTCGCTTGAGAATTTCACGCCGATGGAAGCCATTTTCCCATCAAGCGTGGCTTTGACTATATCGGCGGAGGTGACGGCTATTAACGTCGTTTCATGTTTTTCACCGGGCTGGGTGCGTGCGGCGATTTCACGCTCAAACTCGTCATAGACTTCTTTGGAGAGCAGGGCGGAGAGGGTTTCTTTATCGCCCTTAGCGAGTGAGTCAATCACCATCTCGAACGCGGTTTTCGCACCGGTGACGAAAGATATAGCGGTGAAATTACCGTCAATTTTTTTCATTTCCTCGACTACCGCGGCTGCAACCGGATCACTGATTTTCAAATCTTCTAACTCTTTTGCTTCGGATTTATCCCCTACAATTTTTGCTGGAACGGCAGTAATTTCCTTGGCCGAACTTTTGATTTTCTCCGCCATACCGCCCTTGAACCGGGTAAGATTGCCAGAATTCGTGTCGCCGCCAAAATCCTTGCGGCCCAGCACCGAGCGCAGCCGGTAAATCAAAAAACCGGCAATCGCCGCGAAAAAAATAATATCCGCCAGATTTGAACTATCCATAATCCCTAGGAGTCTAACCGGATTTTCCGTAAATTGGAAATAGTTTCTTGTGAAAATGTTGGCATTTGGCTATTTTGGCTCGGCTCATGAATTTCGCCATCTCCATAAAACACCTAAGCAAAAGCTATAAAACTGGGAAACGCAGTTATCGGCTGGCAGCCAAACCAATGCCTGGGCGCGAGGCACTGCAAGATATAGGACTGGAAATCCCGCAAGGCTCGTTTTTTGGGTTGCTTGGCCCGAATGGTGCGGGAAAATCTACGCTTATCAATATCATAGCCGGTTTGACATTGAAAACCTCGGGCACGGTGAACGTCTTGGGACGGGATTTGGACCGCGACCCGCGCGGGATAAGGCGGATCATCGGTGTCGTGCCGCAGGAACTAGTACTCGACCCGTTTTTTTCGGTGAAGGAAACACTCGATTATTATGCCGGATATTATGGTATTCCGGCAAAACAGCGCCGCACCATGGAGATAATAAAGGCCTTGGGCTTAGAAGATAAGATAAACGCCAATTCGCGGCGGCTTTCCGGCGGAATGAAGCGCCGCGTCCTGATCGCCAAGGCATTGGTGCATAACCCGCCGGTATTGATCCTGGATGAGCCGACTGCGGGCGTAGATGTAGAACTGCGCCGCCAGCTATGGGATTATGTACGGGAATTGAACCGGCAGGGTGCCACCATCCTGCTCACCACGCATTACCTGGAGGAAGCGGAGGAATTGTGCGATAACATTGCCATCATCAATCATGGTCGCATCATAGCTTGCGACCGCAAGGAACATCTGCTGAAAACGCTGAACCAAAAGCAGTTGATCATAAAACTTACGGAGAAAATTCACGAATTGCCGGAAGCCTTAAGGGCCTACCGGGTGAAAATCCAGGACGGGGATATTGCAATCGACTACAACCCGCATGAAATGGGGGTGGGCGGGATGATAAGTGCAGTTCAGGCAGCTGGTTTGACAATTCGCGACGTTTCGACTATTGAACCACGCCTTGAAGATATTTTCCGTTATCTGACGCGCGAAAAAGCCGCATAAGACCATATGAAGATTTTATTTATCCATCCCAATATGCCCGGGCAATATAAGCATCTTGCCCGCATTTTCGCCGAGGATAAAAACAATGAGGTGGTCTTCATCACCAAGCCCAAGCCGGAAATAAGCATCCCAAACGTCAAGAAAGTGGAATATAAGGTATCGCGTGAGCCGCAATTCGAAACCCACCGCTATCTGCTAAATTTTGAGCGCGGCATATTTCAGGGGCAGGAAGTTTGGCGCGTCTGCAATAAGTTGAAGCAGCAGGGTTTTACCCCTGAAGTAATCTGCGCGCATCCGGGGTGGGGCGACGCGTTGTTCGTGAAAGACATCTATCCCGACGCGCCGCTTTTGAACTTCCAGGAATATTTCTACGCCCAGCCCGGCGGTGATCTGAATTTCCTGCCCGGCGATACTCCGCATCTGGATGATGTACCGCGTATCAGGATAAAAAACGCGGTCAATCTCTATAGCATAAATTACTGTGATTGGGGCATAACCCCGACTTACTGGCAGTGGCACCAGTACCCTAAGGAATTCCACAGCAAAATGTCGGTGCTGCATGACGGCGTGGATACCGATCAGATCAGTCCGATACAGTGGCGGAATTTTAAGGGCCCAAAGCTGCCAGAGTTGAAATACGGCGACGAGATAATTACTTATATCTCCAGGAATTTTGAGCCTTACCGCGGGTTCGAGACATTCATGGAAGCGGCGAAGATCATATTGGATAAGCGCCCCAATGCCAGGATAATCGCAGTTGGTGCTGACGATATAAGCTACGGCAAGGGGCGCGAGGACGGACGGCCCTGGCGGCATCATTTCATCGATAAGATCAAGCCCGACATGTCGCGGCTACATTTCATCGGCTATTTGCCACATGATGAAATGCTGACGATACTCCGCATCTCTGCAGCGCATATCTATCTCACCGTGCCGTTCGTGCTTTCCTGGTCGGTGCTCGAAGCTATGAGTGCCGGCTGTGCTCTGGTCAGCTCCGATACTATGCCAATCCGCGAAGTAGTGGAGAATGGCAAAAACGGCCTGCTCGTTGATTTCTTCTCTGCCGGTGAGGTGGCAGAAAAAGTATTCCAGATACTTGATCACCCCGATCGCATGCAGGCAATGCGGGACGCGGCCAGGCAAACCATAGTCGATAGATATGATTTGAAAAAACTGCTGCCATTGCATATGGGGCTGATACGTGACCTTTCGGAGAAAAAAATTCCACCGCCTGCCGCTAAAACCATCGAGGAATTCAACCGCAACCATAACATAAAGTCCCCGGTATGAACCAGCCAGCGCAAACATCGCAAACCTTAAAGAAAGTGCTACATGTCGGCTGCAGCACCAGACCAATAATAGAGCCTTTCAGTACCCCGGAATGGCAAGAAGTTCGGCTTGACATCGACCCGACAGTTTCGCCCGACATCGTAGCCAGCATGACAGATTTGAGTATGATTGCTGACGGCGAGTTCGACGCCATATGGTCTTCGCACAACATCGAACATCTATACGCGCATGAAGTGACGCAGGCGCTGAAGGAATTTTACCGCGTCCTGAAAAATGGCGGTGGGGTGCACTTGCTTTGCCCGGACCTACAGACCATCGCCGAATATGTGGCCAAGGGCAACCTGGAGGGACTGCTTTACCAATCTCCCGCCGGGCCGATTTCACCGCTGGACACCATATACGGCCTGCGCAGTGCGATACGGATGGGCAATCATTTCATGGCGCACCGCACCGGGTTCACCGCATACACTTTGGCTAATCACCTGAAAGCAGCGGGTTTTAGCGAAATTTACTCAAAAAGGACGGAATTCGATCTGGCGGCTTCGGGATTTAAGAAACTGGAAATCCCGGCAGAAAAAGCCGTGGTAAAAATCACCGATAAGGATCTCAATAAAATTATGATGGAGCGCGACAATATAGAGAAAGAGCCGGAATATTCGGAGGGGCTTACGATACCGAAGCCGGGAAGTTGACTTTCACGAGTATATCAGTGGAAGGTAATATAGGTGGACGCGACTATACGTGATTTTTGTTTAAGTGCCTCTAACCCCCAGCGCGTGTCTTGTTTGGATGCACGATACTCCTCCAGCAAATGCTGCAAAAGTAAATGGATCGAATGCCATTAAACTTTCAGCGGCTTGTGTTGGGTCATCCATTCCTGGAATAGCAACAATCCTATTTGCCACAACCTGTTTTGCCTGGGAAAGAGTCATGCCTTTGGGAAGATTCTGGGTTGCAATATCTTCCGCATTCACTATGTGTGGCATAATGCCGTTTTCCGAGTAAGTTCTTATCGCTTTATCTGTCATCATTGCTGTATTCATTTGTGCCTGGTGAGTTTCAGAGCCGGTATGCGGCGTAACCAATAGCCCTTTTATACCGGCATAAGGTCTTAATTTCTCAACTTCAGCATCTAGGGCGACCCCTGCGACAATTCCGCTTTCCGCAGCTTGCTTAAGCGCCGCAACATCGATTAATCCAGGCCTTGCATTGTTAACTATAAGAGTACCGCGCTTCATTACCGCAAATTCTTTCTCTCCGAGCATGCCTTTGGTTTTTGCATTTTGTTCAGCATGCACCATGATAATGTCCGGCCGCTCACGTCCGATTATTTCCGCAAGCGGCCCGGATTTACTATGAAATCCAACTACTGTAGCTCCGGCTCTTGATAGATCACCCGATACTATCGAGCCAACTTTCCCGGTTGAGCCTATGACCAATATTTTCTTGCCTGTAAATGGATTATTTTTTCCGAAGTCTCCGGGAATCGTTACTTCATCGCCGCGATATTTATTCTTACTTTCTTTAGTTTTTCCATCTGGAGTCGCTAATGCCTGGGTAGCATCCGCTGAAGCTGCATCAAAATTCCTTGCCCAAATCATGTGCTGCATTGTGGAAAGCCCGTCTATCGGAGCCGTTTCCTTGCCTTCTACACCAAGCAGCTTTGCCAGTTGCACCAATGCCCCTTGCGCAGTTGCATTTGCATTAGCTCCGGGAGTATTTGATACCGTTACTCCTAGTTCGGCCAGTAATGCTTTCGTGCTTTCGTTATAAATATCAGCAACGCCGGAACCAGCTCTTATTATCGCCTTTAGACTTCCTCTACCTGCCTCGATTGTTGCGGGTAGGATTTTCTTCGATCTGGCAACAATAATATCAATTCCCTTCATAAGCTGAGGCAATTCTTCCGGCTTAACGTTTTCCGCCCATATCACCTCGTGTCCCTGCTCAGCAAATGACACAGCAAAGTGCTTTTCCATTTTATCTGCAACCAGAATCTTCGCCATATATGTTTCCCCTAATGATAGAATCAACAATATACAGGACTATGGTTAACAAATCGTTAACACCACGAAAAAATTCTTACCTATTGATAATTAAGGAACTCTTGATTTCTCATCCGTACGGGAATGACGGAAAATCACTTCTCCTTGAACGCTTTATAGAAAGTGTCGGTTATCGGGTCAAACATGTATGACATCAGTGTCCGCTTGCCGGTGACTATATAAACATCGGCGGGCATGCCGGGATAGAGCGTAACGTCTTTCAGCCGATTCAGCATCTCCTCGTCTACCTCGATGCGGGCAACGAAATAAGGTTGGATATTCGGGTTATTGTTATTCACCACCCGGTCAGCGGAAACATAAACCACCGTGCCGTGTATCATAGGCACGCGGCGGGATTTATAGGCGGCAAGCCTCACTTCCGCGGGCAGGCCGACATGCACCACGTCGATATCCTGCGGGCTCATCTGTGCTTCAATGATGAATTTATCATGCTGTGGTACGATCTCCATTAACACCGCACCGGGCTGCACCACACCGCCGATGGTATGGAACATTAGATTCGTCACTTTACCGTCCTGCGGTGCGGTTATCACCACGCGGTTCAAAATATCGGTCGAGGCGGCGAGTTTTTCCTGCAAGTCGGAGATGTTAGACTCGGCCTCCTTCATCTCGCCCGCCACCTTATTGGTGAATTCGGTTTTGGCGTTTATCATCTGAAGTTCGGTTTCAGCTATGGTCTGCTTCGCCTTGGCGATGAGCGAGGAATACTGTCCCTTATTGCCGCGTAACTCCGATTCGTTACGCTGTAATTGCAAGAGGCGCGGCCGGAGTGCTTGGCCGGTATCCACCAGGCTTTTCACCGTGATGATTTCCTCGTTCAAGTACTTGATCTGCGAATCGGCCGCAGCTTCCTGTGCCTGCAGGCCTTTTATCTCATCTTTGGATTCGTTTATTTTTTGTCCCAATACGTTAAGCTGCCCCTGCAAGGCGCTCCGGCGCGACTCGAAGAAAAGTTTCTGCGACGCGATGATTTTCTGAACCTCAGGGTCGGCAGTATTTTTCAGTAGGTCAATACTACTGAAATCGATTTCCTTGAGCCCGTCGCGCTCGGCGAGCAGCCGGGCATCCTCAGCCCTAAAAAGCCTTAGCTGGCTGATGTTTATCTCCTGGCGCGACGCAGCGTTGGTCGGGTTCATTTTTATCAGCGGCTGCCCCTGCGTTACCAGGTCGCCGTCCTTCACCAGGATTTCCGAAATTATCCCGCCTTCCAAGTGCTGGATCTGTTTCTTGTTGCTTTCGACGATAACCACCCCGCGTGCCACTGCCGCGCTGGAAAGTGGTGCGAAAACCGCCCACAGACCGAACAGGCCGAACAATATTATCGCCAGCCACAGTCCCATGACGACGGGCCCGCGCGCTGCATCTATCGGCGCGTTGCCGGTGGTGTAGCCTTTTTTCGTCATGAATTTCGCTGCCCGGTCAACCCATTCCACCCAGCCGTCGAATTTTTTCTCCGCGCTTTTCTGATAAACCGCGATTCTGGCGAGAGTCGCGGTGCCGTCCACCAGCCTGAATTTACGCTCCGGCTCCAAATCGCCGGATTCTATTTTTTTCAATTGGTTCACTGTATTTTTTTCCATGCGTAATTATTAACCTTTGGCGAGCGCCGGTTGTGGCGATGCCGCCTGCTGTGGTTGTGGTTGTGCCGACGCACCTGCTGCAGCAGCGCGATAACGGGCTATTATTTCCTGTGCCGGGCCGTATGCCTCAAGCAGCCCATCGCGCATCACCATTATTTTATCCACCACCGAAAGGATATTCTGCCGGTGCGAGATTATAATAACCGTCATGCCGCGAACCTTAGCATTACTGACTGCTTGCACCAGCGCCGCTTCGCCCGCTTCGTCGAGATTTGAGTTCGGCTCATCCAGTATCAACATCTGGGGATTGCCGAAGAAAGCCCGGGCGAGTCCAATCCGTTGCCGCTGTCCGGCGGAAAGCAACGTGCCGCCGATGCCGATATCGGTTTCATAGCCTTTCGGTAAGTGAAGAATCAATTCATGCGCCCCCGCTGTCTGCGCCGCTTCTATTATATCCTCGTCCGAGGCTTCCTCTTTCATGCGGGCGATGTTTTCCTTCACTGTTCCTTTGAACAACTCCACATCCTGCGGCAGGTATCCAACATATTCGCCGAACTGCGCACGGTCCCAGTTATAGACATCGGCGCTGTCCAGTCTGACTGTGCCGTTGGAGGGCTGCCATACACCGGTGATGAGTTTTGCGAGTGTCGATTTGCCCGATGCCGAAGGCCCGATCATGCCAAGAATATCACCCGGCTTGACCGTGAAGGATATGCCCTTGATTATCGCCCGCGCGCCAATTATCGGCGGCGCATAGACGACGCGTTCAAGCGTCAATTCGCCTTTTGGGCGCGGCAGCGATATGGATTTTTCGCGCGGCGGCAAACCAGTCAGGGTTCTCTTCATTCGGTCATAAGATTTGCGTGCATCTATGGCGCTTTTCCAGAGACTGATCGCTGCTTCAAAAGGTGCCAGGGCGCGGGAAGCGAGTATCGAGCAGGCGATAATCGCGCCCGGTGTCACCGTATGGACGATCGCCAGCGAAGTGCCGATGGCAAGTATAATTATCTGGATGGCCAGCCGCGCGAATTTGCTGATGCCGTAGATAATGCCGGAGCGCTCGGCGGCTATCGTCTGCAATTCCTGCACTTTGTTGTTTATCTGCTTCCATTGATTTATCACGGCATCGGCCATGCCCATTGCCTCCACCACCTCGGAGTTGCGGGTGGAGATTTCGGCGTGGGAGAGCGACCGTATCGCCGTTTCGTTTGCCTCGTCCAGCGGCGCACGCATCGCATATTCATTGAACAGCGCCAGCACGAAAAGCAGGATACCGCCAAGCGCCGTCACCAGCCCTAATATTGGATTGATGATGAATATCACCAGTAGGTAAACCAAGGCCCAGGGCGCATCCAGAAGCGCTGCCATGTTTGGGCCAGTGATGAAGTTTTTGAAAACGGATAAATCCCTTAGGTTCTGGCTACCCGAGGCCGTCGCCCGGGTGGCGGCGTAGGAAATGGAGAGTGCCAGCAGCCGCGGCGAGAGCTTCTTATCCAGCCATATGCCCATGCTGTTCATGGCCGAGGATCGGAAAATATGGAACAGGGAGGAGGTGGCGAACAGCAGGATGGCAAGCAGCGTCAACAGCGTCAGGGTTTCATAGCTGCCGCTGGAGATCACCCGATCCAACACCTGCATACTGTATATCGGCAGCGCGATCATCAAGAAATTGATCGCCATGCTGAACAGGAACACCACCTTGAACAGGGGGCGGCACTCCTTCAAGGCGTCATCCACTATGGTGCCGATTTTTCTCTGTGCCATGCTTGATTTTCGCTGCGGGTTTTTTTGGGTCGGTGTCTTAATTAGGTATTATACCAGGGATTTTCAAGTGAATTGATAAAAAAGGTTAACTCTACCCCTTTTTTAACAAAAATATTCCCTGCTCCGCCGCTAGATTGGCCATAAACAATCCGCCCATACCACCGATCAGGCTTTTCCGCCCCGCCCTAGTGATGTAATATTTTTTCTCTATCGTCAGACCAATTTCCTTGCATAATTTCACGAAATCCCGGATCGTGCAAAAATGGATGTTGGGGGTTTCATACCATTGATAACTAAGGCTTTTGGTCACCGGCATCCGGCCACGCGCTAATAAATAAAGCCGATTACGCCAATACCCGAAATTGGGAAACGAAACGATCGCATGACCCGCGATGCGGAGAATTTCATTCAGGATTTCCTTGGGGTTTTTTGTCGCCTGTATGGTCTGGGATAAAATCGCGTAATCGAAGCTCTTATCAGGATAGAATTTGAGGTCGGTATCGGCATCACCCTGGATAACGCTTAAGCCGCGCGCGACCGCCTGGCTGACGTTTTTCTGGTCAAGTTCGATGCCGCGCCCGTCCACCTGTTTTTTCTTGGCCAGGTATTTCAGCAGATCGCCATTCTCGCAGCCGATATCAATTACGCGGGCGTTTTCGCTGATTATATCTGCGATTATACGGAAGTCGGGACGCAAATTATTTCCCCCGAACCTTTTTTGATTTCAGCATATTGCCGACGGCGCTATCCAGATTTTCCAAAAATTGGGTATATGGAATCCGCATTCCGCATGCATCCGCAATATTCTTGATAGCTAAATCCAATACACCATATTCAGTTAAGTTTCCCTTATCATCTTCTATACCAGGGCTTCCTATTAATTTCTGATGTGTGAATTTCGGCATGGACCGGTCGCCGAATTCCTTCCATATGGCTTCGGCGAGAAATTCCTTGGTTTTCTGGCCAAAACCCTCTTCCCCAGCGTTTATCTTACCATCATTTGACTTTTCCTGACAGGGTGATCCCAGGATCTTGATTGCATTGGCAAATCCATTTATGGAAGATGCTATTTCGTCCAGCGTTTTTAAAGCTAGGGTTTTCTCCGGATCCTCAACATGGTTTTTTATATCCTTCTTCAATCTATTAAGATCGCCACCTTCGAGGAAGCCCATCAGCGCAATTACTGCCATAATCGGAGTATCGAGCGTATATTTGCCATTAGTGTTTATTAAAATATTCTGCTCGGGAGAAAAATTACGGTGAGTAATACTCTTCCATGAGGTAAATTCATTTCCTGGTTTTTTTTTCATAATCCCGAATCCTGGGTCATTTTAGCTGATTTTTACTTTCCGTGCCACGCCTTTCAAAAATCCCGCTATCGTCCGGGCGAAATCCGGTTCGTCCAATAAAAACGCGTCATGCCCCTTGTCGGTTGCGATTTCGACATAGCTGACAGAAGCCGCCGTGGCGTTCAAGGCATGCACCAATAATTTCGATTCCGAGGGCGGAAATAGCCAGTCGCTGGTGAAGCATATCACGCAGAACGCCGCTTTGGTGCGGGCAAAAGAGTTAGCCAGCACCCCGCCATTATCTGCCGCCAGATCGAAATAATCCATCGCCCGGGTTATATATAAATACGAATTCGGATCAAACCGATCGACGAAACTTGCGCCCTGGTGGCGCAGATAGCTTTCGATTTCGAAATCTGCCTCAAACCCGTAGGTGAAATTCTCCCGCCCCTGCAATTTCCGGCCGAATTTCCGCGCCAATTTCGCCTCGGAAAGATAGGTAACATGCGCCGTCATGCGCGCCACCGCCAGGCCTTTCGCCGGATATTTCTTTTCATCCAGGTAATTCCCCTCGCACCAGTCCGGGTCGGCCATTATCGCCTGGCGGCCGATTTCGTGGAACGCGATGTTCTGTGCCGTATGCCGCCCGGCTGCCGCAATCGGAATCGCAGAAACCACCATTTCCGGATATAAATCCGCCCATTTCAGCGCCTGCATCCCGCCCATCGATGCCCCGATTATCGAGAACAGTCGAGGGATTCCAAGATAATCGACCAACAATTTCTGTGCGCGCACCATATCGGCGATGGTGATGACGGGAAAATGGAGATTGTATGGCTGCCCGGTTTTCAGATTGGTTTCCTTGGGGCCAAACGAGCCCATGCAGCCGCCCAAAACATTCGGGCAGATGACGAAATATTTTGCAGTATCAATTGGTTTGCCGGGGCCAACCATGTTCTCCCACCAGCCGGGTTTACCGGTCACCGGATGTTGGCCCACGACGTATTGATCAGCGGTCAGGCCATGGCAAATGAGGACGGCGTTGGATTTCTCTGTGTTTAAGGCACCATAGGTCTGATAGGCCAGTGGAAATGAGGATATATCCGCCCCGGAATCAAGCCTCAGCGCCGCATTTTCTCCCAGCACGACGATTTTCCCGACCTCTATCTCCTTGAATTCCGAGCCGAATTTTAATATTTTGTTCATGTTAACGATTTGTTAATCTTTATAATGTATCATCCGGGATATTACCGTAATTAATTGATACGACAAATATATTTGGCGGCGATATGGCAGAAAAAGAGGAGATTAGGAATGACTGATAAAAATGATAAACCAGTTATACTAATTGTAGAAGACAACCCTGTAAGTATTTTGCTCTACAGATCTCTCATAAAAACACAACTGGGAGAACGAGCAAACGACTATGAAATTGTTTCTACTGACAATCTGATTGGAGCCGTATCTTGTTTAGCCGAAAGAGATGTTGCATTTGTAGTATTGGATAACGGTTTTTATTTGGAGCCGCAAGGCGCGGAAACATTGCCGGGGGCAGCAGGAAGAATAGGGTTCGGTAAAAGCATAAGGGTAGAGGTAGAGGGCCATGGAAAAAAGGGGGAGGATTTACCACCGGACCTTCAGGAAGCTATAAATCAAGTAATAAATAATATGGGTAGTACCGGAGCTTTACTTTCGATTATCGTTTATCATGGCCCTTTAAAGCTCCCAGAAAGAATTCTACCAGAGACGAGAATGCTTGATCAGCTGGCTGCGCTTGTTCGAGAAAAATATGTAGGAAGAAAACCTACCATAATTCTTAATACAGCTGATCCAAGACCAGAAAAAGGAGTTGAGGCTCTTGCAGCGGTATTGGGTAGAAAATTAAGTGATGCAGAAGAAGCAAAGGTTAAAAAAGACTTAGCGAGTATGGATGAACAATCTATGCTTGATCCAGTTCTTCTTAAGGAGGATTTTTATTTTATAAATAAAATTTCCGGGCCAAATGTGGCAAAGCTCACAGCCGAATGTCTTTTGGCGCGGGAGTCAGAAATAGCACTCCAGAACATCTCCTATACTACAGTGGAGATTCCTCAGGTAAGTAGGGCTATTGCAAATGGGAATATAACAATCTTAAAATATGTTTTATCTCAGCCGGCAATTGCAGAGGAAATTTCCGCTGTAAGGCTGGCAAGGGACGTGAGTTCCGTCGCTTATATAGCTACAGAAACTGGAAACAAGGTTCCTAAGGAACTTTTAGAGGCTATAGGTAGGTTTCCAAGATTCGACCCAAATGCTTTTTACCCCATAACAGGAACGAATATTGCTACCCGGCCTCTTGCAGGGGCGATAGAACATGGTTGTCTCGAAGTCGTCGAATGGTTACTGCAACATCCCGAAATACGCATCACACGCGATATGTTAGATAAGGCAAAGAGTTTAGCAAAAGAGCAGCCATCAAACGATAGAGATCTCATTACTAAAAAAATAGAGGAAGCTTTTAAAACCCGTGGCGTTGGTACAGCATTACCTCCAATAGTAGCGGAGGAACGAAGTACTTACGAATCTAACGTTCCACCTCCTCTACTTTCAGAACGTCCCAGATATCCTGACGCAACTCAAATTCCTGCTTTTGGGAAAGATGATAGGCTAATAAGCCCGCCACCAGCTGAGAAAGAAAAAGAATAATCATAGTGTCTTTTGCTAAAAAAACTGTAAAGCCTGAAAATATTCATTTCGTCTCCTGTAGAGATAACTGGGGAAGGCCGTGTCACTTCTTTTTATTGGCTAACCAATTACAGGTTAAGGCTCTGAAAAACGATGATCTGCCAGAAATATTCGATCTCACCAAATACGGAAAAATCATAGCTTCCGGGTTCGGCAAAAAACCCTCTAAGGAAACTAGAGAGCAGCTGATGGCAGAATATAACTACAATTTTGATAAGATAACTCAAAATTAGAGATAATAGTTTTTTGCCCTACACCTCCGTCCCGCCCACAGTTAATCCGCCGATAAGCATTGTCGGTTGGCCGACGCCGACAGGGACGCTTTGCCGATCTTTCCCGCAGGTGCCGATGCCGGGATCAAGCGCCATATCATTGCCGATCATTTTCACTTTGGTGAGAACGTCCGGTCCGTTGCCGATGAGGGTGGCGCCTTTCACTGCCGCACCTACTTTTCCGTTTTCAATTTTGTATGCTTCCGATGCGGAAAACACGAACTTGCCCGAGGTTATATCTACCTGCCCGCCGCCGAAATTCACCGCATAGATACCTTTTTTCACCGATTTGATGATCTCCTCAGGCGATTTATCGCCGGAAACCATATAAGTATTAGTCATGCGCGGCATTGGCTGGTGCTCGTAGGACTCACGGCGGCCGTTCCCCGTCGGCTTCGCATTCATCAGCCGCGCATTCAGCCGATCTTGGATATATCCGACCAAAATCCCATCCTCGATTAAACAATTTTTCTGCGACGGCGTGCCTTCGTCATCGATATTGATCGAGCCCCGTCGATCCTGCATCGTGCCGTCGTCATATATTGTGACGCCCTTGGCCGCCACCCGCTCGCCCATTAAATTGGAAAATGCGGAAGTTTTTTTCCGGTTGAAATCGCCCTCCAACCCATGGCCGATCGCCTCATGCAGCAGAACGCCGGGCCAGCCGGGACCGAGGACAACATCCATTTCACCGGCAGGAGCAGGAACCGAATCGAGATTCACCAAAGCCTGGCGCAGTGCTTCATCGGCGGATTTCCGCCAGTTGGCTTCGGCGATATATTCGGCGTAAGCGGTACGGCCGCCGGTGCCGTAACTGCCGCGCTCCATCCGGTCATTATGCTCCACCACTACGGAAATATTGAGTCGCACCAGCGGCCTGATATCACCGATTTTCACCCCGTTGCCGCGGATAATTTGGATCGCCTGCCATTCGCCGGAAAGCGATACCGACACCTGTTTCACTCTAGGGTCTTTCCCACGCAAATATGAATCTATGTTAGAGAGCAGCGCCAGTTTTTTCTCGAACGCCACTTCGTCCAGCGGGTTCAATGTACCGTATAATTTCGGCCGCTTATTCTCATCCAGATTTATCGAATATGAGCCGGAGGATTTGAGCGAAGACAAAGTTTTCCCGGCACGTTTTATCGATTCCTCGGTGATGTCCGATGAATGCGCGAACGCGCTGGCTTCGCCCAGAACGCCGCGCAGGCCGAAGCCTTGCGCCGTATCGAAATTGGCGTTTTTCAAATGCCCGTCATCGAATGCCAAATGTTCGGACTGGCAGAATTCCATGTATAATTCGCCGTCATCAAGGCTTGAAAGCGAACCTGCAACCAAGGCTTTCACGCGTGACTCATCCAGGCCATTGCGGCGGAAAAAAATATCGTCCAATAGGCTATCGTTCTTCATAAATGCTTGAATCTCGAAAAAAACTTCTTACAATGCAGGCGGTTAATTCTTAAATCTATATAATCATATTATGCCGAAAATCAGCAAATTCAAGCTGTTATTGTTAGCTCTCATTTTCCTGAATGCTCCATCAGCCATGGCTGCATTTCCATTGCCTTGGCAGCTAGGATTTCAGGAGGCGGCCTCGCCCGTAATGGAGTATTTCGCCCAACTGCATAATTTTCTCCTGGTGATAATCACCGTAATTTCCCTTTTCGTGCTGCTTTTGCTGGTGATTGTCTGCATTCGGTTCAACGAAAAAAGGAATCCCGTCCCGTCCACCGTCACACATAATACCAAGTTGGAGATAATCTGGACGCTACTGCCGGTGATTATCCTCATCACCATCTGCGTGCCTTCTATGAAAACCCTGTATTTTGCCGGGAAGCTCGAGCAGCCGGAGATGACGCTGAAAGTCGTCGGCCATCAATGGTATTGGGAATATCAATATCCAGATGTGGGTAATATGAAATTCGATAGCGTGATCGTGAAAGATGCCGATATAAAACCCGGCCAATTCCGGCTTTTGGAGGTTGATAACCGCGTCGTGGTGCCGGTCGAAACCAATATCCGCGTGCTGGTGACGGCGGCGGACGTCATCCATTCCTGGGCGGTTCCGGCGTTCGGCGTGAAGAAGGACGCCGTGCCGGGAAGACTCAACGAAACCTGGTTCCGTGTCAATAAACCCGGCGTTTATTACGGCCAATGCTCCGAGCTTTGTGGCGTTGACCATGGATTCATGCCGATAGTGGTGGAGGCGGTGAGCAAGGAGAATTACGCGAATTGGCTGGAAGAGGCGAAGAAGAAATTTGTGCTAGGCGTTGTTCATTCCCCATTGTTAGTTTCTCGTGAGAAGAAAATACGAACCACGAACAGCGAGCAACGAGCAACGTTCTAAGGAAAATTATGGAAGCAGCAACTCATCATCACGATTCCCACGACCACACCCCTCACGGCTGGCGGCGGTGGGTGTTTTCCACCAACCATAAAGACATCGGAACGATGTATCTGGTATTCGCGGTTTGCGCCGGAATGATCGGATCGGTGTTTTCCGTCATCATCCGTCTACAATTGGCGCATCCGGGCGGTACGGTCGTTACCGACCATCAATTTTATAATGTAATGGTCACCGCACATGCGCTGTTGATGATATTCTTCATGATAATGCCGGCGATGATCGGCGGGTTTGGCAACTGGTTCGTGCCACTGATGATTGGCGCCCCGGATATGGCTTTCCCGCGCATGAACAACATTAGTTTCTGGCTGATGATTCCTTCATTCACGCTGCTGATGGGTTCGGCCTTCGTTGATGGCGGCGCCGGCACCGGTTGGACTTTATACCCGCCGCTTTCCAACGCCGTTTCGCATTCCGGAATGGCGGTGGATATGGCAATTTTCTCGCTGCATATAGCGGGAATTTCCTCGATTCTAGGGGCGATAAACTTCATCGTCACCATCTTCAACATGCGCGCGCCGGGGATGACTATGCATAAAATGCCACTGTTCGTCTGGTCGATTTTGATCACGGTTTTCCTGCTGTTGATAGCCCTTCCCGTGCTTGGCGGTGCGATAACTATGCTGCTCGCCGACCGCAATTTCGGGAGCGCGTTCTTCGACCCAGCGGGCGGCGGCGACCCGGTATTGTTCCAGCATTTATTTTGGTTCTTCGGCCACCCGGAAGTTTATATCATCATCCTGCCGGGATTCGGTGTGATCAGCCAGGTGGTTTCGACTTTTTCGCGCAAGCCCATTTTCGGTTATCTCGGCATGGCCTACGCGATGGTGGCAATTGCAACCGTCGGGTTTATCGTCTGGGCGCACCATATGTTCACCACCGGAATTTCTGTGGATACCGTGGCCTATTTTACCCTAGCCACGATGATCATCGCAGTGCCGACCGGAATAAAAATATTTTCCTGGATAGCAACTATGTGGGGTGGATCGATCAGTTTCAAAACCCCGATGCTTTATGCACTCGGGTTCATTTTCCTGTTCACCGTCGGCGGCGTGACCGGCGTGGTATTAGCGAACGGCGGCCTGGACGTGATGTTCCAGGATACATATTACGTAGTTGCGCATTTCCATTATGTGATGAGCTTGGGAGCGGTTTTTGCGGCATTTGCTGGATTCTATTATTGGATTGGAAAAATGTCGGGGCGGCAATATCCGGAAATCGCCGGGCAAATCCAGTTCTGGATCATGTTCATCGGCGCGAATTTGACGTTTTTCCCGCAGCATTTCTTGGGGCTAGCCGGAATGCCGCGTCGGATTCCCGATTATCCGGATGCATTTGCCGGATGGAATTACATATCCACCATCGGCGCGCTGATCGGATTTGCCGGGGCTATATTATTCCTCGGCATCGTTTTCTACACGCTGAAATGGGGCAAGAAATGCCCTAATAACCCCTGGGGTTCCGGTGCCGATACACTGGAATGGACTCTCCCTTCTCCCCCGCCATTCCATACTTTCGAGCAGGTGCCGGTGATCGGGTAAGAGAATAATGGGAGATGCTATAGCTACTGGGCTTGGAACCTTCAGCAAGAGTAAATTCAACGCTCTTCTAAATGTCAGAGCTGCAGCGTTAGGTGCTCTGCGGACAGCACTTGTACAGGAAGATTGTACTGAGGTTTCAACCTCGTCCCTAGTTAACATCGCGGGGTCGTGTGAAAATCCTTATGCCTCATTCACGCTTAATTACTACGGGCGCGAAGCGCATCTTTCACAAAGCGCTCAATTGCAGTTGGAAGCGTTAGTAATACGTCTAAAGCGTGGCGTATTTACAGTGAACAATAGTTTCAGGGAAGAAAATTATGATGATCCGGAAATGCAGGGCCGCAGATTGTCGGAATTCACCCTTATCGAGCAGGAAAGGCCATATGAAGGAACGAATGCGGCGTCGGCTCTGGATGCTATCGTCAAATTAGAAGAAGTCATAATAAAAAATGCAACGAAGGTGGTTCTGGAGAAAAACGAAAACGATGTTAAGCACCTGGGCGGAGACATTCCTTATCTTATGAAAGTTGTTCACAACCCATTTTCACGCATTACCTACGATGAAGCCCTAGCGTTGCTTAATAAAAAATCCGGAAAATATAGTTTTGGCGATGACCTTGGCATAAAGGAGGAGAGGCTGATCCTCTTGCATTTCAACAACAACCCTGTTTTTGTCACGCATTACCCGGCCCGGATAAAATTCTTCAATATGAAACGTACCGAAGATGGCGAGCGGGTTTATAGTGCGGATCTTCTAATGCCGCGCCTTGGCGAAACTACCGGCGGCGCGGTGCGTGAGGAAAATGGGCAAAACATCACTCGTTACCTGATGGCTTCCTCCATTGCTCGTTACATACAGGAGCGTGGTGGTGACACGCTGCAAACTTTTGCAGAATATCTTAATTTATTCAGGGATGAAGAGCCGATTCTGCGGGGTGGGTTCGGCATAGGATTCGAGCGCTATATTGGATTTCTTCTCGGCAGCAATGATATTCTTGAAACAATTGCCTATAGGAGTATGCAGCCAAAATCCGGCGCAAAAATGTAAAAATGACACATAATGATGACGATCAGGTCTTGATTGAATCCGGCTATAAGCCACAGCTTCGCCGCAGCCTGGGATTTTTTTCCTCTTTCGCGGTTTCATTCTCGTGCATGTCGATATTGATGGGGATATTCACCAATTACGGTTATGTCCTCAGCAAGGCAGGGCCTTTCGGTATCTGGACCTGGCCATTGGTTGGAATCGGCCAGATGCTGGTAGCGCTGGTGTTTGCCGAGATGGCCGGTCGGGTTCCGCTGACCGGCGCTATATATAACTGGAACAGCAAATTGACTACCCCAGTGATTGGCTGGCTGACCGGTTGGATGACAGTATTCGTATATTCGATAAGCACCGTCGGCATAATCATCGCCATGATGACCCCGCTGCAAAGTTTCCTGGGGCGCGAATTTGATGCCGGTACCGTGCGCCTTACCGGCGCGGCTATTATCCTGATCCAGGCGGCAATCAATGTTTACGGCATAAAGCTTGCCGCCGGCACTAACAAAATAGCCGTTATCGCCGAAGTTATCGCCTTAGTGGTATTCGGTGCGATAATACTGATGGTTATCCTGCTTAATGGCGAAGCGCATATCGCGCTTGTTACAACCATACCAGATAATCCAAGGCCCTATTGGCCGGGCTTTACCATGGCGATCTTGCTCGCCGCCTGGACGATTTTTGGTTTTGAAAGTCCTTCGGACTTCTCGGAAGAAACTGTGAATGTCAGAAGAATCGTCCCGCAAAGCATTCTTTCATCGATTTTATTCACTATCATCCTGGGTTTTGCCTTCATCATGATTATCACATTGGCTATACCCGATTTGGCAGCAGTGTCGGCGGCAGCCGATCCAGTATCGGCCATAATTGCCCACCATCTCGGTAGCACCGTAACGAAAATTTTTCTTCTCTTCGTTATTCTGGCCATGTTTGCCACCGCGCTTCTCAGTATGGCAACGGCCGCCAGGATTTTATTCGCCATGGCGCGTGATAAACGTTTTCTTGCCTCGCCGTTGCTTGCGCGCGTGTCTGACCGCGGGGTGCCGATTGTAACGATCATGCTCATTTTAACAATCGAGATTCTCACTCTTGTGACAGCAAAGGACTTTATCGATCTGTACGCGATACCTGTTGTGCTATTAGCCCTGGTTTATCTAGCAACGGTAGTGAATTTTGCTATTGGATTGAAAAACCTACCCGCTGCGGGAAGTTTTTCACTGGGGCACTGGCATTGGCCGGTGGTCGTATCGGGAATAATCTGGCTGGTAGCGGAGATCGGCATACTAACCATACCACAAGAGTTTCACTCCGTGGCATTAGAAACGGGTGGTGTCATTGTTGTTGGCTGTCTTCTCTATCCGATCATAGGGCGAGCTAGCTTGAAATCAAAATGAAAACCAACTCAGGCCCGTGGATCATCGATTGCCCGGATTTCTAATTCGCAGCTACGCGGTTGCTTCGCCCTCCTCTTTACTAATTGGATCGGGAAAATATGAGAAAAAGAAGTTTCAAGGATAAAATACAAGCCATTACCCGCCAGCTTGTACTGACCGACGAAGATACACCAGACTACCGCTTCTATGTTTGTGCAGATATAAAAAGTAAAGCCGAACATTGTGAAGAGTTTTTTGTCCCCACAATAGAGCACTGGGGCACAGCCTTGGGAGTTTCTTTTGATGAATTGTTTAGATCTATAAAGAAAGATGAGAAAGAGATACGAAAAATCGACGTAATTCTGGCTGTTTTAGGAGGTATACTTGATGATAATTTATTTCGTATAAGTAATGGATATCAAGATGCTTTACCGGCTGTTGATGATTTTTCAGATAATGATCGGCCTGATCCGGTTATCAATCCCATCGGAGCTGAAGTATATAATCAATTTATACAAGCATTGTATCTGGTGGGTATAGCAGCATTAGATAAGGAGGGCACACGTCTCACACAAAAGATTTTTGAGGACGTCGTATGTTCCATTGATAGAGAACTAGAAGAACGTAGTGTACGTCAAGCTGAATTCATAAAACTTACCAACTTAGAACATATTAGGATGCAAGTTCGTCTTGGGCCACTTTATGATTTATTGCTGAAGGGTAGAGATACTACCAGTCGTCCAGCAAAATATAACCTCACTGAAAGCGACATTAGGGAAAAGCGCCCTGATTATCTCAGTACAGCTTTATTTGAAGAATTGTTTGTAATGACGAAGCCCTATCGTGACGGGACAGAAGAGATTTTTTCAAAAGACAATTTTGAAAAGGCCAAGGCAGCATCCACTGATCCTGAGGGTTTTTCTGAAGAATATAAGGCAAGACGCAGCCGTGACAACGAAAGGGGTGTATTGAAAGGGAAACCTTCAATTAGATCCTCCGCTGTATACTACCTTATGTTATCCGCTATTCGTCCTATAATTTATAGCATGGTCGAGAAAGAATTGTCATTCACAGCTCAAGATTATGGAGAAATAGCAAGGACACGAGCAGAAATAGTAGAGATGGCAGACTTGGAACTCATATCGTTAGGGCTAGCGAAAAAGTATTTGAAAGAACTGGCGAAAGTGCATGGATATAATCTCAAAAAGAGGGAACCGGGTGATAGCTAATACATTCACCGACCCTAAAACTTCATTGACAAGGTGGGTTTTATCACTATATTTACCACTCCTTGCAAAAAAGGGTATGGATTTTTAGCGCTATTTCTCGTTAAGGTATTGATATGTTTGCAGTAATTAAATCAGGTGGGAAGCAATATAAGGTTTCTGCCGGCGATGTGATAAAGCTGGAGAAAGTTCCTGGCCAGCCGGGTACGCTTGTGCAATTCAAAGACGTAATCGCGGTGACCGGCGATAACGGGCAGATTACACTAGGCTCGCCGATTGTTTCCGGTGCGGTAGTTTCCGGCGAGATATTGGAGCAGGGCAAGGATGAAAAAGTCCTGATATTCAAGAAGCGCCGCCGCCACAATTACCGCCGTAAAATAGGCCATCGCCAGGAAGTTACCTGGCTTCGCGTGCGCGAGATAAAATTCGGAGCGGCCAGCGCCAAGAGTGAAGCGCCAAACCGCAAGCCGTATAAAAAGGCAGATGCGCATGCAGCGCGTATGGCGGCTAAAGGTAAGTCTCCAGACAAGCCGAAGAAGAAATCCACCGCCAAAAAACCGGCAAAGAAATAAGAAGCCCAAAGAATAAGAGGAATATATGGCACATAAAAAAGCTGGTGGAAGTTCAAGAAACGGGCGCGATTCAGCGGGCCGCAGGCTGGGACTAAAAAAATCCGGTGGGCAATCGGTTCTGGCCGGGAATATCCTGGTGCGCCAGCGCGGGACGAAATATCACCCGGGCAAAAACGTCGGCATCGGCAAGGATCACACGCTTTTCGCGCTTTCTGACGGTGCAGTGAAATTCTCGTTCGGAACCAACGGCAAATCAGTGGTAAACGTGGTTCCGGCTACTATTTAGTAATATCATCTTAGAGATCAGGCTGGTAAGACTTTTTTGCCAATTCGTCATAAACGGTCATGAGGCTAGCGTGTTTGTCTCCTCTTTCTAAGACCACCCTTTCTATGATATTATAAGCCGCTTTATCTATAAAACTTCTTCTTTGTTCCAGATCGGCCATAATCAGGGGCTTACTTATAGAAATATACTTATCTGCTGTATTTGGCTTGATGCCCAACTCTTGCGCGATTTCCTTTGCTGACAATCCCCTTCCAAATCTCAATAAAACTACCTGTTTCTGGATATTTCCATTCTTATGTTGGTATTCCAAATTGTCGATAATTGCTTCGAAATTTCCTATAATGCTTTTCAATAATTCTTTTATTTGTGCTGTAGGATAGGGGCAATCAGCATTTCTGTCGGAAATGACATCGACGAATTTTTCCTTCTTCCCTGCTTTTGTAGGTTGACCGGCAAGAGATATTGATCTCTGCCATTTTGTGCCAGTGATAACATGACCATTATGGCCACATAAGCTCCTTTGTTGATCAATGGCTCTACGCTCACTTACTTTCATAAAAAATTTCATGAATTCTTCTTCTATCTCCGGGAATTTCTTTTCTCTTAAAATTTGTGCAAGAACCTCACCTGCCAGCGATTCGTGGCTTACTGCGGGATCAAGATTATTTCCGTAACGCTTCTTTATTGAAAATGCGGCAATTCTGAAGAGACGATCCTTATGCTCTTCCCAGAAAGATTCTATGGCCTGCTGGTTGTCGGCCTTCATCAGTTTCAATCTTTCAGTTTTATCTAATTCCGGCATTTTGTACAAATCCGTGATAAGTCATACTAGGTGTTTTCCTTAAGTATAAGGGTAAAATAGTTAATAAAAGGTTAACAAATTGATGAAAATCATCAACGAGGCGAAAATTTTCATTCGGGATAGCTCCAACGCCGCGGGTTGTCGAAACTCCGGGTGTTTTTTTAGAAAACCGAAGCGCTTGTGGTAGTCTACATCCTCGTAAGGCCTAGATATTCTAATATTGTCACCTGGGATTTTGTCTGATATTGTAGCCCCCTAGGGAGCTATTGGTCGCTATGGGAGCTGCAATGCCTGAGGAAAACAATGAGCAGGGCGAGTCGATGGAGGGTATTTTGAAATCGATAAAAAATATCATCTCCGGCGAATTTGAGAAAGGCAAGGAACCCGGCGTCCCTGCGGAAGGTGATGAGGAGGTGCTGGAACTGACTAAAAAAGTTTCATCCCCCGCTGCGGTAAAACCTGTGGAGAATAAAACCCCGGTTGCCGCCGTGCCGGAAATTCCTCAGCCGCGTGATGTTTTGGAAAATATCGACGAGGCTTTGGGAAAGAAAAATAATGAGCCTGTCTTGGCGCCCGAACCTATAAAAGAAAAGCCGGAAATTAAACCCACGGAAGCTGTCATGCCCCAAAAACCTGAAATCGCCCCGCAACCGAAAGAAGTCACGCCGCCGGAAAAGGCCGCGGCGGGAGAATCCCTCCTCACCAAGAAAAGTGCGGATCAAGCCGCGGAGTCGCTGAAAAGCTTGCTGGATAAAACACCGAAACCGCATGTCAATTCGCCACTGCTTCGCTCCGGCCAAACTTTGGAAGACCTGGTGATCGAGTCGCTGAAACCGATGATGGCCGATTGGTTGAACGCCAACCTGCCGGGCGTCGTGCAGCAGATAGTTGAGAAAGAAATTAAAAAAATCGTGCCGCGGGATTAGGCACTGCTAACTGGGCGTCACTTTCCTATACATTAAATAATAAAGTGCATGCGTGCTGATAAGCGTGAATAGCCCGCCGAAAACCACGTCACTCAAATAATGCGCGCCCTGCATCACTCGCGCGAACGCTATCACCATCCCTAGCAGAAACAGGCAAATATACGCCTTCTTTCGTTTCCTCGCGCTCGCAATCACCAGCGCAAATGCGACAAAGAAAAATCCCATCGCCGCATGACCGGAGACGAACGAATAGCAATCAGTCGGGCAATAATGCGAGATTTCGAACGCACGGGTGAATGGCTTATCTCCGCCGAATTCGATGGTCTGCACCGGCCGGGCGCGGTGCCAGTAATCCTTGAAAAACCCGGTGACGATAATCGGCCCGAGCAGCGCCGCCAGGAACAGGAAAGCCAACTCACGCCTGCCGAAAAGAAATTTCTTCTTGGTTAAAAAATTCGCCGCCAATAGTACTGCGAACACAACCGGCATAGCATATCTCGCATATTTCACCAGGTAATAAAACACCAGTATTATAGGATTGTTTTTCAGCCAGAACCCACCATTTTGCGGATCATAAAACTGCCCGGTCATCCATATGTCAATTTGCGGAAACGTCACGAACACAGCGGCGAGAATAGCAGTGACGATTAACAGAATTATCAGTGGGCGCGGCATATCAATATCCCCTAAAATCTTTCATATAATAAATCGCGTAGATAAGCTTCGGATTCGCAAGCAACGGCAGCGTTTTTTCCTTCACAGCAGCAGCGAAATAATCCGCCGGTTCAGCCGCGCCATCATTTCTGGCGACGAAAATAAAGTCAAGGCCTTTCATCCTACCCATGTCGCGCGCGCTATCGAAATAATCGCGGATTTGCCCACTGGGGTTCCATTTATATATCGCAGCGGGATTTTTTTCTCCGCACAAATCATATGGGTGCAAATAATATGAAAGCTCGGCGGCAATTTTCCTTTCGTTGGTGAAAATTTCCGCACCCGGATGCCGCGATTTTATTTCTGCAACTGCTGCAGAAAATTCCCGCCAACCGCGCATACGCGCGAACGGATCGGGCTTTCCGTGCCAATTATATAAAACCAGTGCGAACGCCAGATGCAGCGCCAATGCGGCGCGAATCCATCCGGTTTTTTCATGCTCCACCATCCAAGCAACGACCAGGATTACAGCCGGAACATAAATCGGCGCGGCCCAGTTGCCATGCGCGCGCGATGTTGCAGCTACTGCCAGAGTAATCGCGATAAGCGGCAGAAAAAAACAACAGAGCATTTTATATTTTTTATCCCTGATGATTCCCTTAAACCGGAACAGCAGGATGAAAACAAAAAAGCAAAAAAATATCGGGCCAAAAATTCCCATTTGCGCACCCAGGAATTCCAGCATTTTTACCGAGGTGAAAGCAGGTGCGGCGGGATTCAAATTATCCTCGGTGTGCCGGAAACTGAGGAAACCGTTCTCCGTGTTCCAGATGAGATTAGGCAGAAATATGAGGAGGGCTAAGGCCGCAGCGGCCCATGGCTTCCAGGTTTTCAACCTACTGATGCCGGTAGTGAGAATATATATCAGCGCTGAAAAAATAGAAACCACCATAGTATATTTAGTGAGCAGCCCGAACCCGGTAAAAACTCCGCAGAGCAACCAATCCTGGAGTTTATCCTCTCGCATTGCCCGGGCAAAAAACAGTAATGCCCCGGCCCAGAAAAATAACAGTGGAGCGTCCGTCGTCATCAGCAGCGACGAGAAAGTTACTCCTGGCAGTAATAGATAGCCGAGTGCGGAAAAAAATCCGGTTTTTTCATCCCATAAATATCTCGCCAGGGGGAAAATCAGCATCGCCGTCGCCAGGTGCAGCAACGGAGAAAACAGCCTGATACAAGGTTCACCTTGGCCACAAATACTGGTAGAAATAGCAATCAGCCAGGCAATTACCGGCGGTTTGGAATAAAACCCCAGCGCTAACTCGCGCGACCACAACCAATATTGGGCTTCATCGGGGTGTAGGTCGAGGTGATTCAGGTAAAGATAAATGATGCGGCAGAAAGTGATGATTGCCGCCAGGATGAACATGTTTTTGAAGCTATATATGCGCTGCATTTTAATTCATTATCCCCGCAATCGGCGAGGAAGCAGCAGCCATGGCTGATTTTTTCATGCGACCGGCCAGATGCGCCGCCCGCCCGGATTCGACCGCCTGCCGCATCGCCCGCGCCATCAATACCGGATTTTTGGCCTCAGCTATCGCGGTATTTAACAACACTCCGGCGCAGCCCATTTCCATGGCGATGCAAGCATCCGACGCAGTGCCGATCCCGGCATCGACCAGCACCGGGATTTTCGCTTGCGCGATTATTTTTTGCAGTTTCTCCGGTCGCAAAATCCCAAGCCCAGAGCCGATCGGTGCCGCAAGCGGCATTACTGCCGCGCACCCTGCATCCTCCAGCCGACCAGCCATATTCAAATCGTCATCCGAGTAAGCCATGACGGCGAAACCCTCCCGCGCCAGTATTTCCGCCGCTTTCAGCGTCTCCGGCATATTGGGCAAAAGTGTTTCGCGATCGCCGATTATTTCGAGCTTCACCATGTTCCAGCCACCCATTTCCCGCGCCAGCTTAAGCGTTCTGACTGCCTCCTCCGCCATGTAACACCCGGCGCTATTTGGCAGGAATGTATATTTTTTTGGGTCTATGAAATCCTCGAGCTGTGGCCCGGCAATTTCCGCGCGCCTGACCGCAACCGTCACGATTTCCGCGCCGGACTCTTCGATAGCCGAGGCACATTCGCCCATATTCCGGTATTTCCCGGTGCCGACCAGCAGCCGCGAGGAAAATTTTTTTCCGCCTAAAACCAGAAAATCTTCCCCCATTCCCATATGATACTACCCGCCGCCAATGAAATTTACGATTTCGATGCAATCGCCACTCTGGACTTCTTCCGTCCCGTAGTGCGAGCGGGAGACGATTTCCAGGTTTTTCTCCACCGCGATTTTCCTGCCGTCGAGGCCGAGTTCTGTCACTAGTGCTGCCACCGAGCAACTTCCATCCAGATTATATTTATTGCCGTTCAGGATTATTTCCATAGTATGCTAGAATATATCTCCTGAAATCAGGTGTAAATACATGAAAAAAATTCTCATCATCAACGGCCCGAACCTCAACATGCTGGGCGCGCGCGAGCCGGAAATCTACGGCAACCAAACCATCGCCGACATTGAGAAATTATGCAAGGAAACCGCAGAAAAACTGGGGTTTTCCATTGATTTCCGCCAGAGCAATGCCGAAGCCGAGATTATTGGCTGGATCCAGGAATCCGCAAAATTTAGCGCGCTGATAATCAATGCCGCCGCCTACACCCATACTTCGGTCGCCATTTACGACGCGTTGCTGGCGGTGAAAATTCCTGTCGTCGAGGTGCATCTATCGAACATCTACCGGCGCGAGGAATTCCGGCATCATTCCTACGTCAGCCGCGCGGCGAGAGGCGTAATCTGCGGGTTCGGCGCAATTGGTTACGCGCTGGCACTTTCGGGAATAAAAAAATTACTAGATGATTAGGATCGCCCATCGCGGCGCGTCCGGCTATGCGCCGGAAAATACCATTGAAGCATTCGCCAAAGCGTTAGAAATGGGCGCTGATGCGATAGAATTGGACGTCCATTTCTGCAAAACCGGTGAAATCGTTGTCATCCATGATGAAACGCTGGAACGCACCACTCAGGGCCACGGAAAAGTCGCCGATAAAAGTTTGCACGCATTGCAGGAGTTGGAAGTTCCATCGCTCCAGGAAACCCTGGATTTCATCAATGACCGTGCGGCGGTTTTTATTGAAACGAAAGTTCCGAATATCGCAAAACCTCTCGGGCTTTTGATAGAAAATGCAGTGCATTCCGGCAAATGGCTGCGGGAAAATCTGTTCGTCTGTTCGTTCGATATAGATGAACTGCGTCACTTAAAAAAACTTTATCCGAAAATTCCGGTCGCTCCCGCTTTCGATAAAATCGAATCACTTGATTCAATTTCTGATATTCCGCCCTTTGCTGTGAATCTGCGCATAGATAATGTTGATAAAGAACTGGTAGAAAAAATCCATGTGCGCGGCTGGAAAATATTCGTCTGGACGGTGAACGATCCGGCAGAAATCCGCTACGCAAAAACTCTTGAGCCAGATGGAATAATTTCGGATTATCTGGATAGGCTGTAAGCGACCTTGCGTGGTCATCAATAACTCTTGGTCTTGCTTGCTCCGCGCAGGGTTATGTCGAAATAATACGCGGTTTCCGCCGGGTTTTTTTCGTCAAGCAGTCTTTTCCTCGCAATCAACGATTTTTGCACTTCCAGCGGCAGTTTTGAATAAACCGGGTCGAAATCAGTGCGCGATTCGTCCTCGAAATAAATGGTGGTGTTCACCTCATCGAAATCGGGATGCGCAACCTTAAAGTTTATCTGTGGCGCCCGCCAGCCGAGGCTTCCCGGCTTTATCGAAACGAAATCGAACTGGCCGAGATTGTTGGTGATAAACTCGCCAGCGCCCTGGAAATTCACATCGTTTACCTCGTCGATTTTCTCCGCTTCGTCCCGGTAATAGCCGTAGGAATTCGGTTGCCATATCTCCACTTTTGCATCGGCCACTGGCACGCAATTTTCATCTACGACGCGGCCGATGAGCCGGATCATCTTGCCATTCGCTACCTCGGCGCTGCCGGTTTTGCGCCGCAGATCATTGCTGGCGGGGATGTTTTTTGCGCCCGGATAATGCTCCGGCGCTGCCACGTTCGGCGTCAGGCCGCAATTGACCAGAATGTCGTCCTTCGCTATTGCCGTGGCAGAAATCAGCCAAAGCGCAAGCAGAAAAAAACTCAAGAATTTTTTATTTATTGACACGAAAAACCAAGTATTTGTTGGTGAGGTAATTATACAGCAAGATTACCAGTACCGCGGCGGTTTTTGCAAGCATAGCAGGGATATAAAGGCTCAAGCGCCAGACGAGTATAGTGTTCAGAATCAGGCCTATATAGCCGTATATCAACGAGAGCATGACGCGGCGGTGTGAGCGGTGCATGGCGTCGTGGAAGGTCCAGACGCGGTTGATGAAAAATCCTATGGCGATGCCGGTGCCGTAAGAAACAGCGTTGGCCGGGATTATGGCAAGGCCGTAAATGAAATGCAGGAAATAGAAAATCGCAAAATCAAGCGCGGTGGTGCAGCAGCCTACACCCGCGAACCGGACGAACCGGATATTTAATATATAAGTATGAAAACGCTGAAAATCAGCCATAATACCAGGTTTATCGCCAGCGGTCGGTCGCGGAACAAGATTTTTTCCGGCTCCTCCCCGCTGCCGTTTACGAAAATTATCTGCATGTAGCGAAACAGCCCAAACACCACGAATATTGTAGTATAGACGAATTCCTGCCGCCCCGTCCGAGCTGCTGCGTCCGCTGCATAAATTCCATAGCAGATTAGTGCGGCGGCGCAGGAAACCGTAATTAATTTCCCGAGTAATTCTTTATTGTAGCTATTGAAGCTCCGGCGCGCGCTTTCGCTACTAGCTCCTTCGCCGTTGATTTCGGCGTATCTTTTGCCGAACGCCAGGAACAGTGCCAGCAGCAGCGTCGCCAAGATGATCCACGCCGATACCTCTGCCCCTATCGCATAACCGCCCATCAATACGCGGAAAACGAAGCCCATGGCGATTATCAGCACGTCGATTATCGCATAATTTTTTAATCCCTTGGAATATGCGATATTGAAAACCAGGTAAATCAGGATAATTACGAAACAGGATTTCGGCAGGAAGCTGACCAGGAAATAACCGGCAAGCAGTAACGCAACCATCAGCGCGCCGGCTCTTTTCCCACTGATTTTTCCCGCTGCCAGAGGACGGAATTTTTTCATTGGGTGCAGCTGGTCGGTGGCTAGATCCATGAAATCATTAAATATGTAAACCGCGCCGGAAACCGCGATGAAACACAGCGTGGCGATTGCCGCGTTACGCAGCGTGGCTGGATCGTTGAACCGCAGCGCGAAAACATAAGGTGCAAAAACGAAGGCGTTTTTGGCCCATTGCCTCGGGCGCAGGATTTCCAGTGCCGCAATCACAGTTTCATCCTCTTGAATATTTTTTCCGGTATCAGTATTATTATCAGCATTATATAGCGCCAGAAAAATGGCACGTAAACCACGTCTTTTTTCCGCCGCAGGGCTTTAACGATGGTCTCGGCCGCTTTTTCGCGGGAGTATATCAGCGGGCTTTGCATGCCGTAGGTCATAGGCGTATCAATGAATCCGGGTTTCACTGTCATTATATGAACGCCGCGGCGTGAAAATTTATTGCGCAGGCCGGATGCCGATGCGGCCAGGCCCGCCTTGGCGCTGCCGTATACATAATTGCTCTGCCGTCCACGGTCTCCAGCGATTGAAGAAATTACCGCCACGCTTCCGCCCCGCCCTGCCGCCATTTTTTCCGCTAATAATTCCAGGAGTTTCAGTGGTTGAAGATAGTTAACCTTCACTACCTGCTCGATGTTTTTTTCATCATGCGCCGCCGTACCCATATCCCCGGCAAGTAAAAAAGCGGCATCGAAACTTCCAAATTTTTCCTCCACGTCCTCTAAAAAATTCCCGGCAGAAAATGTGACGTATGCTAGGTCAAATTTTCCTATAAGCACATTGGCATTATGCCGGATTCGCAGATCGGCGGCGATTATTTCCAATTCCGTCACATCCCGCCCGGTGAGGAAAAGCGAGTAATTCCGGCGTGCCAGCACAGCGCAAATCGCAGCGCCAAGCGATGAAGTGGCAGCGATTACGAGTGCTTTTTTCATCGGTTCATTCATGGAATCCCAACCTTTTGCCCATCGCCGAATCCATTTTGTTTTGCGGGTCGATTTCCTTGATTATTTTTTTCCATTCACGGAAATTTTTCCCATACATTTTTTCTATTGTTCCCGGCTTGGCGCGCGCGTCTTTCGCCAGATAAATCCGTCCACCGGTACGGCACAATTCCTCGTCGATTTTATCCAAAAGCCCGAGGATTTTTTCGCCTGCCGGAAAATCAAGCGCGATGCTGAAACCTGCGATCGGAAACGTCATCAACCCTTTCCCGCCGCGGTGGTATTTAATCACTGCCAGGAACGAGAAATGTTCACTATCCTGGATTAGCTGCAATATATTCCGCATGTCGATCGCAGCGTTTTTCCCCTCCGGCACGATGAACTGATACTGGAAAAATCCGTTGTTACCATACATGCGGTTCCAGTTCTTTAAGGCGTCGAGCGGGTGGAAAAACTCGAAAAAATTTCTTTTCATAGTAGCGCCTTTTTTCCCGATACCGCAGAATCTGGCCCGATTGTATAGAGCCATAGAATATTTATTGAGTGTGAAGGCGGGGAAAAATTTCGGCACACTGAATGATGGCGGTTTTTCGCGGTATTTCCCGAGCGGCAATCCATCCGTCAATTTGCAATGGTTGGATTTCTCGAATATTCCGGCGCCCAGGTTTTTGCCGCGCGCGAAATGGTCGATCCAGCCAATCATATAATCGGAGTTCGTCGCATTTTCACGGAAAAGCGCGACCATTTCCTCGATGTTTTCCGCTTTCACGCGCCAGCAACCAAGCGATGCGGATTCGATGGGAATCAGCTGCAGTGTTGCCCGTTCGATATATCCGGTCATGCCCATTCCACCGCAGGTGGCCCAAAAAATTTCCGCATTTTTAGCGGCGGAACAGTCTAGTGATTCGCCGTTTGGCAGGCATAATTTTAAATGCAAAACATATTCCGCAAAATCGCCTTTAGCATAATGGTTTTTGCCGTGGATATTGCAGGCGATGGCTCCACCGAGGCTAGCATATTTCGTGCCGGGAACCACCGGCAGGAACCAGCCTTTCACCACTGCGATATCTAGGATTTCTGCCAGGCTAACGCCGCCTTCTGCCGTGATTACACCCTTCTCCGCATCGAATTCGATGAATCGGTTGAGTCGCTCGCTGCTTATAATTCCGCCAGAATTCAAGGAGGCGTCGCCATAACTTCGCCCCATACCGCGTGCGACCAGCGCCGATCCGTGGGAAGCCATTACCACCGGAACTTCGCGCTCCTTCTCCGGACGGTAAACCGGGCACTCCATGGGCAAGTAATTCCCCCATCCGGCCAGTTTTAATATTTTAAAATTCATTCTATAGCCAACTAGCCCAATATATCACGTTAGCAAAGTGGCAGTGTTGAAATTTATACGGTAGGCGGGGATCGCAATCTATGGGTAGCGAAGTATAGAAACCTTCTAATCCTCGTCGTTATATTGCTCTTCGTATTTTTCGTGCTTTTCCTGCGCGGCCACGGTTAAGGTCGCGATAGGGCGCGCCTCTAGGCGTTTCAGACCGATTGGATCGCCGGTTTCCTCGCAATAACCGTATTCGTCGTTTTCGATTTTCCTTAAACCCGCATCAATCTTGGAGATTAATTTCCGGTAACGGTCGCGGGTGCGGAGTTCCAGCGCCGTATCGGTTTCAACCGTGGCCCTATCGTTGATATCTGGTTCGTTCCAGTTTTCCTCTTTCAGATGATTCAAGGTTTCCATGGATTCCTCGAGCAATTCCTTGCGCCAAGCCAGCAGTTTGCGGCGGAAATATTCCAGCTGGCTGGGGTTCATGTACGGCTCTTTCTCGGATGGACGGTAATTCGCCGGCAGATCGATTCTTGCCGCCCTCTTTGCCCTAGTCTTCGTTGGCAACGGCTTTTTGGCCGCAAGTTTCTTCGTTGCAACGGCTCTTATCGCTGGCTTTTTTATCGATCTTGCCGACTTCACCGTTTTCTTCTTTGCGGCGCTTTTCGCTGGACTCATTGATTTCACTCCATAAAAACAATCAAGGGCAGGGAATATATTGGTTTATGGCTGAAAGGGCAATAAGATTTTATGCCTCGCGATCAAGTTTGGCAATTTCAACTTTAGCACGAGTTTCTATTTCATTTAAAGTTGATGAAAGTTTTTCATCAATTATCCAATTACGGTTGTTTTTCAAGCTGGTTTTAAGCTTTTGGACTTTTTCCAGTGAAACACTACCATCCAGCATACCTCCCTTTATTTCTTCGAGGAAATCAAGTAGTTCACTACCATAAGCGATCGGTTCGCGATTGCTTTGCTGTTGTGACTCAACTTGGATTGAAATGAGCGAGCCCACCATCCCCGCAGGAGAAGTTGATACAACTTCCGGTGTAGTGACGCTTTCTTCAGCGGAGGCAGCTTCGTCCAGAAGGTTGCCGAAATCCGAATTAATCTTCGATTTGGCGGCTTTCTTCGAAGTGGAACCGGTTTTGCCGATGTTTCCGAGGTCATTAATCCGCATGGTAAAAACATAGCACAAAACAAACTTTTCTGCCATCGGCAAAATTTGCCTAGATTGCTGGAACATTATCGGTCGGCTGAAATTTTATATACATTTTATGCGTATGTTATTATATTGATATTGCTTGATAAAATCCATTTGGCACGGTTCTCGCTTTATAAATAGCAAAAGAGGATTTTTATATGCAGGCTTTCAACTATAGAAAAAAACGGAACGACAGTCAGGGTGATTCGACGCTAGCCTTCATCCTGTTGTTCCTGGTGTTCCTGGCGCTGTTTCTGGGCCTCAAATCATCGCCGGCCCATGCCGGAACCACGTCGCGCATTAAAGACATCGTGAATTTTGAGGGAATTAGGGATAATACGCTGGTCGGCTACGGGCTGGTCGGGGGCCTAAACGGCACCGGCGACAAATTGAACAACGAACCTTATACAGCGCAAAGCCTGATAACTTTCCTGGAAAGGCTGGGTATTAACGTCAAGAACCAGGTGCAGTCGCTTCAGCCCAAAAACATCGCGGCGGTGATGGTGAGTGCCACGCTGCCGCCATTTTCCCGCAACGGCAGCAGGGTGAACGTCAATGTCAGCGCCATCGGCGATGCGACCAGCCTACTCGGCGGGCATCTGTTGGCGACGCCGCTATTAGGGGCTGATGGTCAAGTTTATGCGGTGGCGCAAGGCGGGCTTGCCATCGAGGGCTACCAGGCTCAAGGAACGGCGGGCGGCAGCATCACCAAGGGTGTGCCAACCAACGCATTCATCGCCAACGGTGCCATCGTCGAGCGCGAAATTGATTATAAGCTGAATGATCTGCAAACCGTCAACCTGGCGCTGAAAAATCCTGATATATCGACCGCCTCAAACATTTCCTCGGCGGTGAACCGTAAGATGGGCGGCAATATCGCAAAGGTTACCGATCCGGGAACGGTGCGGGTTACCGTGCCGCAGCAATACAACGCGGCGGTGGTTGAGCTTTTGAATGTAATCGAGCAAATTCCGGTGGAAACCGACGAAGTGGCTAAAATTATCATCGACGAGGCTTCAGGCACCATCGTCATGGGCGAAAACGTACGAATAGATACGGTCGCAGTGGCGCAGGGGAATCTGGTGGTAAAAATTGAGGAAACGCCGCTAATCACCGTGCCGGGGCCGTTCGCACTCGAGGAGAATACGCCGATAAATACCGCGGTGGTGCCAAACAGCATCGTCACGGTGAACGAGAATGCCGATAAAAAGATGACAGTATTCAAGAAAAACGCTGATTTACGGGACCTGGTGAACGGAATGAACGCACTCGGAGTGGGTCCGCGCGACATGATAAGCATTTTGCAGACGATGAAGGCGGCGGGCGCTATACAGGCGGAAATAACAACTAGATAGGTGTGGGTGAGATAGTTATGGACATTAATACAAGCACAAACGAAGCAATCGCTTCCCAGGCCTTGAACAGTGCCTCAAGCCTTCCCGATGTAAAGAAGGCGAAAAGCCTGGCTCGGATCGACAAAACATCGAAGGATTTCGAGGCGGTGTTCCTAGGTGAGATGATCCGTCCGATGTTTGACACAGTGGAGGTTGATCCATTGATGGGCGGCGGCCATGCGGAGGAGGTTTACCGCTCCATGCTCGCCGACGAATACGCCAAGAATATGGTGAAAAACGGCGGCATCGGCATTGCCGCACAAGTTAAAAAAGAGATGTTAAGGATACAGGAGGGAAACAAATGATATGCGTAATAGCAGAGTAAAAACCGTAAGGGATCTGGAACTAAACCGGAATGACGCGGTGGAAAACCTGGTCGAGTTAATAGCCAGGCTTGGTGCGATATTAGCCAATGAAACCATATTCCTGCGCCAGATGAAAATCTCTGAGATAAAAGCCTTTCAGAAGGAAAAAGAGGAATTAATTTTGCTGCTTGAGAAGGCCAAGAATCAGGTTGAATCAGCGGCTATGAAACAGGCGCGCGAATTCACCGAACAGGAAAAGCAGGAGCTGGCGACCGTTGGCCGCATTTTCTCAGAAATCGCCATGGAGAATTTCTGCGAGCTGAAAAAGGCCCGTGAGGTGAATCGTCGAGTCATCGGCTGCATCTCCAGCGCCGCCAGTGATTATTTTGCGGCCACGCGCGGTTATAACCGCAAGGGTGGCAAAGGCGGCTCGGGGCGCAAGCTGGAAGCGGTACCGCCATTCACCGTCAACAACGTCATATAGGTATAGGGAAGAACCATGGCTATTTCATCAGTTGACGCATTAAGTTCAGCAGTTACCGGACTGAAGGCCAACCAGCATGCCCTGGGCATTATTTCCGACAATATCGCCAATGCTAACGATACCAGTTATTCTAGCAAGAACGTAAATTTCTCGGCGGATTTCACCGGCGGCTTCGACCAAGGGGTGCAGCTAGACAATGTAACGCGTGCAAGCAACGCCTTCCTAGTAGCAGCAACCCGCGAGCAATATTCACAAGTCGGCACCACCGAGGTTTTGAATAATTATTACCAGCAGATACAAAGCTATTACGGCACCCCGAATTCCTCCACCGATAGCGTCGGCTCCGGCAACAGCATAACCGACGCGCTGAACCATTTCTTCGCCGCGGCCAATACTTTGGCCAGCAACCCGGCAGATGCATCATCACAGACCGCCGCGCTTGACCAGGCAGAAAATTTAGCTGGCAACATATCCGGCCTGGCCAACAACCTGGAAAAAACCCGGCTTCAGGCTGACGGAGATATAGGAAGCGCCGTTACCTATGTAAATTCGCAGTTGAAAGATCTGCAATTGGTAAACCTTTCCATCCAGTCCGCATCCCAGAACGGTCAATCGACCGCTACACTCCTGGATCAGCGCGATACCGACTTGCAGAACATCGCACAGTATATTGGCATTAGCGTCAGCTATCAGTCAAACGGCGAAGCAGCGGTCGGTACTAATACCGGTGTAACCCTACTATCCTCGAACGGCGTCCTTTATCAATTATCCTATACCCAGGCCGGATCGGTACAGAATTTCATCAACGGAAATATGCTCGCGCCGATCAATGTATATCAGGTAAACCCGGACGGCACATTGGCATCGACCTCGAGCGATCAACTTGTTTCCGGTGGTGTTTCCGGTACAACCAGCGGTTCTAATGTGATCACCAGCAAAGTAAGTAGTGGCAAACTGGCCGGGCTTCTGCAAATGCGCGATACAGAGATACCTAACCTGCTCGGACAATTGGATAACATCACGACAAACCTTACTAATGCCGCCAACGCGATACAGAATAACGGCTCCGGGTTCCCGCCCGCCAATTCGCTGATCGGCACCCGGTCGATAACTTCAAACGAGAAATTTGCCATGAGTGGCAGCGTCATGATCGGGATCACCGATTCCAGCGGTAATCCGGTGCCAAGCCCGTATGCGAACCAGCAAGGCGGTGTGCCGCCTCTTAAGCTGAATCTTAACACGCTGGATGGCGGCCAGCCAACGGCGCAGGATATAGTCAACGCCATCAATAATTATTACGGCTCACCACCGACGGAAGTGCAGCTCGGCAATATGAACAACATCCAGCTCCAGGCAGTGAGCGACACGGCGGCGACCGGAAGCAATTTTACCTTCAATGCCCTACTCCAGAACTACAGTGCCGATAACGCCAGTTTTCAGGTGACGGGCCTGGCGGTCTCCGGCGTTGGTAGCAGTGTGATTTCTGGCGTACCTTCCGTTCCCATTAACGTCACCGCCGGCACGATGACTAATTCCCCAAACATCACTGTCAATTTCGGTGGAGCTGGGCCTTGGACCCTGAACGCTACGATGCAAGTAACCGATTCTGTCACCGGAGCAATCAAAACCGATACTATAACTTATCAGGTCAGCCCAGCGGCTTCGGGCCTGGAGGGGCAGGTGTATAACTTTACCGCTATAAGTGGCCTAGGCAATGGCGTTATAGTGCCACCAACCAATAGCCAAGCTATCGCCCAGGCCCAGATAGTCGATACCAATGGAAATCCCGTTCCGCCGGGCAATGCAGGTTTCCTTAAGATTTCTGCCATAAATTCAAGCAACGGCGTTGCGATTTCCGAACTGGACAGCAGCATGAACGGCCAGGTCAATCCTCTCACCAGCGCCATCATCTCTGGAACCGATACCGGGCTGGCTTTCTCCGATTTCTTCCAGTTGAATGATTTATTCGTGCGCCAATCCGACGGCACTAGCAACGCACTCGACATGGCGGTCAGGAGTAGCATCCAAAATAATCCGCAGTTTATCTCAACAGGCCAGCTTACCGCTGTGCCAGCGCCAGCCCCCGGTACCGGCTTACTACCTCCGTATACATATACTCTCGGCGCCGGGAATAACCAGGCGGCAGAAAACCTTCTGAATCTCCAGAACCAGAGCATTTCGTTCGGCGCGGTGACGGGAATGCCGGCGACAACTCTGACTTTATCCGGTTACGGTACGCAAATCATTGGCTATGCCGCGTCCAAGGTCAGCGCTGCATCCTCAAACGCTACCAGCCAGCAGGGCGTTTTTAGCGGTCTCCAGCAGCAGGCACAAAGTGTAAGCGGCGTCAACGTGGATCAGCAGATGACGCTGATGATTGAGCTTCAGAATGCTTATGCCGCCTCGGCCAAAATAATAACCACCATGCAGAGCATATTCACGGCGTTAGAAAACGCCATAGTATAAGATTTATAGGAGAAAACCATGACAGTAGACAACATCCCGACTTTTACCATATATCAGAATGCGGTAAACGGGTTCAACACCCTACAGACCGCTCTTTCCAAGGTGCAAACCCAGGTTGCAACTGGCAGCGTTGCTCAAAATTTCAGTGACTTGGGTGGCAGCCTAAGCCAGTCTTTAAGTTCCGAGACCCTGGTCGCCAGCAGTAATAGCTATACAACTGGGAATAATTTTGTCATCACCAATGTTCAGTCATACGCTTCCGTTTTGCAACAGCTTCAGAGCGTGGACACGCAATTGCAAAGTGCGCTCGCCACTCAGCGCTCAGCATCCGGCCCCTCCAACCCGCTCACCCAGACCGCGACCAACCTGCTCCAGACGGTACAGGGGCTATTAAATACCCAATCCTCCAGCGGGCAATATATATTTTCCGGCTCAAGGACCCAAACCGCCCCGGTCTCCGGGCTGACCGCAACCACCAATCTGGTAAACAACGTGCCGACGGACAATTACTATCACGGCGATGATGCGACTTTAACTGTCCAGGCTTCCGCCGGAATCACCGTGCAATATGGCATAAAGGCTGATAATGCCGCGTTCCAGAACCTTATCGGTTCGTTGAACATGGCCATCCAAGGAGCAAATAGCAAAAGCGATTCGACGATAGCCTCGGCGGTGGATCTGGCCAACCAGGCAGAAAGCCAGATCAACAGCCTGATGGCTGCTAACGGCGATACTTTGAGCCAGTTGCAGACGGCAAATGACAATCACGCCAGCGATTTGGCCTACCTAAAAAACGTGCTCAGCAACAATCTCGATACTAATATACCAGCGGCGTCGGTGCAGGTTTCGCAGGATACGACCGACCTGACAGCCGCGTTCCAGATATTCGCGAAGCTCAGCGGCTTAAGCCTGTTGAACTTCCTGAAATAATATTTAAAAACCTTTAACAATTTAGTGGAGATGATAACATGCAGCTAGAATCAGTAAAAATGGAAATGAAAATGGAGAGCGCGTTTTTTCCCAAAGAGCAATATTCCGAAGGCAACGGCCATACGATCGAAAGCCGTTACGGGAATTTACGCGTCAACCTGGATAATGCAATATTTTTCCCGAAGGGATTGCTCGGCTTGCCAGATTTCAGGGATTTTTGCCTGGCCGAACTGCCCAATTCCAAAACACCGGCCTTGAAGCTCATGCAATCGCTGAACGACAAGGATTTGTCATTCATCGTACTGCCGGCCGACGCGGAAAATAGATTCATCGACGGCCAGGACATGAACGAGTGCTATGTTGCAACCGGCGTGGCGAAGGAAAATATTTTGCTCCTGTTCATCCTAACGGTGCAGAACGTTCCGGGCAACGTCAAGGTAACCGCCAACATCCGTGCGCCTATCATAATAGATACTGCGGAAAAACTGGCGATTCAGTACGTTTTCCCGAACAACAAATACGATATTCGCCATATATTGAGCTGATGGCTGACAGCGAACAGTTGTTAAAAAAAGAAACAGAAAATTCCGTCAACCGACGACCGTCAACCGTCAACCAAATCAGCTATCTCGGACGATTCCAGTGCCTCGCCGACAAATGCGAGGATACTTGTTGCAAAGGCTGGGGGATGCAGGTCGATGCCGAGCGGTTGAAATTATATAAGGAAAAAGCCCCGGAATTGCTGGAAGTCGTAACCACTGGCGAAACCGCGCATGTGATGCGGCGCGACGAAAAAACCGGATATTGCGTGAAATTCGAGGACGGCCTGTGTGGCATCCAGAAAAAGCTGGGCAGCGATTACCTCCCCGATTCCTGCAACTTCTATCCGCGCATCACTAGGCAGTTCGGCGGCGAATTATATATGGCTGGCTCCATCTCCTGCCCGGAAATCGCCCGGCTGGCGATTTACGGCGATGCCGGGTTTGATTTCACATCGGTTGAACTGGAGCGCACCCCGCTAATGATCAAGAATTACCTAGAGGGCAGCGGTCTAGACAAAGATTCCAGTGTTGCCCTGATGCAGAAATTTATCCATCTGGCCGACGATGAAGTGACGCCGGAGAGAATAATGTCGCGCATAGTTTCCATCGCCCATTCGCTCGATAGATTTCCGGCGAAGGACTGGCTAGGAGCGTTCGATGCCTTTTATCCCGCCGTCGATGAAAGGCTTGCTCCGGCTAAATCTGCCCCCACCGATCCTTATAATTTACTTAACGTCCTGTCCGGACTTGCCGCCAACACGCGCAAGCCGATTATGGGTAGGCTTTCCGAAATAATATCATCCGTAGAGCAAGGTCTGGGCGTGCGGGTGAATTGGGAGAAGAAAACGGTTGAGCGGGCGCGGGAAGAAAGTTACATGCGCTTAAGCGAGCGGTATTACCGGGAAATTTCACCGCTCACCGTGCTGCCTCTTAAGAATTGGATAAAAGCGACACTCGCCGCTTCGGCATTCCCGTTCGGCGGGCTTGGGAAAAATGCGGCGGAGCGCGCCATAATAATAGCGGTGAGATTTGCCACATTGAAGCTGGCGATTATGGCAAATATGCAACAAATGTTGCAAAAACCCCAAGAAACAATGATTTTCCTGATACAAGGGTTAGCGCGGTTTTTAGACCACCTCGCCGACCCCCAATTATCCATGGATTGTTACCGCGAAGTCGGATGGACTGATGAAGGAAAACTACGCGGCTTGCTTGGCGATGGTTTAAGTTAATCATTTGCAATTTAAGTAAAATTTTACGCTTATTCTAAGTTTAAAATTATATTTTTTGCTTGCCATGCACTACATAAATTTGTTATAAGTGAAGTTAACTGCCGGGCATGTAGCCCGGATTCATCAACATCCAAGTAGGAGTTCTATATGTCTCTTTCAATCAACAATAACTATACTGCGAATGCTGCTGTGAGCGCGTTGCGCACTTCAGACACTTCGCTCACTCAGGTTTCGAATCAGCTTGCCACCGGCTTGCGTATAGGATCCAATCCGTCTATCGACGCATCGGGTCTCGCTATCGGTACTGGGCTGCAGACCGCTGCTGCCACATTGCAGACCGCATTAACTGGCGCCAACAATGCTCAGAGCTTGCTGCAACTCGCGGCTGGCGGCTTATCCAGCGTCGGTAACATCCTGCAACGTATGCAATCGCTTGCGACGCAGGCCAACGGTGCAACTAGCACTACGCAGGGATTCTTGAACCAAGAATACCAAGCGCTGATGCAACAGATTAATCAAATCTCCACCGGTACCGCGTATAACACCACCCAGTTGCTGAACGGCAGCTTGGCCGGTAACGTGGCTTTAACTACCAACCAGGCCCTGTTATCAGGCGCTGCGGGTGCTGTTCAAACCCTTTATACGGCTTCCACTACAGCGCCGACCGATGGGCAAACGATAACGATCGGTGGCCAAACCATCACCTTAACCACCAACGCGGCAAACGTCGGCCAAGCGTTTGTGGGTACTGTGCCAACTCAAACCCTCACCGGTCAGGGCATCGTCAACTTCCTGAACCAAAGCACAAACTCCGTCATTGATCAGTTTGTATACACAAACGGAGCTGCGGGTGTTGTACAGGCGCAATATCGCGGCGGCGCGGTGACTGCTTCCAACAACGCCATTACAATTGCTTCGGCAAACGGTACTTATGCCTCAGGTACTGCGGCTACTGCAACCATAGCTACAGGCACCAATGCCGGCCTCACCCCACTCAGGGTGTTTGCCACCGGATCACCGGCCGATGCTAACTTCGGTAACCTTCAAGGATCCGCTACGATTGACCAAGCTCTGGTTAATGCGGCGGCTATCCAGAACAATGCGGCTTTTGTCGGTAATATCGTAGCCAACAATCCAGTGACGGCGACATTTAACAGTGCTAACAATATTGGCCTTGCCATAAATATAGGTGGTTATACTTATACCGCAAACAACGCAACTACGAGCGCTGCCGGTACCACAGTCACCTTTACCGGTACCAACAATGCAGGCACTAGCGGCGGTTCTTTCACGATTCTTCAGACCGGCGCGATCACGGTTACCACCCAGGCTGGCGCCAATGCTTACGCCCAGGAAATAACCAACGCCCTTTCTGGGATTACGTTCATGCAAAACCAGTCGATCAGCAGCTATACTCCCGGCGGCGATATCATCACTGGCGGCGTACGAACCGGCAGCTTGATTGCAACTTCGTTCAACTTCACTTCCAGCAGTTTCGCTAGCCCTAACGTAAGCAGCGTAACCGTGACGGCTCCTCCTGTAGGCCAAACCGTTCCTACAATCTCTATGGTTGTAAACGGGCAGACCTTTAATTCGTCCAGTACCCTTACCAGTACGATAGCAGCCGGCACTCAAGTAGTACTCACTAACGTGAGCAACCCGTTGCAATCCATCTCCTTCGAAAACGGTGCGACTGCGCTGAATATCAGCACCGCCGCAAACGCAGCAAGTGCTCAGGCTGCGCTTACAACCGCTTTCGGGTTAGGAAATGGCGCTGGCACCGGACTGGTCGTACAGGTCGGCAACCAATCTAGCCAGACCATTAACGTGACTCTAGCCAGTACGTCGGCTGCTACTCTGGGTATCGCCGGTACCGATTTACTAAATACGCCGGATTCTCTGGCCGCTGCGACTGCGATATCGAACGCCATCGCCACAAACAGCGCACAGCAAGCCCAAGTAGGTGCTCAGGAGTCCAGGTTCAACTATGTGATCTCGAACCTGACCGCCAGCATCCAGAATACCCAGGCTGCTGCGGGCAACTACCTCAACACCGACGTGTCAACGGCTGCCGTGGCGTATGCCAGCGGTCAGGTGGCGGTTCAAGCTGCCATCTCTGTCCTGACGCAAGACGAACAACTGCCTCAGAATCTTCTGAAGCTTATTGTTTGATTTTCGTGAAGTTACTTGAAGGGAGGTTTTTCCTCCCTTCAAGCCCTTAGGCACAATGCCTAACTAGGAGGTTAGGTTTATGACGAACACAATAACTCCGATACCAAGCTCACCTATTTCATCGGTCCCCAGTTACCAGCAACAACCGGCGGCAGGTGTAGCACAGCAGATACAAAACCAGAACGGCACTTTGCAGCCGCCCGTCAACACGGTAAATCCCACGGATAAATCGCAGAACGCCAACATACAGCCAGAGCAAAACGCTAGCAATCAGCAGGAAGCCAAAATGGCGGCGATCAAGGAGTGGCTTCAGAATGCCGATCCGCTGGGCAATACCAAAAGCACGGTTTATAAAGACAAAGAGCAATATATGGTAATAAGCACCAGGCCGGATACCGGAGAGCTTTACACTTACGCGTTAGGGCCGGGCGCATTGAATCCGTTCAATAGCAGCGCAGGCATCGAAGCCTAGGTATTGGAAAGGTTTAAGCTATGGTTTCATCGATAAATCTCGGCAATTTCAGTGCTGGTACCAATGGCACGACGCCGGTTACCAACCTCAGTTCCGCGGGCCTTGATATAACCGCGCTGATAAAGGCGGCAACTGATGCAAAAGGCATTCCTGCAACCACCGATCAAACCACCATCACCAACAATAATAACATCATAACTGCGCTGGGAACGATGCAAAACCAGTTGACCAGCTTGATGAACGCTTCCGAATCCTTAACCAATGTTTTCGATTCCAACGGCAACCAAAGCAATGACGTATTCAATAACCGTGCGGCATTTATTACCTCCAACACCGCCGTTGCAGGTAGCACTTATATGGGTGTTACAGCTAATAATAATGCGGCAATTGCCAATTACAACATGACCGTCGGTGCATTGGCACAAACCAAGATACAAAGCACAAACACATTCTCCAGCCAAACTGCGAGCGCCACCCAGGTACAAGGTGGTGCCGCTCCGAACTTGTTCTCCGCCGGAACTTTCCAGATCACCGGTGGCCAGGCGCAATCGGCGGTCGGCATCGCCAGCGGTGATGTCATTACTTCCGCCAGCATAACCTCGAATGGCACGGTAGGAAGTACCGTTCTCGATTCCACCTTCGGCACTGGCGGCATCGGCGGAATAACCGTAACCGGCACCGGCGACAAAGCCTTGATCGGTAGTCTTTCTGGTTTGAATATTTCCGGAGCGCAATCGGGAGGAGCTGGAACTCCGGTGACGCTCACCATGGCCATCAACGGTAGCACTTATACTTCGAACGCCATCACGGCGAATACTGGCGGCAGTTCAAACCAGATCGCGGCGGGGACAGTCGTTACGCTTACCAACAGCACAACTGGAACTTCTTTCCAGGTGCGGGTGACAAACGCCACCACCATATCAAACAATTCCGATCTTTCAAATTTTGCCGCGAACGTTGGTAACGACCTTTCCGGTATAACCTTCTACCAAAGCCATCAAATATCATCATTCAACCAGGCGGCAGCAGCTGGAACCACAACCCTGGCTAATTTGGTTTCCACCGACGTGAAATTGAACAGCAGCGAATTCAATCCCTCGACCGGCGCCATGGGCGATATCAGCAATTTCATCGTAACGGCGGAGAGTGCACCCGGCGCCAATGACGCAACGATGCAAGTTACGATAAATGGTGAGACTTATACGGCAACCGGCCTGAACGGCACCCAAAACACAAATATAACGCTGACCAGCGCCACCAATAGCAACAATACCTTAACGCTAAATTTGGTCACTCCCGGAATATCGCTCAATCTCTCCACCAACACGGCGGCCAAGCAGGTACAGGCAGATTTGAACACATCATTCGGAACCGGCGTGAATATCACGCTAAACCAGGGAGACAGTCTGCAAACCATTGCCAGCAAAATCAACTCCAGTTCCGCTACTAGCGGGCTTTCGGCAACGGTGCTAGAGATAGATAGCACCCACTTCCAGCTTTCCCTGCAATCGACCGTAACCGGCGTCATCAATGCATATAACATAAACGATACGGCGAACGGCACCATGTCTCATGTGACGTTAACCAACGTGCAATCGGCTTCCGATGCGAGTTTTACCATCAATAACCCCCTCGTCACGCTTACCCGGCCGACCAATCAAGTCACCGACGCCATCCCGGGTGTAACCTTAAACCTGTTTCAGCAAACTCCGGGCGGTACCACCCTGCAAGTTCAGGTGCAAAACGACGGCACTGGCATCCAAACCGCCATTACCAATTTCGTCACAGCTTACAATAATTTCAAAACTTTCGCCGCCGAGCAGCAACAGATCAACTCCAACGGCTCGTCAACCTCCACCGCCTATCTCGGCAAGGCTAACGATTCAGTCCTAAGAACGCTATTGCCCCAGGTGCAAAGCGAGTTAAATGCCATGGTTACTGGCCTAAGTCCCAGTGCGAAAAACAGCCTAGCGTCGATCGGCATAACTTTTGGCGACCAGGCCGCTACCAGTACCACCCCGGTGGTGGGCAATACTTTAGTCGTAAATTCAAGCATGCTCACTTCGGCGATCGCCACCAACCCGCAAGAAGTGCAGGGGATTTTCGACCAGATGTTCAATTCCTCGGCGAACAATAAATTGCAGGTTTTTTCGGCAACCAAACAGTTGACGGTGAATAATTTCGGCGTCACCATCAATTCCAGTGCGCCTGTTGGCCAGCAAGTATCGTTCAGCTACAATGACTCGCTCGGTGCTCCGCACACCGTATACGGCAATTTCAACGGCAATTCCGGCGGCGGCGTGATAACCGGGGCATCCAACACGCCATTTGCCGGGTTAACGTTGCTTTACGTTGGTAGTGGTAATGATACGATAACCGGCGTCAGCCTGACACAAGGCATCACCGCCCAGTTATTCAATACTATAAGCCCGCTTCTTGCCCAGAACGGTGCAATTGCAACTGAGGTGAATTCCTATAACAGCCAAAACACCACTCTGAATGGCCAGATCACTACCATAAACCAGCAAGTGTCAGATTTACGTACACAGCTTTTGAACAAATACGCCGCCTTGAACGCCGCGATTGCCAAATCCAATAACATCTTGAACTATTTAAATATCCAGGCCGGTATACTCACCGGAGGCCACATCGGTGGATAGTTAGGAGAGCATATGATGTATAAAAAACAATGCTCGGCCTATGGAATCGCCCGCGAAACAGTAGGCAGCGTCCGCCGGATAGTTATGCTTTACGACGGAATTATAAAATTCGCAATGCAGGCGCGCCATGCCATCGAGGAAAACCGGATAGCAGACCGGTTCAACAACCTGGAACGCGCCTGCAAAATTCTGCTCGGCCTGCAATCCTGTCTGGATTTCACGCAAGGCGACGGAAAAATCGCCCATATACTGTTCAATTTCTACGTTACAACGAATCTTAGGATGATGGCCTTGAACCAGAGCAGAAGCGTCAAGGATTGCGATGGGATAATCCAGGACCTGAAAAAAATGCGCGATACTTGGGAGGGAATCAGCAATTCTACTTCCGGGGGCGATGCCGCCAATACTATCCCCAGCCAGGAAAGCCTTTCGGCAAAACTGGAATCTGTCGCGGTTTCGATTTAGCCCAAATTCTTCGCTGCGAAATCCCAGTTCACGAGTTTATCCAGAAAAGTGCTAACGAAATCCGGCCGGCGGTTCTGGTAATCCAGGTAATATGCGTGCTCCCAGACGTCGCAGGTGAGCAGCGCCTTTTGCCCGTGCGCCAGCGGCAGGTCGGCATTCGCGGTTTTGATGATTTTTAGTTTCCCGCCATCGGAAACCAGCCAGGCCCAGCCGCTGCCGAATTGCGTGGTCGCGGCGGTTTTGAAATCCTCCTTAAATTTATCTAGGCTGCCAAAATCGGAATCAATTTTCTTCGCCAAATTGCCAGAGGGCTTGCCGCCGCCGTTTGGTTTCATAGAGTTCCAGAAGAACGTATGGTTCCATACCTGCGCGGAATTATTGAAAATTCCCTGTTTCGTCGAATCCTTAGTCGTTGCCTTGATGATTTCCTCGAGGCTCGCCTTCTCCATATCCGTTCCGGCGATCAATTTATTTAAGTTGTCGACATAAGCCTTATGGTGCTTGCCATGATGGAAGCTAAAGGTTTTGGCCGACATGTAAGGCTCAAGCGCGTTTTCGGCGAAGGGTAGGCTGGGAAGCGTGAAAGGCATGGTTTCCTCTTTGGTTTTAGTTTCGGTTGCGAATGCCGGGTTTGCCATTATTTCCTCCATTAACCCGCTAGTGGCCAGCAATGAAGCCAGCCCAAGCAGGGATTTGTTGAACTCTCTTTTGGTTAAAGGCATCAATAATCCTTACTAATGCCATTAAAGTTAATTTGCAATAATAAGAAACCAGCATAAATTTTATATAAGGTTTTTTATCCCCAGTGCCTTCCTTATCCCCTCGGCCTTCAATATGGTTTCCCGCCATTCTGCTTCTGGGTCGGAATCATGGGTGATGGCGCCGCCGACTTGGAATTCGAATTCTTGCCCGCGGATTATTATGGTGCGGATCACCACCGATAATTCTGCCTCTTCATTGGAAATCCAGCCGAGTGTGCCGCTATAAACCCCGCGTGCCATTCCCTCCGTTTTGGAACATATTTCCATCGCTTTTATCTTTGGCGCCCCTGTCATGCTGCCTGGCGGAAAACAATCTTTTACCACCTGTATCACCCGGGTTTCCGGCCTTTTTTTCCCGGTAACGGTCGAGGACATATGGTGCAACGCCGCGTAGCTTGTGATATCGAACAGGCTTTTCACCCTCACTGAGCCGGGGATGCAACAGCGCGATAAATCATTTCGCACCAGGTCGACGATCATCAAATTTTCCGCCCGGTCTTTTTCCGATTCTGCCAAATCCGATTTTTTGTCACTTATTGCTGTGGTTCCTTTTATCGGGCGGGATTCGATGTTTCCGATCTTGTCGATTTTCAAAAACAATTCCGGGCTGGAGGAGATGATGTAATGTTCACCCATTTTCATCAGGCAGCTATATGGTGCAGGACTCAAGCGGCAGAGATTTTCGAATATCAGAGTGGGGGAGGGGGCGCTCTCAAATTTTCCATAAAACTTGCGGGTTAGGTTCGCCTGATAGACGTCGCCCGCCGCGATATGCTCCTTTATGGCGCGGACTTTTTCCAAGTATGCTGGTTTGGTCATGTTGGATTTAAGGTCATCCAGTACCGCCGACTTCACTGATTCGCAGGGTGATGAAAAATTTGGCGTATCTCCCAAAACCTTGATTTTTTTCTCATCACGATCGAAAACCAGGACGGTTTCATAATTCACCAGCCAGCAATCAGGCAGGTTGATGATTCCCGGTGAATCTTTCGGCAATTTTTCGAGGCGATTTTTTAAGCCATACCCGAAATAGCCGAACCACTTTTTTCCGTCCGGCAATTGCGGGAAATCATCGGAAATTATTTCATCGCGTGGCCCGAGAGCTAAATATGAATAGCGCCCGGTAGAGTCTGTCCTAAGTCCCGAATAAAGCAACGCGAAACATTTTTCTTCCGTCGGAATTCTTCCGGCCAGAGCTAAAGGCTCAACCCATTCCATGGATGTCTGCTTCCAGCAGCTGTGCGAGGATTTTTGTTTTCTTATGGTTCTTCCATTTCAGACCCAAGGGCTGCAATTCCTTAACAGGCAATATTCCCCAGGCGACGTTGGTTACGAAAACCGCATCGGCTTTTTTCAAATCGGCCAGGGTAAAATCCCCGCGCACGACCGGAAACGGCGACAGCCGGATGACGGCGCTTCTTATTGTACCTTCCACTATGCCAGATTTCGGCGTAAATAATTTGCGCCCTAAAAACCAAAAAATATTAGCCGACGAAGTTTCGCATATTTTTTCTTCGCCATCCAGTAAAAGAGAATCCAGGCAATTGTTTTCCTCGGCCTCGATCCGCGATAGCAGCGAATTGATATTGCCGATGATTTTCCCCGGCATAGGCAGCGGTTTCATGTAAGAACTCAGCCATAATTTTGCCGGCTTTAGTTTTGTTGTCCCAGATTTTTCCGTTTCGACGATGATAGATGGATTCCCGGTATTTTTCGCCGAATAACCGAATCCGGATTGCCCTCTAGTGACGGCGACGCGCACAAAACCCTCGCAGATTTTATTTTTTGCGATGATTGTTCTTATGATTTTGGGGAATTTTTTTGTCCCGGCTTTGATCTTTAAATATTTAAGCGATTTCTCTAGCCGCTCCATATGCAACGCCAATTGATATGGCATACCGGCGTGAACCAATATGGTTTCAAACGCGCCGTCACCGAGCCTAAAACCCCGGTCGCGGATGGAGATTTTTGCTTTATCGGCAGAATGAAATTCCCCGTTGACGTAGCTTTGCATTAAACCGAATGGCCGTAAAACTTCTCGCCGATGGCGATTTTTTCCCGGCCGTTTTTTTCGCGCCATTCGTTGGTGTCGCGAAGTGAGAATATGCAGCCGCAATATTCCTGCTGGTAGAAATTCTCGCGTTTGGCGATTTCATACATCCGCGCCGATCCGCCGTTTTTGCGCCAGTTGTAATCCCAGTAGCTTAAATCCGGGTAATGCGCGGCGGCACGTACTCCGCAATCGTTAATCTGGTCCATGTTTTTCCAGCGGGATAGACCTAAGCTACTGGTAAATATGGAAAATCCGTGTTCATGAGCGTAAAGGGCGGTACGTTCGAAACGCATGTCGAAACATTTGGTGCAGCGGATTCCCCGCTCAGGTTCGTGTTCTAAGCCCCTAGCGCGGGAAAACCAGTTTTGCACGTCATAATCGGCGTCCACGAACGGAATTCCCATTTTTTCGGCGTAGCGGATATTCTCGGATTTCCGAATTTCATATTCTCTTTTCGGGTGAATGTTTGGATTATAGAAGAATATGGTGAGTTTGATGCCGGATTCGGCCATCGCTTCCATCAACTCCCCGGCGCAGGGCGCGCAGCAGCTATGCAGCAGCACTGTATTTCCGCCGTCCGGTGGCGCTAGTTTTTCCCTATTGGCCATAATCCAGGTAATAATCGTTAATAAAAATGAAATATCAAGTTGAATTAAATAGTGACAAGCTTGATTTTTCTAGGACTTTCTGCTAAGTAGAGGTTCATTATGCCAAAAATAACAAATAGGCTCACAGGCAAGAATCTTGCGAACCTGTTCGAGAGGGACGAGGTTTTCAACCAATCCTACAGCGCGGCGGATTTCCAGTTCGACAAGAAAGTCGCCTCGGTGTTCGACGATATGGTCAGCCGCTCGGTTCCGTATTATCTCGAGATGCAGCGGATGACAGCGGAGCTGGCGCAAGATTTCGCGGTCAGCGGCACCAATGTTTATGATATCGGCTGCTCCACTGGCACTACCATGATAATGCTGGATAGGATGCTTAAGCCCAAGGTAAAATTCATCGGTCTGGATAATTCCCAAGAAATGCTCGCCAAAGCTGAGGAGAAATTCGCGCTCGAGAAATTCACACATCCTTATGAACTCGGGATTTGCGATTTGAATCGTGGTTTACATCTCGAAAACGCCTCGCTCGTCACCATGCTGCTAACGCTGCAATTTGTGCGGCCGTTATACCGCGAGCGGGTCGTGCGCCAGATTTTCGATGGTATGAACGACAACGGCTGTCTGATTTTGATTGAAAAACTGACCAGCGAGGATTCGCTGTTCAACCGCTTGTTCATCGATCATTATTACGATTTCAAGAAACGCAACGGTTATTCGGAAACGGAAATCGCCAACAAACGCGAGGCCCTGGAAAATGTTCTCATCCCCTACCGCATGGAAGAAAATTTCGAACTGCTGCGCGAAGTCGGATTCAAACATGTGGAAGTGTTTTTTCGCTGGTATAATTTCTGCGGAATAATTGCGGTAAAATAGGGCTTAGAGCCTGTCTTGAAAGGATTCACGAGATGCGTTGCGATTTGAAAATGCGATGGATAAAAGCGAAAAATGTGCCTCAGGTAGCGGAACCTACCTGCAAGCGTTTTTTGCTTTTAGACACGCATTTTCAGCGCAACCCTTCGGGCCGTGGCAAATTTCGCCAATCCGCGGCAGTAAAATGCTCGACCATAGGACAGGCTATGCTCTCACATTTTCCCTTGCGCCTTGGCGAAATTTGCTTTACGGCGCATCCATGAATACTTTCAAGACAGGCTCTAAGGCGCAGTTAAAATAATGCAGCAAAAAAGCCCGCTGGTAAAAATCGGGGATTTTTTCTTCCGCTACCGCAATTTAGTTTTTCCGATCATTCTTGTTATTCTTTTCTTCGCGTTCATGCCGAGCCATGAAATGTTCGGCCGCGGATATCTGGGGGATATAAGCGATTGGATTGGCGCACTGATGGTTTTTTCGGGGCTGTCGCTTCGTGCTGTAGTCGTAGGTTTTGCTTACATAAAACGCGGTGGCCTGAACAAACAGGTTTTCGCCGAAACCCTAGTGACCGAAGGATTCTTCAACCTCTCCCGCAACCCGCTTTATTTTGCCAACATGCTTATCTATTCCGGCATATTCGTAACCGACGGCAATTTGTGGGTGATGGTGATCGGCATCGGCTCGTTCTGGTTTATTTATGAAAGCATCATCGCGGCGGAGGAATATTTCTTGAAGGGAAAATTTGGGTCAGAATATGCAAAATATTGCCAGATCGTACCAAAATGGATTCCCAATTTCCGTAAATTCCGGGCAGCAACGCAGGATATGCAGTTCAACTATAAAAAGGTCCTCATTAAGGATTACAGCACCTTCGCAAGTTCGGCTATAGCGCTATTGTTTCTGCATATGTATAAGTCCGGTTTCTCCAACTGGGGGCCATCCGGCGCGCTGCTGGTTCTGGTTCTGCTACTGACGCTTGGCATCCGGATACTGAAAAAAACTGGCATTTTAACTGTGTAATGCCCGTCCTCAAAGCTGTAAAACTGAAGCGGCTTAAATACCAGAGCAATTACCGCGGCGTGAAGGAAATGGATATTTTTTTGGGTGCTTTCGCAGAAAAGTTCTTGCCCGGATTTACTGATTCCGAGCTTGATTTTTACGAGAAATTCCTCAATGAGAGCGATCAGGATATTTATAATTGGATAACCCGTAAGGAACCGCTGCCATCGTTCCACGACAATAAAGTGACCAGATTATTGATAAATTTCCGCCCAGTGTGAAAGATTTAAACCGAATATTTTTGCAGCCGGGGCATTATACGATTTCCGCGCTGCCTGAAGGCGCGGAGGGGCTGGTTTTATCAACTCTTGGTGCGGAAAAAACCATATTGCACATCGCTCGCAACGACCAGCAGGCGGAAAAATTATGCGCGGCAGCGAAATTCTTTAATCCACGACTGGAAGTGATTTATTTTCCTGCGTGGGATTGTTTGCCATATGACCGAATCTCGCCCAATCCCGAAATCGCCAGCCAACGTCTGCAGGCGCTGGTGCGGCTTTCCAACGGCGGGAAATTCCTGGTAATCACCACCGTCAACGCGGTGCTGCAACGTGTCCCAGCAAAGAAATCTCTTTCCTTCCTGCATTTAAAAATCGGTGAAGAGGTAAGGCGCGAGAAAATAATCTCATACCTGGAAGCTACTGGATATGGCCGCGCTGCTACATGCACCGAGCAAGGCGAATATGCGGTGCGCGGCGGCATCATCGATATTTTCCCGTCCGGCGGCACGGACGAAGCCTTCCGGCTCGATTTTCTGGGCGACATGCTGGAGCAGGTCCGTACTTTCGACCCGGCCACACAAATCACAAAAGGCAAAAGGGAAAGCCTCTTATTAATTCCGGCGTCGGAGGCGGTTTTCACTCCAGAATCCATAAGCAATTTCAAAGAGAATTACCGCCGCATGTTCGGCGCAGTGACTAGCGACGATCCCCTGTTTTCCGCTATATCCGAGGGGAGGAAATATACCGGGTTTGAGCACTGGTTGCCGCTGTTTTACGATAGGGTGGAAACGATTTTTGACTATCTTTCGGATGCAACAATCACGCTCGCGCATGAAGCGCGCCTGCTTGCCGAAAAAAGATTGGAAACCATAAACGAATATCATCACGCGCGCCGAGAAACGCCGGAGGAAAGTTATAAAGCGCTGCCGCCCAATTCGCTTTATCTGGCCGGGAAAGAATTTTTGCAAATCCTGGAAGTTAGCCCAAGCGCTGACTTTTCTCCGTTTAAAATGGAAGGGGGAAATATAATCGAAGCGGGCTTTGAACCGGCGGAAAATTATTATTTGAAATCAAAGGAACTAATGCAAAGCCCGTTTGAAATATTAAAAAATAATCTAGGAAAAAATAAACAATTTTACATCGCCTGTTTTTCCGAAGGCACGAAAAGTCGCATCGAATATCTGCTTAAAGAGCACGAAATTTCCTGCCGTAACATGCAGGAATGGCAGCCTGAGTCGGGTGCTATAGGCGTTTTCTCCTTACCGCTTGACCAGGGATTCCAGAGTGCCGAAATGGCGGTACTCAGCGAACAGGATTTGACTGGTCCGAAATCGTTGCGTGCCTCCAGGAAAAAAGTCATCAGCGAAAAATTCTTGGCAGAGGCCTATAATTTCGCTCCTGGCGAAATCCTGGTGCATAAGGAACATGGCATCGGCCGGTTCGAGGGATTGGAAGCGCTGGTGGTTTCCACTCCATTAAACCAACAGACTCCGCACGAATGCCTAAAACTCACTTATGACGGCGGTGATAAGCTCTATATCCCGGTGGAAAATATCGACCTGCTTTCGCGCTATGGTGGCGCAGACAGCACAGCCACATTGGATAAACTCGGCGGCGCGGCATGGCAGGCGCGCAAGGCAAGGTTGAAAGAGCGCATCAAACTCGCCGCCGAGGAAATCATAAAAATTGCTGCCGAGCGGGCAATGAAATCCGCTGAATCGCTGACGCCACCGGAGGGCGAATATAACGAATTCTGTGCAAGGTTCCCCTTCACCGAAACCGATGATCAGCTCCGCGCCATCGGCGATGTTGAGAATGATCTGGCGTCGGGAAACCCAATGAACCGGCTGATTTGTGGCGATGTCGGATTTGGCAAAACTGAAGTGGCGATGCGCGCTGCATTCATCGTACTTAAGGCTGGGAGCGGCAACCAAGTGGCAATAATCTGCCCGACCACATTGCTCTGCCGTCAACATTATAAAAATTTTGTAGCGCGGTTCGCCGGGTTCGGGGTTGAAATCCGCCGACTTTCGCGCATGGTGAAACCGGCCGAGGCGGCGGAAACTAGGGCGAAACTGAAAGAGGGTACGGTCGATATAATCATCGGTACTCACGCGCTGCTGGCGAAGAATATCGAGTTCCAAAAGCTCGCGCTGCTGGTAGTGGATGAGGAGCAGCATTTCGGTGTGGCGCAGAAAGAGCATATCAAGAAACTTAAGTCCGACATCCATGTCCTCACCCTCACCGCTACGCCGATTCCGCGCACACTGCAAATGAGTTTGACTGGCATTCGCGATTTGAGCCTGATCGCCACGCCGCCGGTTGATCGGCTGGCCATCCGCACTTATGTTATGCCTTACGATGTGGTGGTGATCCGCGAGGCGCTGCTGCGCGAGCGGGGCAGGGGCGGGCGCACATTTTATGTTGTTCCGCGCATAAAAGATTTGGACCAGGCGGCCGGGCAATTGAAACACATTGCGCCTGAGTTAAAAATTGCTATAGCCCACGGGCAATTGAAACCTGCCGAATTAGACGGGTTGATGAACGATTTCTATGACGGGAAATATGATGTCCTGGTTTCCACCTCCATCATTGAATCGGGCATAGATATTCCGGCGGCAAACACCATCATCGTTCACCGCTCCGATATGTTCGGGTTGGCACAATTATACCAACTGCGCGGCCGCGTCGGACGGTCGAATGTTCGCGCCTATGCTTATTTCACGCTTAAGGCAGGCCGCATGATTACCCGGGACGCCACCAAGCGGCTGGAAGTGATGCAGAAGCTGGATGCGCTTGGCGCTGGATTCACGCTTGCAACTTACGATATGGATATTCGCGGATTTGGAAATTTGCTCGGCGGCGAGCAATCGGGTAATATAAAAGAAGTTGGTGTCGAGCTATACGAGCAGATGCTTTCCGAGGCGATAGAGAGTTTGAAAACACATCAGGATTCCACGGTGGAGAAGAATTTCAGCCCACAGATAAACATCGGAATTCCGGTGTTGATACCGGAAAATTACATCGCCGATTTGAGCCTGCGCCTGGGATTTTACCGACGCATCGCTGCGGTGGAAACACCGGAGGGATTGCAGGAAATCGCCGCCGAAATGGCCGATCGGTTCGGCGCACTGCCCAGCGAAGTTGAGCATTTGCTGAAGGTCATCGAGATAAAGCAATTATGTAAAGCCGCAGGTATCGAGAAACTGGATGCAGGCCCGAAAGGTGTGGTGCTAGCGTTCCGCGGCAATAAATTCGCGCGTCCCGAATCGCTGATAAAATTCATTTCAGAAAATCAGAATACGGTAAAACTCCGTGGAGATCACCGGCTGGTATTCACTGCCGAAGGTTGGGAAAACTTAAGTGCCAGGATCAAAGGCATCAGGAATTCGATAGAAACGGTGACGAAATTGGCAGCTTAAATCCGCGGCGGGAAGGCGAGGGTGAAATCGCCGTGCTCCAGTTCGAGGTTCGGGTTATAATAGGGGTCGTTATCCAAAACTTTCCCCCATTTTTCCCGCATATAACCCACTTCTCTTTTAAAACGCTCAATCTTATTCTTGTCCAAATCGCTGCCGCGGGTGGCGGATTCGTGGTGATAAGCCTCGGCATATGGCGTCCAGATTATGCGGTAGCCGTGCTCGCGGATACGCAGGCATAAATCAACGTCATTGAAGGCAACGGAGAGATTTTTTTCATCGAAGCCGCCGATTTCATCAAACACATTTTTTCGCATTGCCATCAGTGCGGCGGTGACGCCGGAGAGCGCCTGTACCATCACCAATCTGCCGAAATAGCCCGGGTCGCTCCGGCGCAGAGCATGGAAAAGATGCCCTGCCACCGGGTCTTTGGCGGCGCCGAACCCGGTCATCACCCCGCCATGCTGGACGGTATCGTTCGGGTAGTATAATTTTGCACCGACGGCGCCGACATCCTGGCGAACCGCCTGCGCGGCCATTTCGCGGAGCCAGCCGGGGCTGATGATTTCGATGTCGTTATTCATGAATATGAGTATTTCGGCGTCGGTTTTCCCGGCTGCCATATTGTTTATCGCCGAATAATTGAATGGCGCATCGTAGGGAATAATTTTTGCTATTTTTTCTTGGCTCAGCTCTGCGAAATACTCCTTAGCTTCCACGTCATCCGATTGGTTATCGACGATGATGATTTCATAATTCCCATATTCGGTTTTTTCTTTAATGCTCTCGATGCATTTCTTGAGAAGTTGCATACCGTTCCTGGTCGGGATGATTATGGCGGCCTTGGGCTCATTCGCCAAGGGCCAGACGATGCGGTTGAATCCGAGCCGCATTCCGTTTTCTATTTTTGCCTCCACGCCGATTGCGGAAAAATATTCGGCGAGCGCTTTTTTCCCGTTTGTTAGCGCGTAATCTTTGTTGGTTTCGATTGTTGCCGTAGAGCCGGAAATCGCCCGCCAGTGATATAATATCCGGGTGATGTGCCGGATTCTTTTTGGAGACGTATGAAGCAGGCAGCGGAGCAATAAATCATAATCCTGGCTGCCTTCAAAGCCCTTCCTAAATCCCCCAACTTTTTCCACCAGAGCCCGCCGATAAATACCGAAATGGCTGAAAATATTGCGCGCGAATAGCGAATCAATATCGAAATCACCCTTGAAATACGCCCCGAACCGCTGGCCATCGCCGTCGATTTTATCCTCGTCGCTGTAAATCAAATCGGTATCGGGATGCGCGTTTATTTCCTCCGCGACGTAATAAAGCGCGTGTTCCGGGATAACGTCGTCATGATCCATCAGTGCGACAAATTCGCCCGCGGCCAGAGCCAACGCGCTGTTCGATGCTTCCGAAATATGGCCGTTTTTCTCCCGGAAAATTATTTTTATGCGCGAATCTTTCGCGGCATATTCTTCGAGCGTTTTTCTTACATGCGGTTTGGTAGAGCAATCGTCAGCGATACAGAGTTCTATGGTAGGATATAGTTGGTGCAGCACCGATTCGATGGCAGAGGAAAGCCAGGATTGCTCTGGGTTATAAACCGGCATCACCACAGAAATCAGGGGTTTTCGGGGCATGGCAGCGATGCGCTTGGCTATAACCAGCCGCCGCTCGCCCGTCATTGTGTCATACAGGGAGATCCAGCGCTGATAATCTTTGCGCGTGGAAATCAGCTGATTTTTTATCCAGCGGAAGCGCTGCAACATATGCGCCGCTAGCACCGAAAATCCGAAATACCGATAAACGCGCCAGGCATGGACGTAACTATGCAGCTGGGTGAGGAAATGCATCTGTCGCCATACCCGTTTGGCAGCCCGCAAAGGTTTGGTAAGCCGCCATGAAATAGACGAGAATATCACGGTAAGTTGGATGTTTAGCTGCTCCGCTGCCTGGGCGAGATCATGATTGCGCTGGTTTAAAAGCGCGATATCCGCATTGGCTTTTATGAATGCGAGATTGCGCTCATGCAGCTCGGTTCCAAGTTTTCCTACCGTGAGATTGCGCTCATGCAGTTCGGTATATGAATCGCCAAGCTGGCCATGCAACCGTGCCGTTTCCTTGTGCAGCCTGGTCGCTTCCCTGTACCACAGAGATAAAAATTCTAGGGCATTCTTATCCACGCCCGTGATTTCGGCATATATCGCATCCAAGCCAGCCGATATTTCCGGCGATTCGGAACAAGAAAGCGATTGTAGTGCCTTTTCGGTTTCTTCTGCCCAGCTGCGGATTTTCGCGCCCTGCGTTTCCGGCAATTCCCGTTTCGCATGATGCTTGAGTTCCGGTAGGACGAGCCGGTTTATTTCTTCTTCTGCCGTTGCTGCTGGCCAGGAAATCCCAAGCGTCTCCCCAGCGCGGAAAAATTCTGTTCGCCAGTTTTCGATTACCTTGTCATATTCCAAGAAAACCCTGGCCTTTCCGCGCGTCCATTTTTCCGCTTCCAAATTATAAATTGTCCATAGCAGGAGGGATTTTTCCGGGTAAAATCCGTCGCGGCGTTCAAGCGAAAGCGCGACGCTTGCTGCATTTCGCCAGGTGATAATGAAAGCCGGGGTAATTTTGCTGTTGGCAAAAACATCCAGCCACAGCGGCAGCAGCCGCACCATCCGCGGGTCCTTTATTCCCCATAATTTACAATTTCCAAAATCTCGCGTGATGATTTCTTTAAGTTTCTCCTTGAATGGTTTTATCTCTTCACGACGCTGCCAATTTTCTGGGAGGATCCTGGTATCATCCCAGCCGGAGCCTAGATGTTTTAATAATTCCTCATGTACCTCAACGACCGCACGGTGCTCCCAAAATCCTTTCTCATTATCCCGGTTGGCTTCTAAAAAGTTACTGCCGATTTCAACGCCCAGTAGGTTGCAAACGCCTGTGATGAGCGAAGTTCCGCTCCGATGCATACCAAGGATGCAGAGGGCGGTTTGATTAGCCACTGGCTAGAAAATAATCTTTAAATTCAGCGAGGACTGAGCGGTAAAGATCACGCTTGAACGGCACGATGAGGTCGACCAGTTTATCGGGATCTATCCATTTCCATTTATCGAATTCTGGATGCGCGGTGTCTAAATCAACATCGGAATCGTGGCCCAGGAACCGCATCAGGAACCATTTCTGTTTCTGTCCGCGATATTTGCCACGCCACAGCCGCCCTGCTAGGTAATCGGGGAGATCGTAGTAGAACCAATCGGAGCTTTCGCGGATTATTTCGGCCTTGCCGGTGCCGGTTTCTTCGGTCAATTCGCGCATCGCCGCTTCCGCGGGATTTTCACCCTCGTCGATACCACCTTGCGGCATTTGCCAGGCCTCGGCTTTGGTGTCGATGCGGCGAGCAACGAAAATCTGGCGTTTTTCGTTGCTCAGCATGATACCAATGCCCGGGCGGTATGGCAAATGCGCGTACCTGCCGGAGACAGCGCCGCTAGCTGGTTCGATACTCATGGGTTTTCCTTATGCCTTTTTGTCGACTGGATTTCCGATGCTGGAACTAGCTTTATCCCCTTGGCATCCAACGTTGCAATCCACGCAGAGAGGAGTTTCACGCTGAGGGGATACGGCTTTGCCGTTCCCACCGCCCAACCTTTTTCCAGCGCCGCTTTTTCTAAGCTTGCGAGTTTTTCGTTTATCGCCGCTTCGGTTATTTTTTCATCGATCACTGCATCGCTAACAAAAACCACCACGTCGAACGAATTGGCAAGCGCGAAAACGGGGCTAGAGGAATTGGCGCTCTGGAAATAGAGCCGCAAATTATAGGTTTTAAGCTCGGCGAGGATTCCGGCCAATGCTTCCGGCGACGAGCTGAATTTTTCGTCGCGGCTTGCCACCAGTCCGGTCAAGCTTTGCTCTCCGGCTAGCGCAAGCAGGACTTTCAGCCGTTGGGAATTTTTCTCCTTGGAAAGCGAGGTGAGCAGCGCGTACGGGCCGGGATCGGTGACAGGATAATCTGCCGGTTCCAATGGCAGATCTAGCAATATTTCGTTGTTGGAGCCTTTTGCCGCCTGAAACCATTCGTTCAAAGAGGCGGAATATGGTGAGAAGCTGAAAGATATGGCGGCTGGCAGTTTCATCGCCTCCACAGTTGATGATTTGCTTAGGCCCATCCCGGTTATGATGACAGCGATTTTTGCTTTTGGAGCCTGGACAGTCGTGCCAGGAGCGCCGCCTTGCCTGTCGGATGCTGGTGCTGCAGCTTCCGGTGCTGGAGGGGATTTTCCCGGTTGTGATTGACCTTCCGCGCCACCGGCCCCGGTTGCACCGGCTACAGTAACACCTGGATTTCCTCCTGCCCCACCTGCTTCCGCTGATTTATTTTTATCCTTGTTACTTTCCGCTGTTGGGGGGCCTTCCTCCAGAGATAAATCAACCATTACCCGCTTGTTCTGGGCAACTGCACTCGCCGCCTGGCCTTTATAATAGGAATACATCATCCAGGACGAGCCACAAAGCGTAGCCAGCAGAAGCGCTATGCCAAGCCAGACAACAATGGAGAGAAATCTAGGCACTGTTAGCAAGGTTATTAAGATGTTGCGTTGTAGCAAAAATGGGCAGTCCGCTAGGAGGAAGGCGAAGGACGTAGTTTACGCTCCGTGCGAGCCTTCCGACGCCGCGGATGTCCATTTTTGCACAACCCGGAGGGAAAGATGCTTTTTTATGAGGAAAAGCAAAAATTCCTCCACCGATGGTTCCGCATCGCTGTTCGGAATTCCCGCTTTTCTTCATAAAAAATCCTTCTTTCGCAATCACTTAATAACCTTGCTAACAGTGCCTAGCTCCGCTATGCATCCGCCCGCCCGCTATTTTGCAGGAACCTTGGTTTTATCAGTCCCGCCGTTGAAAACGCTGACGGCGCGTATCAGGTCGATCGCCCGCGCAAGCTGGTAATCCTTCTCGTATAAATCCTTGTCGATGTCGCCGTATTTGGATTTTCCCTGCGGCGATTTCTTATTGGCGGAGGATTTGTTATCGTTCGCCGGGATGACGCCATCCTGGTCCTCGCCGGAATCGTCAGGCATGCTGGATTGATCATCCTTTTTCTCCGGTTTATCGGCATTTTCCTTCTTACCGTCTTTTTTCTTTTCCTGGTCGTTGTATAGGTGACGGATCAGGTCGGCTTCAGTGCTGCTTTTCTGTTTTATCGCCTCGATCTTTGCTGGCTCGACGGTTATATCCGGCTCAATGCCCTTGGCCTGGATTGAGCGGCCCGATGGAGTGTAATAACGCGATGTAGTAAGCCGCATTGCGCCGTTGCCTGGCAACGGAATGACCGTCTGTACAGATCCTTTGCCGAAGGATTTCGTGCCCATAATGACAGCACGTTTGTGATCCTGCAATGCGCCGGCTACGATTTCCGAGGCTGAGGCCGAGCCGCCGTTTATCAAAACCACCAGCGGAAGCCCGCGCGCCATATCCCCATCCGGCTTGGCATCGAACCTTTTCGCGCTGTCGGCAATGCGTCCGCGGGTGGAGACGATCTCGCCTTTATCCAGGAAATCATTTGCTACGCCGATAGCTTGGTCGAGCAATCCGCCGGGATTATTCCGCAAATCCAGCACCACGCCTTTTAAGGAAGGGCCGACATCCTTTTTTATCTTCTCAAATTCGGTTTTCAGGCTTTTGTCGGTCGCTTCCGAAAACGAGGTGATACGGAGATATGCGACATCGTTTTCCTTTTCCGCCCGTACCGATTTTATTTTTATCACGTCGCGCACCATGGTGATTTCCTTCGGCTCTTTCTCGCTCTGGCGTAGGATGGTGACGGTAACCTTGCTGCCAGCCTTGCCGCGCAGTTTATCCACTGCGTCATTCAACGTCATGCCCATAACCGGCTTGCTGTCGATCTCGCTAATGTAATCGCCAGGCATGATTCCGGCTTTCGCGGCAGGGGTATCGTCGATCGGCGATACCACCTTCACCAGCCCATTATCCATCGTAACCTCAATTCCAAGACCGCCGAATTCACCCTTGGTTTGGATTTGCATGTCATTGAAGGCTTTTTCGTTCAGGTAGCTCGAATGCGGATCGAGTGAGGTCAGCATACCGTTTATCGCCGCCTCGACGAGTTTCTGGTCAGATACTTCCTCAACGTAATCCTCTCGGACCTTTTCGAATACATCGCCGAAAAGGGCAAGCAGCTTCATCGTATCCGAGTTTTTCTCAGCGGCAAAGACAACGGACGAAGCTAGGATAATGATTACAAGGGAGAAAATCAGTTTGCGCATGGTATAAAAGCCCTGAAAAATATATGAATTCGAGACAATTTACATGAGCGCGGTAAATTATCAAGGGGAGTTTGAATTCTATGCGTGTAAATTACCCCATTCTTGAGCATTCCGGCCACCACACTTATTTCGCAAAATGGCCTTTTCCCGACCATTATGATTGGACATAACCTTAGAATGGGAAAGGCTGGGGTGTTATTACGCGTCCTAAAACTTCATTTTGCTGAAACTGCTATAGAGCGGGCCGAAGACGGCGGCGGTTATCCAGAACAAGAGTGCGCCCATCATGATGGTAAGTGCCGGCTGTATCAATTCCACCGTGGCTTCGACTGAATCATTGACTTCGCGCTCATAGAAGAAGTTGATGTTTTGAAGCGCGACATCCATCTCACCAGACTCCTCACCGACCTTGAACATCCGGATCACCAAGCTTGGGAATTGGTTGGAAAGTTTTAAGGAGGCGGTCAGCGAATGGCCCTCTGAGACGCTTCGCCGCACCGCCAGCACCGCTTCCTTTAGTACCCGGTTGGAAACGACATTCTGTGCTGTCCGCAAGCAATCCAGCACATCAATTCCGCTTTTGAAGGTGACTGCAAAGAATTGGGTGAAACGTGCCAGATCTATCTTCCGCATATTTTTGCCGATAAAAGGCATGTGGAGCATTATGGCATCTACCCGATAGGCGATATCCTCGAACGATCGATAAAGTATGATGATGGTGATCGTAGCCACTACCGGCAGGCCGAGAATCAAGTACCAATAATTTACGAAGGCATTGGAAAGCCAGATCAGCGCCCGGGTATGAAACGGTAGGTCAAACCCCTGGGCAAGCAGAAAGCTTGAAAGTTGCGGTACCACGAAGAGCATCATTATGGTAAGTACGCAGATCATCATGAGCATAAGAACTATCGGATAACGTATCGCCTTTTTTATCTTGCGCCGCATGTCATCGTTCCATTTCAGGTGTTGGCCGATATGGGCGAAGGATTCCGAGAGATGTCCGGTGCGCTCACCCGCAGCGACTAGACCGGTGAACACCTCGCTAAATATGCGTGGATGCTCGGCCATAGCGGCGGAAAGCATCTTGCCGCCTTTTACCGACTGATATATTTGCCCGACTAATTCTTTCACCTTCGGCGAATCGGAAGTATCACGCATGTCGGCTAGCGATTCCAGGATCGGCACCCCTGCCTTGTCAAGCTGCTCCATATGGACGCAGAGCATTATTACGTCTTTGGTCTTGATACCGGAGCCTCTCATCGCTGCTTTCTTCTCCTCGATCTCACGGTAATTGACGAGATCGAGTCCGATGTCTTTCAGCCTGGTTTCCAGGTCCATATCATTGGCCGCGGTGATATTGCCCCGGATGGTCCTGGCGTTCTGATTTATCGCGGTGTAGTTGTAGCTCTGCATATGAGTTTTGGGTTGCGAGTTACGAGTTGTAAGAGTTGCAAGTAAGGTAGAGACGCTTGCAACTGACTACAATCTCTCCGTCATGTCTATCGTGTTTATCAATTCGTCCAAGTCGGTGATGCCGGCTAGAATCTTGGCAATGCCGTCTTCCACCATCGAAACGAAACCTTGGGAAAGTGCGTAGTCCATCATCACCTTGCGGGTTGAATTCTGTGCAATGAATTCATCCATGGTGCGGTCGATGGGGAGGATTTCCATTATTGCTATCCGGCCCTTATAGCCGGTGTGCGAACAATGCTCGCAGCCTACATGGGTTAAAATCTTCGGCGGATTTTTTACATCAACACCTAGAATTTTGCATTCTTCGGGAGAGGCAGTTTTTGCTTTCTTGCAATGCTCACAGAGTTTTCGCGCCAGTCGCTGCGCCATGGTGCAGACGAGTGACCCGGCGAGCAGCCTCGGTTGAATGCCGATGTCAATCAGGCGCGGGATGGCGCCTATCGCATCGTTGGTGTGCAGAGTGGTGAAAACCTGGTGGCCTGTCATTGCGGCACGCAGTGCCATATTCGCAGTATCTTCATCCCGCACTTCCCCGACAAAGATGATATCCGGATCCTGCCGCATCATCGAGCGGATGCCGGAGTTGAAATTCATGCCGGTATTTTCGCGCACCATGGACTGGCGTATTAAAGGAATTTGATATTCCACGGGGTCTTCCAGTGTCATTATGTTGACGTCGATGGAGTTTATGTAGCCCAGCACCGAATAGAGCGTAGTGGTTTTGCCTGATCCGGTCGGGCCAGTCATGATGATTATTCCTTCCGGACGCTTCAGTAATTTTTTGAGTAGCTTTTCATTATGCTCGGAGAAGCCCAACTTATCGAGCGTTACCAGCGATTTTTTCTTGTCCAGTATCCGCATCACGATGTTTTCGCCATAAATGGTTGGCTGCGCCGCGACGCGGAAATCGACCTCGCGGCCAAGCACGTTGTAAGTTATCCGGCCATCCTGGGGATTTCTGGTCTCGGCTATGTTCATGCCCGATAGGATTTTTATCCTGACCACGATGGCCGGCCAATAATCGCTATGGAAGCTCTTGATCTGCTGCATCTGCCCGTCGATGCGGTATCTTAGCCTTAAGAAAGCGCCCTCCGGCTCAAAATGGATATCCGATGCGCCGAGCTTGATGGCATCGACTAAAAGCGCATCCACCAGCCGCACGGTAGGGTTTATGTAACCTTCCGTCTCGCCGCTTAGATTTTTCTTTTCGGTCAAGCCGGTTTCGATCTCGCGCAGAATTCCCGCGATTGACATTTCATAATCGTAATAATGGTCGATCAGTTCCAATATCTCGGTTTCCGGGCAATAGACCGGGACGATCTTGAAATTCTTCGGGAAATACCGGTGCACCTGGTCGATTGCCAGTACGTTGTAAACGTCGGCCATGGCTATATGCACCGATTCACCGATAAGCGAAATCGGTATCAACTTGTGACGGCTGGCGATGTTTTTGGGAATCTGCTTGATGAGATTCGGGTCGAGCACCGCGGCTTTCGCATCAAATTTCTCAACCCCGGTTGATTCGGAAAGAATCTCGCCGAGCGCGCTTTCGGTAATGAACCCAAGCTCCACCAATATTGCGCCGAGCATGACGCGCTTGTTGCTTGCCTGGTGTTCGCGCTGCACCTTCATGGCGATTTCCAACTGATCGGGTGAGATAAGCCCGCGCTCGACCATGATTTCACCGAGGTATGCCGTGGTTCTACCTTTAGGTGGCTTATCGCCTCCCGCCTCGGCGACCGCTACCACCAACGCCTTGTCCTGATTAGGCTTTTCCTCGATTTCCGCCACTGCTTTGTTTTCCTGCATGTTATTTTTGAATTATATATTTTTTAAGATAAAAATCCAAATTTTTACGCCCCGAACGCTCACTATACCCGAAAAAGGTTAAGAAAACGTTAAGAAAACGAATGCGACATAATGGAAAAAGAGGTTGTCGAACCTATATTAACTATCTGATAAATATCAGATTTCTTTCGTTAGACCTTATTGGAGTGGTTTTTCTTCCACCAACCAATATTCTTCTCCAGCGCGGCGGAAATACCATAATTTTTTACGTCGACGATTTCCGCGAGTTTTTTTATATCTGCGACCATATGGGGCGGATCATCTGGGCGATCGGGAATGGCTCCGAACTTGTAGTTTCCCGGTTTTTTTAGAATGGCAGAAATCTTCGCGGCGATGTCCTTAAGGCTATAACCCTTGCCTGAAGCCACGTTTACCGGCCCGGTCAATACCGAGCCCGAGATTTCTGCCAGAATTCTCCCACAGGTTTCAGTATCAAGAAAATCCCGCACCTGCATTCCCGAGCTGCATTCCGCGGTTGTGTTTTTCAGCGCGCTGACAATTAAATATGGAATTATCCGCGCCGGATTTTCATGTGGGCCGAACAGCATGAATAGCCTGGCCCAGGCGTAATTCATTTGTGATTTCTCAAGCCATTCAAGCAGATCAAGTTTCGCTTTTCCATATGGCGTATGCGGAATGCACAGGTCAGATTCCCGCCAGGGATTTCCGTCTTTCCGCCGCCAGTCATATTCCGCGCAACTACCGATTACGACAATCCGCCTGCCGCCATTTTCCACAAATGCCCGGAACAAATTTTTGCTGGCGTCTAGCCAATTATTATTCTCTGGCGCCTGCCAAAATTTGCCGTGCTCGGTAACCCAGGCCGAATGTAAAAGATGCGACGGTTTTATTTTTTTTATTAATTCTTCGGTTTGTTTTCTATCAAGTAGATTGCAGGAGCTCCTGGAAACCGTATGCACCTCGAATCCTTTTTTTTGCAATGGTAACAGCGCCTGGCGACCGATAAACCCCGACGCGCCGGTAACTAAAATGCTATTTCTCATAGTCCGGCCAGGATTTGTCCTTTTCCGAAATTATTTCTGGGCTAGAGGGCCATTTAATATTGAAGGCCAGATCATCCCAACGCACGCCGGAAGCCGATCTCGGTTTGTATGGTGTATCTATCAGGTAAAGAACTTCAGCATTGTCGGAAAATGTCAAGAAGCCATGCGCAATTCCTCGCGGCAGGAACAGCGCCTTACCGTTTTCGGCGGATAATTCGGCGGAGAATGATTGTAAATATGTTTTGGAATTTTTCCGCAGATCGAGCACAACATCGTAAATTTCTCCTTGGGTCACGCGCACCAGTTTTTGCTCTTCGTCCGGGAATTTCTGAAAGTGTATTCCGCGCAGCGTCGCTTTTTTTTCGTTGAAGGAAACGCTTTCCTGGATTGGTTGGAAATCGATCCCCTGCTGGGCGAACTCCTCTAAGGCATAAGTGCGGGCAAAGAACCCGCGCACATCGAAAACCCTTTCCTGCTCTATGATAAAAACGCCTGCGATGGGAGTGGAAATAAATTTCATTGCCAGATTCTTAAATTAGGAATTGCGGTTACGAATTTCCCGCCCCAGGATTTTATGTCCGCCAATTCCTGGGCAATTTCGGCGGCGATATTCCAAGGAAGAATTAAAACGTAATCCGGTTTTTTTGCGAAAATTTCTTGCGGCGGCAATATTGGAATATGGCTGCCGGGCATATATAATCTTTGTTTGTGTGGATTATTGTCGCAAACGAATTTTATCGAATCATTTTTGATTTTGCTGACGTTCAGCAACGTATTTCCCTTCGCCGCCGCGCCGAATCCGGCAACGGTTTCTCCCTCCGCCTTCGTTTTTTCCAAGAATGTAAAAAGCTCCGCACAGATGGTTTTTACCTTAACGCCGAAACCGGAATATCCTTCCGGTTTATCAAGATTCGCAGCTTTTTCATCCGCCCGGATTTTTTTTAATTGCACAGAAGTTTTCTGGCCTTCGCCTGAATGCGCGGCATAAATCCGTAAAGATCCCCCATGCGTCGATAATTCATCAGCGTCATAAATTTCAAGGCCATGAAACGCAAAAATCTTCTCAAGCGCGAGGAGAGAAAAATAGCTATAATGCTCATGATATATCGTGTCGAACTGCACTCCTATAATGAGTTTCAGTAGGTGCGGCACTTCGCAGGTGATTGTGCCGCCTGGCTTTAAAAGCGTTTTGAATCCGCGCACGAAATCGTTCAAGTCCGGCACGTGCGCCAGCACGTTATTGGCGATTATCAAATCGGCTTTTTTATATTTTTTTGCGATTGCTCCGGCAGTTTTTTCGCCGAAGAACAACGCCTCCGTCGGTACGTTATTTTTTCTTGCAACTTCCGCCACATTTGCTGCTGGTTCAATGCCCAAACATGGGATCCCTGCCGTGATAAAATTTTTCAGCAGATAGCCATCGTTGCTTGCTATTTCGATCACGAAACTTTTCGTATCAAGCGCGAATTTTGCTCTAGCCATCCGGCAATAATCCGCAGCATGCTCAAGCCAGCTTTTGGAATATGACGAGAAATAAGCGTAATGCCCGAATATCTCTTCTGCCGGGACAACTGGTTCCACCTGTACTAGGAAACAGAACTCGCAAACTCGCGCATGCAGGGGGTAAACCGGCTCTATGTGCTGTAAATCCCCAGGCTTGAGATAGCTATTGGCGAGCGGAGTTTTTCCTAGATCGACGAAGGTAAGACGGAGCGGCGCGCCGCAAAATCGACAATCAGGCATAACTATCAAGATAATTTTTGATTTCGTTTATTGTGAGCTGCAATGACGATTGCCCAGCGTGGAATTTTTTGTACCAAATACCCGCCATATGCACAGCATCTTTTTGCGAAATGGAATTTTTAAAGCCCAGTTTTTTTGCCAGCGCAACATCTAATTCCAGGCGGGTTTTTTCCAGTTTTTTATTGTCTGGGGAAATTTTAACAGGGATTTTTTTCTCTAGCGCATCACAGAAAATATCGATTGTTTCCCTAACGGTTAAATTTTTTCCATTCGGCCCAAAATTCAGGGATTTAGGTGTATTTTCGTAATCGTTATGAAGAAGCTCGGCATATTTCAAATAGCCAAAAGTTACGTCCAATACATGCTGCCAGGGGCGTGTGGCATTGGGGTTGCGGAGAATCAGCGGCGTGTCATTGGTATAGGCACGGAAGGCATCTGGGAGCAATCTATCTTCAGAAAAATCGCCCCCGCCTATAACGTTTCCAGCACGTGCCGTGGCGATTTTCCCGCCGAACGATTTCGCCCATGAATGCACTGCGATTTCCGCCGCCGCTTTCGATGCACTATAAGGATCATCACCCCCTAGCGCGTCGGATTCCTTGAAATTCCGACCGAATTCATCGTTCTTATAAACTTTGTCGCTAGTGACGACGAGGATGGTTGCGTCTTTTCCCACCAACGCTTCCAATAAATAAACGCTTCCCATCACATTCGTCGCGAAAGTATCGACCGGCATTTCGTATGATCGGCGTACCAGCGCTTGCGCCGCCATGTGAATGACGATTTCCGTATTTGCCGACTGCGCCATTTTTACGAACCTTTCCCGATCACGGATATCGATTATATAGCTTTTGATTTTCGGTGCGGTGAGGTTATACAAATTCGGACTTCCTTCCGGCTCCAGAGCAATGCCAGTAACCTCAGCCCCCAATCGCTGCAAAACCAGCGCCATCCAGGTACCTTTAAAACCCGTATGGCCGGTTAATAATACGCGCTTATTCTGCCAGAAGTTTACCACACTTTCCACGGCGCGTGGCCGGAATCCCACAATTGCTCTAAGTAATTTTTATCGCGCAATGTATCCATCGGCTGCCAGAAGCCTGGGTGGCGATAGGCAGCGAGCTGGCCTTCCTTGGCGATGTTTTCCAAAGGTTCGCGCTCCCACACTGTTTTGTCGCCGTCGATATAATCCAGGGTTTTGCGTGAAAGCACGAAAAATCCGCCGTTGATATATCCGCCATCGCCCGTGGGTTTTTCCAGGAATTTGCTGACTTTGTTTTTTTTGTCGATTTCTAGCGCGCCGAAACGCCCCGGTGGTTGGACCGCTGCTACAGTGGCCAGCAACCCGTGTGATTTATGGAATTTAAGCTCTTCAGTAATATTTATATCGGCCACGCCGTCGCCGTAGGTGAGGCAGAATGTGTCGTCTTTCATAAGGAACCGCGCTGCTTTTTTTATCCTCCCGCCGACCTGGGTTTCATCTCCGGTATCGACCAAAGTTACCGACCAATCCTCAGCTTGCTTGCGGTGATAGATGCGCTTACCTTCTTTCAGTTTGAACGTCACGTTCGAGCGGTGTAACAGGTAATTGGCGAAGAAATTTTTTATCATGTAGCCCTTGTAGCCGAGCGCGATGATGAATTCGTTGATGCCGTGCGCCTCGTAGATTTTCATGATGTGCCAGAGGATCGGCATTCCGCCGATTTCGATCATCGGCTTTGGCTTCATGGCCGATTCCTCGGAAATGCGGGTGCCTTTACCGCCCGCCAATATCATTGCTTTCATCTAAAGAATTTCCTCTGTCTGCCGCTTCATGGCGAAACAGTTAGCAGCATCTCGTGATTTTATCAAGGCGCCACTATAAGCGAAATTCGTACTCTACCAGCAGGCGAATTGCGCTTTGCGAGGTCGCATCGGTCAGGCCAGCCAGGTATGCTAATTCGTATTTGAGCTTGCTTAAACCTTGAAGCGGCAATTGACCGTATATTGCGGGGCCGAGGTAATATTCCTGGTTTTCAAAATGCCGCCTGGCTTGGGCGGTGCCTAGGTTGCTCTGCAACTCGATTCCCGGCTGCAAATAAGGAGAATATTTATACCTGGAGTTAGCCAGTAACTCAAAATCCGGGCCGCTATGTGCATGACTGCCCACTTCCTGCTCGAACCCGATATTGGCGATATTGATGAATTTGCCGATATCTTTCTCCACTAGCAGTTTTGTTTCCAAAGCATCAGCGTTAGTTCTTTCATGCGCATAGATATAGGAGGCAAGGAGGCCAAAATCCATCCAATATTTGCCGGGCTCGGTGAGCTGGAACCTGTTCTCCCATTCCAACCCTTCCATGTGGAAGGTGCTTTCCGGGTCGCGCACGAAATTGCTATATAACTCGGTTGCCCAATAATCGGTTGGGGAATAGCCGAGTGCCGTTTGATGGGATTGTATCCCGTTCTTGTCATGATTGCTGTCGAAAGTGCTGGAGCCTCTATATTCGACTTCCCACTCACCCTTAGTGACATAGGGAGAATAAATTTTATCCAAGGCAAAGGCCGGGGCAGCGTCAAGGAGAAGAAACACCGCTACCATCGCCGCTACGGTCACAGCGTGTTTTCTGCGGCGCTCGGTCAGCACTATAGTACTGATCAACCCAACCAAGGTTGTAACGTAGCATATCAACTGCGCCCCCGTGGGTTTTGCGCTGTAGCCAATCAGGCTGTGCAATGCCTTGCCACCTATGCTGCCCTCTGAAAGCAGCCATGAAGTATCCCATAACGGCTTGGAGAGGCTGGAAAAATATCCCGCCGCCTGTAAGAAGGAAACTCCTTGTGAGGAAAGACCAGCCACCAGCAATATCAATATCCAACTTGTCACCTGGAACATATATTTCGCGGAGATTGTGATCAGGCCGTAATAAAGCATAACCCCGGCCGTCGTTCCCAGAGCGAATCCGATTATACTGCCGAAGATAATGGAAATGGCGGTCTGGCCGGAAAGTGCCATGCCATATATGAATAGCACGATTTCCGAGCCTTCACGTAGCGTCGCCAAGCCGATTATCAGTGAAAGCGAATAGAGCGGTAATTTGCCTTCTGCCACTTCCGTGCCGACCTTCTTCAGATGTGCGGTCATTTCGCGCGCGTGCTTCCGCATCCACAGCACCGTCCAGCCGATGAACAAAGCAGCGGTGAAAAGAATTGAGGCGTTGAAAACTTCCTGACCCATGCCGGATATTGCACTTGAGATGCTGCGCGTGAAAACAGCAACCAAAGATGCGCCGAAAATCCCTCCGGTCAGGCCGCCTATGATCCAGAAAAGCCTGCCCTTAAGCCCGCTCGTGGCGGCCAATACTGCGCCTAAAATTACTGCGATTTCTAGCGCTTCGCGAAATATTACTATTGCCGTTGAGAGCATAAATTTCCTTATTTTACAATAAGTTTGCCAGTCGTGGTCGCCTTATGGAAATCGTCGAAGAAATCATATTTGCCTGGGTCGAGCGGGCCAACATAAACATCAATGCTGCCCGGCTTGCCACCCTGGATTCCTTCCACTACTTTTTCTCGGTTTAGATCAAAGCTTTCAAACTCTGCTGGGGCCACATCAAGGTTTTTTACGGTGATTTTCACCTTTTGGCCGGATGGGATAGTTAGTTCCGCGGGCTGAAATTTATGATCTTTCAAGGTGAGTGTGTAATCCTCGGCATTTGCCGCCATGGCGGCAAATAATATGACGAAAAGCAATGTAAGATAGTACATTTTTTAAAAGCTACTTATTTATCAGTTAGTTATTATTTAGCAAAGCAGTTACTAAGAATCATTCGCGAAGCAATTAATAATCATTCTCATAAACAAGTCAAGAGACTTTTCGCTAATAAATTTTTTTCTCTCCCGTTAATGAAATATTAACCTTTGCCGTGTATGGTTTAAGAATGCAGAAGGTAAAAATATGAAGCAAACTCATTTCAAGAAAAAGGAAAAACGCCCGGCACGTATGGGCAATCCAGTGATCGACGCGGTGGCAGCCGGACTTTTCCGGTTTACCTCCCTGCATCAGGTGCGTGCGCGGCTCACGCAAATCCGGGAGGAATTCCTGATATCGAAGGATCAGGACTTGAAAAACCCCGATACGATAAAACTGTGGATAAGGGATTACGCACTGACTCCGGAGGAAATATCCGGTGGATACCTCGGTAATTATGCACTGATTCGCCCGAAAAACGACGGCAAACATATCAGCCTTATCGCCGAAAAACTTAACGTCGATCTGAAATCCCATCCGCGCAAGCAACGCCCGAAAATGCGCCATCCGGATTGGGGCCATCCGATACTACGTGCCGTGTTGAAGAAAAAGCTATACCTCGCCGTCGAGGAAGTGCATGCCGAATTCATGCGGCTGCATGAGGAATTTCCCGAAGTCTCCATCCCCGGACCGGACCGGCTGCATATAATAGTGTATCAGGGGGGTAAGGAACAAAAGGTCGGCAGCCCGGTGCAGAAGATAACGCTCCGCATCCGCACCCATGATGACGGCCAATATTATATGACCTATTCGATAAACAGTAAGAAACGCCCATCCGACGTGCGTGCCAAGCCGGAGACGCCGAAAGTTAGCCGTGGCTATTTTACTTCAATGGTTTCGCTTAAGAAGAAGAAAAAGCCGACGGCAAAACCGGCAGCCTCCGGAACTTCTAGCAACTCAACGCATTAGGTTATGGAGTTGTAGGGGTTAAGGGATTTTTAATCTCACCTAACCCCTAATAGAACCTGTGCTCAGGCTTTTTTCTTCTTGCAAATAAATGATAAAATCAGCCCGATGCCGATACCTTGAACGACCCAGGCGATGAACCATTTTATCGCCAACTCGCCGGGAATCGGCAGCCAGATATAAGCAGCGGAGTTGGTTATACCCAGCAGCAGGCCGATAATCGAACCGAAGCATATCCCGCATTTTATCGGGCAATTTTTACCGCCGATTTTGCAGTCAGTTTCGCCGGTAGCTTCGCAGGCTTGGATCTTTGCCTTCTTGATTTTGCAAAACAACGCTGTAATCACCAGCGATAGTGCGGCGTAATATAAAAGCAGCAATGGGAACATCTCCTTCATCTGATCCATCGGTCGCCATAGCGCGGCCGTGTGCTGATATATAGGCATCAGCCAGAGATGATTTACTACATACCCGGCAATAAACAGAAAAATAAACACTGGGATAGAGCCGCAAATCCATCCCTTGAGACAGCCTTTGTTCTGACAGTTATTGGTGTTTTCCCGCACGGTCAGGCTTAAATTGCTGAACGGTTTTTTTATTCCGGCAGAACGCCCGCGCGCCCGCGCATGAAACCTTTTCATCACCAGGCCTTTGCCCACCAGCGCCTCGGAAATATAAAGCCGGTCGACGTCCAGGTTATGGTTATTCTCGGCATTGGCGACTGCCGACTGCAGCACTTGCTTAACTTCTTTAGCGATGCGCTTATGCATGAAAGTCAACTGCACTAAAGCATCCTTTACCGCCATGCCGCGGATCAACCCGGCCACCAGGCCGAGCTTGCGCGGAGAGGTGCGGAGCGACCATGCGACCGCTTTCGCCTCATTATCAGCCAATCTTCTTATGCTTTGTTTCTTGCTCATAAAATATCCGTGTTATGCTGCCGCCGCCGGCGCATCGGTTTTAACTTTCTTTTCTGCGCTATGGCCGTGAAAAATGCGGGTCGGGGCGAATTCGCCGAACTTATGGCCGACCATATCTTCCTTCACCAACACAGGAATGAATTTCCTGCCGTTATAGACACCGAAAGTACAGCCTACGAATTGCGGCATGATGGTAGAGCGTCGGCTCCAGGTTTTAATAATCTGGTTCTTGCCGGAGCCTTGCGCTGCTTCCGCCTTTTTCAACAAATACCCATCCACGAATGGGCCTTTCCATACACTGCGTGCCATATGACTACTTAACCTTCTTATGATATCTTCTGGTTATAATTTGCTTATCGGTTTTCTTGTTATGCCGGGTGCGCGTACCTTTCGTGCCTTTACCCCATGGCGATACCGGGTGACGTCCGCCGGAGGTTTTGCCTTCGCCGCCGCCATGCGGATGGTCTACCGGATTCATCGCAACTCCGCGTGATTGTGGACGCTTGCCAAGCCAGCGCATCCTGCCGGCTTTGCCGTAATTCATGTTCTGGTGATCCGGATTCGAGACCGCACCGATCGTCGCCATACATTCGCCGCGCACTTTCCGCACTTCACCGGAGCGCAGCCGCAGCAGGGCATATCCAGCATCCTTGCCGACCAACTGTACATAACTTCCTGCCGAGCGCGCCAACTGCCCACCCCTTCCTTCTTTCATCTCGACATTATGCACGATGCTGCCGGCCGGGATGTTGGCGAGCGGCAGGGCGTTGCCGGGTTTTATATCCACCCGTTCGCCAGAAATTACCTGATCACCGATTTCAACCCGCTGCGGCGCCAGAATATAAGCCAGCTCACCATCTTCGTATTTGATAAGCGCTATGTTGGCCGAGCGGTTCGGGTCATATTCGATGCGCTCAATTGTTGCCGGAACGTCGAACTTGCGGCGCTTGAAATCGATTATGCGATATTTCCTCTTATGACCACCGCCCTTGTGGCGTGAGGAAATATGGCCATAATTATCGCGTCCGCCGTTTTCTTTTTTGCCCTTGGTCAAAGCTTTTACTGGCTCGCCTTTCCACAAATCAGAGCGATCGACTAACACCAGCCCGCGCTGCGAAGGAGTGGTAGGCCTGAAATTTTTTAACGCCATAAAACTACCTCACCCCTGCCATTACGTCGATATTCTGGCCTTCCTTGATGCGCACGATAGCCTTCTTGTAGTCCGAACGCTTGCCCTTGCGGCCCTTGAAAAGCTTGGTCTTTCCCATAACATTTATCGTGTTAACTCGGGTAACATCAACCTTGAATAAGCTTTCCACCGCATCCTTGATTTCCTTCTTGGTCGCGCATTTGGCGACTTTGAACGAAACCTTGTTATGCTCCGAGCCTTGCGTAGATTTTTCAGTGATAAGCGGCGAGCGGATGACGCCATAGGATTGCAAGCCCGTTTCCTTTTTCACCGCCCCCCCTTCTTTGGCAATTGCCTTTTTATCAATCTTTTTGCTCATGCGAGCCTCTCTTGCAGATTTTTTACTGCCGTTTCGGTGAGCAGTAAATTTTCGTGGCGGAGAATATCGTAAACATTCGCGCCGATCTGCGGCAGAATATCGATATTTTTTAGGTTGCGCACGGCTTTTGCGAAATCCTGATTTGCTTCCTCGCCGGAAATTATAAGTACCGATTTGAAGCCCATGTTCTTGAAATTTTTCTCGATGTCCTTAGCTTTGGCTTTGGATTTCACTTCTTGCAGGATTTGCAACTTTCCTTCCGCCATTTTCGCCGAGAGCGCGATTTTCAGAGCTAGTTTACGAACTTTTTTCGGCAAGTCATAAGCATGGCTACGAACCACCGGGCCGAAGATCACCGCACCGCCGCGGAACTGCGGAGAACGCAAAGACCCCTGGCGGGCGCGCCCGGTTCCCTTTTGATTCCAAGGCTTTTTCGTAGTGCCAGAAACATCCCATATTTCCTTGGTTTTATGGTTACCGGAACGCTTTTTCGCGCGGCTCCATTCTGCGGCGCGATGCAGAATATCCTTGCGCAGCGGCAGTCCGAAAATTTCCGGTTTTAGTTCAATCTCGCCCGCAGATGCGTTTTCCAATGTTATAATTTTCGCTTTCATACCGCTGCCGCTTCAGGATTTTGGTTTCCGTTTTCTGATTTCCGAATTGCCGCCGGAAATGGCAGGTCTTTCGGCGCCTTGATTTTCGCCGCGTCCTTTATCAAAACATATCCGCCTTCCGCGCCAGGCACCGCCCCTTTTATCGAGATAATCCCGGCTTCGGCATTCACCGAAACAATCTGCAAATTCTGTATAGTCACGCGCTCGGTACCCAGATGCCCGGCCATTTTCTTGCCCTTGAATACCCGGCCCGGGTCTTGCCGCTGGCCGGTTGAGCCGTGCGAACGGTGCGAAACCGAAACCCCGTGCGAAGCTTCCAACCCGGAGAAATTCCAGCGTTTCATCACGCCCGCAAAACCTTTTCCGATAGTATGGCCGACCACATCGACGAATTGCCCAGGAATGAAATGCTCAGCGGTGATTTCCGCACCAATTTCCACCAACGCATCATCGGAAATCCGGAATTCCACGATTTTTGCTTTTGGCTCGATTTTTATTTTCGCGTATTTGCCTTTCGTCGCCTTGTTGACGTTTTTCAATTTTCTCTTGCCGAGACCAAGCTGGATAGCTGTATAGCCGTCCTTTTCCTTGGTTTTATGGCCTATAACTTGGCAGCCTTCGAGCGAAAGCAGCGTAACCGGCTGGTTCACGCCCTTTTCATCGAAAATTCGGCTCATGCCAAGCTTTTTCGCCACCAATCCGGTGCGTATTTTTGGGCTAGCACTCATTACTCGGCTCCTACCACCTGGATTTTGACCGCGACGCCTGCCGCAAGATCGAGCTTGCTTAAAGCCTCAATCGTCTGTGGATTCGAGCGGGTGATGTCGATGAGACGCTTATGCGTGCGGATTTCAAACTGTTCGCGCGATTTCTTGTCAATCACTGGCGAACGGTTAACCGTATAGCTCTGCCTTTTCTTCGGCAACGGAATCGGACCCATAGCTT